>JABAOG010002658.1_pt1 | contig 29356 bp, 27 predicted proteins | sample 7062131 | NCBI WGS metagenome assembly JABAOG01 (sample SAMN14538629, study PRJNA623070) | marine sediment metagenome | biome: marine biome [ENVO:00000428]; feature: marine pelagic biome [ENVO:01000023]; material: deep marine sediment [ENVO:00002113] | place: India: Arabian Sea | collected... | reverse complement strand
CCGAAGCGATTCGGCAAGTACGGCCTGCGGCTCCACCCAGAGAAGACGAGGCTGCTCGACTTCCGTCGCCCAAGCGGCCCCAAGCCGCCCAAGGGACGGAGCTTCGATCTCCTCGGCTTCACCCACTTCTGGGCCAAGTCCAGGAAAGGGAACTGGGTGGTGAAGCAGAAGACCTCCAAGAGCCGCTTCGCCAGGGCCGTCAAGAAGGTGGCCCTCTGGTGCAAACGACACCGGCACCAGCCGGTCGCCGTGCAGCATCGGGCGCTGACGGCGAAGGTGAGAGGGCACTACCAGTACTTCGGTATCACCGGGAACTATCGTGCCCTCGCGCGCTTCGTCCGACGGGTCGAGCGAGCGTGGTTTCGCTGGCTCGGTCGGAGATCCGACTCAGCCAGTCGCCTGTGGACCGACTTCGCGAGGACGATGCGGCGCTACCCGCTGCCCGCCCCGCGAATCGCCCGCAGTCGCATCGCATAGCGAACCAACACTCCTGAGGAGCCGGATGCGGGAAACCTGCACGTCCGGATCTGTGGGAGCCCCGGGAGGGCAACCTCCCGGGGCCACCCGATCAGTCCGATGGCGCTCTGCAGCACGAGAGTGCTCAGTCCGCTGGCCCGGCGAGATCGGCGTCGGACGAGACGGGGGTCTTCGCGGTGGCCCCGCAGGGCCAGGTGCCCGAGCCGATCGGTGTGGACGAGGCGGCGCCGAGCCCGCCTGCGCGGCCCCGCGTGCCGCCGGGGCTGCACGAGCGGGTGGTCGGTCTGCTGACGGCGATGGGCTACAAACCGGCGGAGTCGCGAGCGCTGGTGCGGCGGGCGATCGCCGGGGACGAGCTCCCGACCGAGCGAGCGCCGACGACGAGGAGCTGCTGCGGGCGTCGCTGCGTGCGGGCAACGTGCCGCGCAGCAAGCGTCACCGATCGCGGGGACGCTGAGGGTGGCCTGGTGGGGCCATTCGTCGGGATGACAGCGCTCCCGGCCTCCCGGGTGTGGGTCGGCGAGCCGCGTGACAATGCCCGCGGCACGCTGGACGCTCCTGCGCGCTGCCCCCAGACTCGATCCCATGCGACTCCCCATGCTGCTCGCCGCCCTCGCGCTGGTCTTCGGCGCGACCACCTCCATCGCCGCGGCCGATGACACGGCCGCCCAGGATCGCGGGCCCGCGGTCCAGCTGCGCACCAGCCTCCTGCAGTCGTTCACCCCGAACGACGGCCGCATCTGGGGCATCGGCGCGGGGCTCGAGCTGCGGCACTACCCCGGCGCGAACGCTTGGAACTGGGGCACCTTCGCCGAGACCCGCTACGAGATCGAGGGCGCTTGGCGCGTCAATGGAGGCCTGCTCCTCGGCTACGGCATGGGAGCGCTCGAGGTCGGCGCCGAGCACCGCACCATGAGCGACGACTTCGCCGCCATGACCGCCATCACCCTCGGCAAGCGCATCGCCTTCGGTCCGCTGGGCATCGGCTACCGGTTGACCATCCCGGTGAACGATCGCCAGCCCGACCAGGGCCCGGCCCTGGCCACCCGCGGCGTGGAGCACACCTTCATGCTCAGCGCGGGCTGGACCTTCGACCTGGTCGGCAACCGCGGCATGTGGTCCTGCCACGGCGAGCACGGCCGCGGCCACCACCGCGCGAATTGAGCGACCGGAGCCCGCCGTCGAAGGGCGCCTCGTTGCTCCTCGCCAGCAGGGCGCGTAGCTTCCCGGCGTGACCGACGCGAAGGTCCCACCGGACGGCGACATCCTGCAGCGCCACGAGCGGCTCGAGCGCGACCACGCGGCGGTCGCCGACGCGCTCGACGCGCGGGCGACGAAGCTCTCCCTCGGCCGGCTGCTGCTCTTCGTGGCCGCGCTCGTCCTCTGTGGCGCCGGCTACAGCACCGGCGACTGGCTCGTGCTCGGTCCCGGGCTCGGGAGCGTCGTGGTGTTCTTCGTGCTCGTGTTCCTGCACGCGCGCACCGAGGCCGCGCGCGACGAGGCTCGGGCGCGCGCCGAGGTCCACGCGCGCCATCAGCTCCGCGCCGGCGCCCGCTTCCTCGAGCTGCCGGTTCCCAAGACGCGCGCGGTGCCCGATCACCCCTACGCGGCGGACATCGACCTCACCGGGCCCGGCTCGCTCGTGCAGCGCATCGACGTCAGCCGCACCGTGCCCGGCGAGCGGGCGCTGGTCGCCCTCCTCAGCGAGCCCGTCGACCGGGACACCATCGCCGCTCGGCAGGCCGCCGTGGCCGAGCTCGCCGAGGATCTCGAGTTCCGCGAATCGCTCGAGGCCTTCGGGGCCCGGGCGCACGGCAAGGGAAAGCTGGACCCGGCGCCCTTCCTCGCCTTCACCAAGCGCAAGCCGGTGGTCGGAGGCGTGCTCGTGGCCATCATCTACACGCTGCCCTTGGCGGTGGTCGGCATGCTCGTCGCCGGCAGCCTCGGTCTCGTGCCCGGCTACTTCTGGCTCGCCCTCTTCGGCGCCCAAGTGCTCGTGGCCCTCGGCATGGGCGGCCGGGCCATCGACGTCTTCCAGCTCGTCGCCGCGCGGCGCGGCTACGTGGAGGCGATCCAGAAGATGCTGGTCCTCGCCGACGAGGAGAAGCTCGACTCGGCGCCGCTGAAGGCCTTGCAGGAGCGGCTGCGCATCGGCGGTCAGCGACCGCGCGAGTACATGGCGCGCCTCGATCGCTGGGCCGGCTTCGCCGAGTTCTACACCCAGTTCCCGCTCCACTTCTTCGTCAACATCGCGACGCTCTACGACCTGCACGTCCTCTTCCGCCTCGAGCGGTGGAACCGGGAGGTCGGCGCCGGGCTCGAGGAGGCCTTCACGGCCCTCGGTGACCTGGAGGCGATGAACAGCTTGGCCACGCTCGCGGCGATCGATCCGAGCGCGACCTTCCCGACCGTCCACGAAGAGCCGACCCCGCTGCAGGCGGAGGGGCTGGCTCATCCGCTCCTGGCGCCCGACGTGCGGGTGGCCAACGACGTGGCCTTCCCGACGGCGTCGAGCGCGCTGATCGTCACCGGCTCGAACATGGCGGGCAAGTCCACGCTGCTGCGCTCGGTGGGGCTCAACATCGCCCTCGCCCTCGCCGGCGGGCCGGTGGTGGCGAAGCGCTTCGAGCTCTCGCCGGTGCGGCTGCGGGCGAGCATGCGCATCGACGACTCGCTGCAGCGGGGCGCCAGCTACTTCCACGCCGAGCTGACCAAGCTCCGCACGGTCGTCGGTGGAGCGGACGAGGAGCCGCCGATCTTCTTCCTGCTCGACGAGCTGCTGCGGGGCACCAACGCCCGCGCGCGTCACATCGGCGCCCGCGCCGTGCTGACCCACCTCCTCGACCGCGGCGCGAGCGGCCTGGCGGCGACCCACGACGTCGCCCTCGCCGACCTCGAGGAGCAGTATCCCGGCCGCATCGAGAACGTGCATTTCACCGACGTGATGAAGGGCGGGGAGATGCTCTTCGACTACCAGCTTCGCGGGGGCGTGGTCCGGACCAGCAACGCGCTACGGCTGCTGCAGATGGCCGGCGTGGAGGTCGAGGTCGACGATCACGTCGTCGATCCCGACTCGGCCGGCGAGCCCTCCGGGTCGCCGGCGACGGATGCCTCGGACGGCTCGTCCTCCTCCGACTCGGCCTCCGCCTGAGCCTTCGCCCGCCCGCGGAAGAGCAGCGGCAGCGCGAAGGCGCCGCTGGCGCCGGAGTAGAAGAGGCAGGTGAAGAGAATGTGGCCGTTGGCCGCCGGGTCGTCCGGGAAGAAGAAGCGCAAGAGGAGCAGGCCGATGCCCACGTTTCGCACCACCGCCTCGATGCCGATGGCCGTCGCGTCCCGATCGTCGTGGCCGGCGAGACGCACGAGCAAGGGCGCCACGACCGTCACCGTGGCCAGGAAGGCGACCAACACCAGCGGCGGCCCCCAGCCGTACTCCTGCAGCTCGATGCGCCCGCTCCCGAGCGAGCTGGCGGCGATGATCACGATGGCCAGGACGCTCCCGCGGATCGACCACTTGCTGAAGCCCTCCGAATGGGCGGCGGCGAACCGACGGATCACCATGCCGATGGCCAGCGGCGTCAGCAGGTAGAGCGCGATGTCACGCAGGATCCGCACCGTCGGGAAGACGAAGCCTTCGGGCAGGTAGGGGGCGGCGAGGAGGCGCAACACCAGCGGGATCACGCCGATGCAGGCGAGGGTGGTGACCAGGGTCACCGCGATGGAGAGCGGGACGTTTCCGCGGCCCAGGAAGGTGAAGAGGTTGCTGGTGGCGCCCCCCGGCACCGCCGCCACCAACACCAGACCCACCGCCCAGCCGGGGGAGAGGGCGAAGAGGGTGATGAAGGCCGCCGCGAGCCCGGGCACCACCAGCCACTGGATGCCCACCCCCACCGCGAGCCCCTTCGGCTGGGCGAAGACCTTCAGGAAGTCCTTCACCGTCAGGGTTGCGCCCATGCCGAGCATCGCGAGGAAGAGCTGGATGGGCACCAGCACCGCCTCGGCGAATTCTTGGAAGGCGGCCATCGAGAAGGCGAGGACGATGGGCAAGGTCTGCCGACCATACGTGGTACCCCTTCCGTCGTCGATGGAATCTGCCGACCCAGCCACGGCCCCCGGGCTCGACCCCTCGTTGCTCACTCGGGAGCGGCCGATCTTCGAGGCCTTTCCCTCGCTCGACGTGCCCTTCGTGGCCCTCGGCGACTTCCCGACGCCCATCGAGCCCCTGGACCGGCTCGCCCGGGCCCTCGGCTCCCGATCCGTCGCCTACGTGAAGCGCGACGACCTCAGCTCGCGCGTCTACGGCGGCAACAAGGTGCGCACCCTCGAGGTGCTCTTCGCGCAGGCGCTCGAGAAGGGCGCCACCCACATCTATTCGACCGGCGCCTTCGGGACCAACCATGGCACGGCGATGCTCCTGCACGCGCCGCGGGTCGGCCTCGAGCCGGGGCTGGTGCTCTTCCCCCAGGACGTAAGCGCGACGGCGCGGGAGAACTTCGAGGTGCTCGCCGGGACCGACGTCGGTCGCCGACCGGAGCCGATCGTGCTGCCCCACTGGTCGGCGTTGCCCTTCGGGATGGCCTGGGCCGAGCACCTGCACCGGCGCCGCGGGGAGACGCCGTTCGTGATGGTGCCCGGCGGCGCGACCCCTCGCGGCGCGATCGGCTACGTATCGGCCGCCTTCGAGGTGGCGGCGCAAATCGAGCGCGGCGAGCTGCCCGCCCCGCGACGGATCGTGCTCGCCGTGGGCTCGACCTGCACCACCGCCGGGCTCCTCCTCGGCACCCATCTCTGCGCCGCCCGCGGCTTCGGCTGGCGCTATCCGCCGACCATCCACGCGGTGCGGGTCACCCCGTGGCCGGTCACCGCCCACCCGCGGATCGTGAACCTCTCCGTGCGCACGGGCCGGCTGCTCGGCGAGCTCACCGGTGATCCCTCGGTGGCCCTGCCCCACGCGCGCCTCGGCGCCTCGCTGACCGTCGACGGCTCCCAGCTCGGCCGCGGCTACGGCATCGCGACCGACGCCGGCCGGCGCTCGATCGTCACCTTCCGCGAGTCGGCAGGTTTCGAGCTCGACACCACCTACAGCGCGAAGGGCGCGGCCGGGCTCATCGCGCGGATGCGGATGGACGAGCCCGGGCCGCTGCTCTTCTGGTCCACCAAGTCGACCGCGCCCCTGCCTCCGCACGCCGGATGGCTCATCGACGAGCGTCCGCCCCGCGTTCGGCGATGGCTCGAGCGCGCGCCTTCTTGACAGGATCGAGGGGACTCCGTAGCCCGAAAAGGGCGTGGATGATCCGTCACAGCTGGGCTTCTCCTTCGACGAGGTGGGTCCCGCTGCGCCGGAGCGCGGCCCCGAGGAGGATCGACCGCGCCCCTCGGTCCCCGAGCGCCGGCCGCCGGTGGTCGCCGAGGACGCCGCCCGCGAGCTCGCCGACGCCCTCGGTGCGCGCCTCGGATCCCCGGTCCGGCTGACCATCACCGACAACCGCACGGCGATGTTCTCCGCGCGCAAGCGGCAGGGGCGCATCGACGTCCGGGCCAACCACGTCTTCCTCGAGGCGGGCCCGGCGATCGTCGACGCCATGGCCGGGGCCATCCACCGGGTGCCCGGCGCTCGCGGCCGGCTGCGCGAGTACCTGAAGGCGCGGAAGGAAGCGATCCGCCCGACGATGCGCAGGCCCAAGCGCCGGACGCTCCTGCGCACCCGAGGCGCGCACCACGATCTCGCGGCGATCTTCGGCGAGCTGGAGCGGGCCTACTTCCCGGACGCCATGACCGGCGTCGCCATCACCTGGGGACCGCGCCTCGGCCGCCGCCGTCGTCGCCGCCGCCGCTCGATCCAGCTCGGCCTCTACATCCCCGATGACGAGCTGATCCGGATCCACCGGGCCCTCGACCAGGAGTGGGTGCCCGCCTTCTACGTCCAGAGCGTGGTCTTCCACGAGATGCTCCACCACTGCATGCCGCCGGTTCGGCGGGGCAGCCAGGTCGTCTTCCACACGCCTCAGTTCCGGGCGCTCGAGAAGGTCTTCCCCTACCACCGGCAGGCCGAAGCCTGGGAGAAGGTGCACCTGGACCGGCTCCTGGCCACCTGAGGCCGGGCCCCATGGAATCGATGGGCCCTTTCCATGGTAGATCGGACCATCATGGTCTCGCCGATGGATCCCGCCCCCCGGCCCCCGGACGACAAGGACTCGAAGGTCCTCTACGTCGCGATCGGCTGCGCGGTCTTCCTCGTGGTCGGCCTCTGCGTCGCGAGCGGCGCGGGCGTCTGGTACCTGTCGCAGCGCGCCGACGAGCTGGCCACGGTGCCGGTGCCCGCCGCGCCCCCGCCGAAGCCGCCGCCCCAGCAGCCGGGGCAGCCGGGGCGACCCATCGTCCCCGGTCCCGCTCCGGGGGGACCGTCGATGCCGCCGCCGCCCTCGGTGCCCACCGCGCCGCGGATCGTCACCGCCACCGTCACCGCCGTCGACGGTTCGGCCCCGGTCTCGAACGGCGCCACCTGCAACTTCAACGTTCGCCGACAGCCACGGCAAGACATGCCGAACGGCTACTGGTGCAACACCCAGATCGTCTGCGCCGGCAAGCTGCTCTACGGCGGCCCCAACGCCGGCTTCTTCCCTTGCACCGTCGGTGACTCGCCGCCGAGCGTCGTCGGCTCGGACACCATGACGACCGAGCAGGACACGGACGCGGCGATGGACCTGAACACCCCGGGCGGGACCCTCACCATCCGCGACGACGCGACCGGCACCCACGGCCAGTACTCCGTGACCGCGCGCATCGATCAGGTGCTCTGAGCCGCGATGGCTCCCCGCCGGAGGAACCTGCGATCGATCTCGACGCCCATCATCCTGGGCGCCGTCAGTATCCCGCTCAGCCTCGCGCTGCTGGTGGGGTGGACCATCCTCCTCGCCAGCAACCTCGCCAATACCGACGACGCGACCCTCGACGTGTGGCTGCTGGTGGCGGGCACCGTCTCCTTCGTCGTCGTGGTGACGATCCTGCTGCTCATGTCCTACTACCTCGCCCGGGAGATCCTCGAGGTTCGGCGCCAGGACACCTTCATCGACAGCGTCACCCACGAGCTCAAGAGTCCGCTCGCCTCGCTCAAGCTCTGCCTCGAGACGATGTCGCGGCCGGACCTGCCCGAGGGGAAACGCGAACAGCTCCACGACATGATGCTCGGCGACGTGGAGCGGCTGACGGCCTTCATCGACGACGTCCTGCAGTCGACCCGGCTGGCGAGCGGCGGCTGGGTGGGCATCAATCTCTCGGACGTGGATCTGCGCGCGCTCGTCGAGCGGGTCGCCTCATCGAGCGCGATGCGCCACGCGCGCACGCCGGGGTTGGTCTCGATCGAGGTGCCCGAGGACATGGTCGTCGCCACCGATGAGGCAGCGCTCGAGATCGTCCTCAAGAACCTGGTCGACAACGCCTTCAAGTACTCGCCGAAGGACGCGTCCGTTTCCGTGCACGCCCGCCGTGACGAGAGGGGGCGCGCGGTCGTGGAGGTGCGGGACCAGGGGATGGGCATCGAGCGCATCCACCTCAAGCGAATCTTCAACCGCTTCTTCCGCGTTCAGAAACCGGAGGTGCGGCAGCGACGGGGCACTGGGCTCGGCCTCTTCGTGGTGAGCGCCCTGGTGCGCAATCTGGGTGGCAAGGTAGAAGCAGAGAGCGAAGGAGTAGGGAAGGGGACGACCATGCGGATCACACTTCCGGCGAACGACGAGATCAGCGCCAGGGCGAAGGGACGGCGCTCGTGACTCAGCGGCTCTTGGTGGTGGAGGACGAGGATCACCTCGCGGCGGGCCTCAAGCTCAACCTCGAGCTCGAGGGCTACGAGGTCGACGTGGCCGGCACCGCGCGCGAGGCGAGCGAGCGGCTCGTCCAACCGGAAGGCTACGACGCGCTCGTGCTGGACGTGATGCTGCCGGACTTGGATGGCTTCGAGCTCTGCCAGCGGCTCCGGAAGGCCGGCCACTTCGTGCCGGTCATCATGCTCACCGCCCGGTCGAGCGCGGAGGACCGGGTGCGCGGCCTCGAGGCGGGCGCCGACGACTACATGGTCAAGCCCTTCTCCCTCGACGAATTGCTCGCGCGGGTGCGTTCGATGCTCCGTCGCCGGGAGTGGGAGGCGCAGAATGGCGAGCACGAGTCGGCGACGCTCAGCTTCGGCGAGGTGGTGGTCGACTTCGACACCCACGAGGTGAGCGTCGGCGGTGAGCCGCGGAAGCTGACTCAGCTCGAGCTCGACCTGCTCCGCTACTTCGCCGAGAACGCCGGTCGGGTGCTGAGCCGCGACGAGCTGCTGCAGAAGGTCTGGAAGCTGCGCAACTACAGCCAGACCCGCACCGTCGACAACTTCCTCTCGCGCTTGCGGCGCCACTTCGAGCCGGACCCGAAGTCCCCCGTGCACTTCGTCTCCGTCCGCGGCGCCGGCTACAAATTCCTGCCCGATCCCTGAGCTTCGTTCGCGTTGCGAGCATCGCTCCGGTGCGTTCCTACCCCTGAAAAGTAGAGGGAATGGCCATTTCGGCCCGTCCATGGGCGGCGGTGACCGAACTATGACGAAATCACACCGAACCGTGACGGACGGCTCGCGCGCGGGAGCCTACACCCATAGGCATGGCAAGCAGCAACGCCGTTCCCACCTGGCTCGAAGAGAAGAAGATCGACTGGGCTGGGGCCATCCCCTTCATCCTCTGTCACCTCGCCGTCTTCGCGGCGTTCTGGACGGGCGTCACCTGGCAGGCGGTCGTCCTCTGCGTGGTGCTCTACGTCGTGCGGATGTTCGCCGTCACCGGCGGCTACCACCGCTACTTCTCCCACCGCACCTACAAGACCAGCCGGGTCTTCCAGTTCATCCTCGCCTTCCTCGCCCAGAGCTCGGCGCAGAAGGGCGCGCTCTGGTGGGCGGCCCATCACCGGCGGCACCACAAGCACTCGGACCAGCCGGGGGACGTCCACAGCCCGGTGCTCGGCGGCTTCTGGCACAGCCACATGGGCTGGCTCTTCTACAAGGGCGCCGACCAGACCGACTTGGACAAGATCCAGGACTTCGCGAAGTACCCGGAGCTCCGTTGGCTGAACCGCTTCCNNGGCTTCTTCTGGAGCACCGTGCTGCTCTTCCACTGCACCTTCTTCATCAACTCGCTGGCGCACGTCTTCGGCAAGCGACGCTTCGTCACCACCGACGACTCGCGGAACAACGGCTTCCTCGCCCTGATCACCCTCGGCGAGGGGTGGCACAACAACCACCACCACTACCAGGCCTCCGCGCGCCAGGGCTTCTACTGGTGGGAGATCGACGTCACCTACTACGTGCTGAAGGCGCTCAGCTGGCTCGGCCTGGTCTGGGATCTGCGCCCGGTGCCCGAGAAGATCCTCGACGAGGGGCGGAAGGCCGACGCCGCCCGCGCGGCCGGTGAGCTCACGGACGAGCCGGTCGCCGCGGAGTAGGGCTCAACCCCCGAAACGCTTCACGAGCGCCTCCACGCGGGCCACGAAAGGTCCCTTGTGGTGGCGCTCGAACGCTTCCCAGGTGCAGAGGGTCTTCGGGTCCTCCACCCGGTCGACGAAGAGGACCCCGTCCAGGTGGTCGACCTCGTGCTGGTAGGTGCCGGCGCTCAGGCCCCAGATCTCCTCCTCGATGGGCTCGCCGTGCCGGTCCCAGGCCTCGACCCTCACGCCCACCGCTCGGTGCACGAGGCCGCGCAGATCGGGGACGCTCAGGCAGCCCTCGTAGTTGGCGAAGGTCTCGTCGGTGATCGCCGTGATGGTCGGATTCACCAGGACGGTCAGGGGGATCTTCGGCTTGTAGGGGTAGCGGGGGTTGTCACCGACCTCGATCGCGCAGATCCGGCGGTCGTCGTAGACTTGGGTCGCCGCCAGCCCCGCGCCCTTCGCGTGGCGCATGGTGGCGACGAGATCGTCGATGAAGGCCTGGGTCTCGCTCGAGGCGAGCTCGTCGCGATCGATGGACCGCGCCGCCTGTCTCAGGATAGGCTCTCCGATGGGGGCAATCGTTCGGATCGGCATGTCTGGTCCTCGCACACTTTCGATTCGAAGGTTGTAGCGGATGGGTACAATCGATGCATTCGACCTTGACAGAACGTCGAACGCGTTTCAGCACACATTGGTGTCCCTCCCCACACATACTCCCTCAAACGATGACATGAAGAAGAAGCCCTCCCGGCGAGAGCAGAAGCGACGCGAGACCACCGAACGGATTCTCGATGCCGCCATGCGCTTGCTGACCGAGGAGGGCTACGAGGCGTTCACGATCGCCCGGCTCGCTCGAGAGCTGAACTACGCGGTCGGTGCCCTCTATCGCTACTTCAAAGGCAAGGACGCCATCCTGGCGGCCCTCCAGCTGCGGGTCGTGGAGCGCATCGAGCGCGACCTCGACGTCGTGGCGGAGCTGGTCGAGCGGCGCGTCGCAGCCGACGGGCTCGACCCACTGGCCGCGGCGGTGGTCCATGTCTGGGCTGGCGTCGGCGTCTACGAATCGCTGACTCGCCGGCTCCCGACGCACCACAAGCTGCTCTCCCTCTCCCTGGGTGATCCCCGGGAGCTGATCGCCAGCGAAGTGGTCGACGCGGGCATCCTCGAGCCGCTGCGCCACGTGCTCGGTCGGGTCGGTTCCCGCATCGACGGCGCGGTGAAGGCCGGCGCGTTCACCGAGGGCGACTCGGCGAAGCGCACCATCCTCCTCTGGGGCGCCACCCAGGGCGTGATGCAGCTGCGCAAGCTCGGCCGCTTCGACGCGATCCTCGGTCAGCGCGACATCGCCGACGATCTCTACCTCGGCCTCTTCGCGGGCTGGGGCGCGCCGACGGAAGCGCTCCCGACGGTGCAGCGGGTCTCTCACGAGGTCCTGCTGCAGCTCGGCGCACCCGCCGAGAGCTGATCGAGCGGCGGCGCGTCCTTCGACGCGCCGCCTCCCTCTCCCTGACTCAGGCTCGGAAGACTTCGATCTCTTGGAGGACGATGTCCTCCTTCGGTCGGTTGCCGGGCCCACAGGGCACGCGGGCGATCTGCTTCACGACGTCGAGACCGTCGATGAGCTCGCCGAAGACGGCGTGCTTGCCGTCGAGGTGCGGCGTCGGCACCTCGGTGATGAAGAACTGCGAGCCGTTGGTGTTCGGGCCGGCGTTCGCCATCGAGAGCACGCCGGGCTTGTCGTGCTTGAGGCTGGGATCGATCTCGTCGCCGAAGCGCCAACCGGGCCCGCCGGTGCCGGTGCCCTTGGGGCAGCCGGCCTGGATCATGAACTCGGGGATCACCCGGTGGAGGATGGTCCCGCTGTAGAGCGGCTCGCTGGTCTTCGAGCCGTCGGGCTTGGTCCATTCCACATCGCCGCGGGCGAGGGCCACCCAGTTGGCCACCGTGCGCGGGGCCTGCTTCTCGAAGAGGCGCACGGTCATGTTGCCCATGCTGGTCTTGATCGTGGCGCGGAGCTCGCCGTCGCCAGGAACCTGGACGGGGGGAGCGGGGGTGTCGGGGTTCAGACTCATCGTGATCGTTTCTCCTCTGATGGAAAGAGCTACCTACCGTCCGGGGCCGGAGTTCTCAAGTGAGGTCGGCGATCACCCGGTCGAGGTCCGCCTCGAGGCCGGCGCGGACCCGCTCGGCCAGGGCGATTCGCTGGCTCCGCTTGGTGCCGGCGAAGGACTTCTTGGGCAGCTTGGCCAAGAGGGAGGCGGTCTCCAGGGCGCTGTCGAGCAGCGATTCGGGGGCCACCAACCGGTCGAGGAAGCCGGCGTCGAGCGCGGCCTCGGGATCGTGGACACGGGCGAAGAGCGTGGACGGGATGCGGGCGCGCTTCTCGAGGCGGGCCTCGCTCAGCTCGTTGACGAAAGCGGGGACCGGCAATCCGATCTGCACCTCGTTGAGGCCGATCTTGAAGGCCCCTTTGGCGCCGAGGCGCTCGTCGGCGCAGAGCAGCAACACGGCGCCGCCCGCCATCGCGTGGCCGCTCGCGGCGATCACCACCGGTCGCGGATGCAGGTAGAGGCGCAGGAAGAGCTGAGCCCCCTGGCGCACCAGGTCCTTCGCCTGCTCGGGCCCGCTGCCCATGACCTTCAGATCGAAGCCGGCGCAGAAGCGGCCTTCCCGCCCGGTGAGCACCACCGGTCGCTCCTCGGCCTCCGCGGCTGCGAGGGCGGCGTCCAGCTCGCGCATCATCTGCGGGCCGAGGGCGTTCGCCTTTCCATCGTCCATCTGGAGCAGCGCCACTCCGTCGCGCTCCGAGGTCTGGAGGATCGGTGCGGGGGTCGAGTCGGTCATGGGCCCTGATACCGCGGGCCGGCCCGGCGAGGAAAGGCTCGCCGCCTCGAAAGCGGGTCCTTCGTGGTGTACGAGAGACGTCGTGGACGAGGGCCAGGCACGGGCGCGCATCGGCGAGTCGGTCGACCGCTACGTCCTCGAGGATCTCTTGGGGACCGGCGGCTTCGGCGCGGTCTACCGGGCGCGCCACGCGCACATGGGTCGGCAGGTGGCGCTGAAGGTGCTGCACCCGCACCCGCCGCCGACCGAAGAGATGCAGCAACGCTTCCTTCGCGAGGCGCAGGCCGCCGCGGCGATCACCGAGCCGGGCATCGTCCACGTCTACGACTGCGGCGTCACGCCGAAGGGCGAGGCGTTCCTGGCGATGGAGCTGCTCGATGGAGAGGACCTCGCCGACCACCTCTCGGCGCGCGGGCCGCTGACCATCGCCCGGGCGGTGGAGCTGACCTTGGCGGTGCTCCGACCCCTCGGCGCGGCCCACGCCGCCNNCCCTGGCCGTGCTCCGGCCGCTGGGCGCCGCCCACGCCGCCGGGGTGGTCCACCGGGACCTGAAGCCGGCGAACGTCTTCCTGGCCGCGGGCGGCGTGAAGCTCCTCGATTTCGGCATCAGCAAGCTCGAAGGGGAGGGCGTCGCGCCGTTGACGAAGACCGGCGTGGTGATGGGCACGCCTCACTACATGGCTCCGGAGACCTTCCGCGGAGCCGCGACCGTGGACCACCGCGCCGACCTCTACGCGGTGGGGGTCATGCTCTTCGAGATGCTCACCGGGCGGCCGCCACACGACGCGGACACCTACGAGCGGCTGGTGGTGAAGGTGGCCACCCAACCCGCGCCGACGCTGGCCTCGGTGATCCCCGACGCCCCGGAGGGCCTCGCGCGCGCGGTCGACCGAGCGCTGAGCTCCGACCCGGCGCAGCGCTTCGGCAGCGCGAGCGAGCTGGCGACCGCTCTGGCCCCTTTCGAGTCGGACGCCGCGAAGCTCGGCTCCGCCCACACGGCGGCGATGCCCTCCACGCCGCCGGTCGGTGCCGTGGGCGCGGTGCCGGCGACGCGGATGGGCGAGGGCACGCCGCAAGCCTCCGGCAAGCCTTCGGTCGCGGCGGCCACGCCGATCACCCATCCGCACGCCGAGCCCCCGGTGCCCTCGAGCCGCCGCTGGCTCCTCGTCGCCGGAGCGGTGGTGCTGGGCCTGGTGACGGCGGTCACCGTGCCGCTGATCCTCGACGCGTTGAGCGGGGCGGACCCGAAGCAGGTGGCGAGCGACGCGACGGCGGCGCCGGTCCCCGCCGCGGCCGCGCCGGCCGAGGCGCCGAAGCCGACACCGACACCGACCGCGACACCGACACCGACACCGACACCGACTTCCGAGAACCGAGAGCCGAGAACCGGGAACCGAGAGCCGAGCCCCGAGAACCGAGAGCCGAGCACCGAGAACCGAGAGCCGAGCCCCGAGAACCGAACGCCGGCCGCCGGTGGCGACTCGCTGCGCATCGGTCAGCCGCGCATCGTCGGTGGCCTGAGCGCTTCCATCGTCCACGCCGAGGCCACTCGTCGCAGCGGCGCCCTGCGGCGTTGCCGGCAGTCCGCGCCGGTCGACGTGCGCGTGCAGCTCCTGGTCAGCGCCGGGGGCCGCATCGCCATCGCCCAGCCCGATCCCACCCAGGATCCCGGGCCGCCCGAGGCCGCGCGCTGCGTGGCCAACGTGTTGCGGGAGGTCGGGCGCCTCCCTGACGCCGGGCAGGGCATCGCCTTCCTCCCGGTGCACCTCCCCGCCCGCTGACCCTCGCGCGTCCCCCACGCGATCCGCTCGGCGCTTGCCCCGCACGGAGTCACGGAGCCACAGAGGACACATAGGGACTCTTGAGCGGGTGGGCGTCGCGGTGCATGACCGTGCGGCGTCGACGCAACACGCGACGCGACACGGTTCGAACACCCCGCTCTCCTCTGTGGACTCTGTGGCTCGGTGACTCTGTGCGAGGCAAAGGGCACAGAGGGTCGAGCTAGCGGAGGCCGTCGGCGAGGAAGCGCATGATGCGCCCCTGCAGCGCCCGGGCGACCGCGGGGTCGGCCACCATGTGGGTCGAGCCGGCGAGGACCACGAACTCGTGCGGCTTGCCGGCGCGCATCAGGGCGTCGCTCATCTTCAACGCGTGCACGAAGTAGACGTTGTCGTCGCTCGTGCCGTGGATGATCATCAGCGGCCGCTCCAGGTCGCCGGCGTAGGTGAGCGCCGACGAGGCGTGATAGCCGTCGCGGTTCTCATCCGGCAGGCCCATGTAGCGCTCGGTGTAGTGGGTGTCGTAGTCGCGCCAGTCGGCCACGGGGGCGCCGGCGACGCCGACGGCGAACACGTCCGGCCGCTGCATCACCGCGTGGGCGGAGAAGTAGCCGCCGAAGCTCCAGCCGTAGACGCCGACCCGCGAACGATCCATCTCCTCGACCTCGGCCCCGACCGCCTGCAGGCCGGCGACCTGGTCGGCGAGCGGCAGCTCGATGAGGTTGCCGCGCACCGCGCGCTCCCACTCGCGGCCGCGGAAGGGCGTGCCTCGGCCGTCGATGCTCACGACGATGAAGCCGTGGTCCGCCTGCCACTGCTCGCGCAGATAGCGGTACTTGCCTTTGCGCACCTTCACGTAGCCCGGGCCGGCGTAGACGGAGAGGAGCACCGGGTACTGCCGTCCCTCCTCGAAGGTCCGCGGACGGATCACCACCGCGCGGTAGTCGCGCTCGCCGACGGTGAGGAACTCGGGCTGGGGGGTGAAGGGCGGCGGCTCGCTCGCGTCGCGGACGGTCGCGACGATGGTCTCGTCGCCATGGCGCACGATCGAGCGCATGCCGTCCGACTGCGTGTCGGCGACGTGGATCCAGACCGGCTGCCCCTCGTGGTCGGTGCCCCAGGCCCCGTCGTGCCAGCCGGGCGCGCTGGTGATCTGCTGCGGCTCGCCCTCGAGCGGCACCCGGTAGACGTGTTGTTCGGTCGGGTCGGCGCTCGCGACGATCCACACCGCCTTGCCGTCCTTCTCCACCCCGAGCGTCGAGCGGTAGCCGAGCTCGGGGGTGGTCAGGGCGCGAACGAGCGCGCCGTTCTCGTCGCGGAGCTCGAGCTGCCAGGCTCCCTCGCGCTCGGTGCTCCAGAGCAGCTGTGGCCGGGGACCGGTGGTGATCCAGCGCGGCATCGAGTGGTCCAGGTTCAGCCAGGCGTCGTCGGTCTCCTCGTGGAGCCGCGCGGTTCGCGCGGTCTGCGGGTCGATGGTCAGCAGCCGCTCGAGCTGCTGCGCGCGGTCCTGGACCAGCACGGTGAGCGGCGCGCCCTCGGTCCAGACCACCTTGGTCAGGTAGGGCAGGGCGTTGTTGTCCCAGCTGACCCAGCGGGTGCGGCCGTTGCGGATGTCCACCAGCCCGAGGCGCACCTCCGCGTTGGTCGTGCCGGCCCGCGGGTAGGGCGAGCCGTGGGGCGCGTCGCTCGGGTCGATGGGGTTGGAGGCGTAGAGGGTCTCGACCTCCGACTCGTCGTTCTGCTGGAAGAGGATCGTCCGCGAGTCGGGCGACCACCAGTAGCCGTGGTAGCGGCTCATCTCCTCCTGCGCGACGAACTCGGCCAGGCCGTTGCTCACGGTCGCGCTGGCGTCGTCGGTGAGCTTCTTCTGCGTCCCGCGATCGACGTCGATGACCCAGAGCTCGCGCTCGCGGACGCAGGCGACGTACTCGCCGCTCGGTGAGAACTGCGGATCGTTCGCGTAGCCACCGTCGGAGGGGAGCTCGCGGATGGCGCCCTCGCTCGCTTCCCGATCGACGACGAAGAGCTTTCCGCTGAGGGGCACCAGCAGCTTCGTCCCGTCCTCCGAGAGCTGGAAGCTGGTGATCCCCCGAGCCGTCAGTCGCAGCCGCTCGCGGAGCGCCCGTTCCTCGTCGCTGAGCTCTTCCTCGGTGCCCCGGAGCAGCTGCGCCGCGGTGAGCACCTCCCGCTCCTCGCCGCTCTCGAGCTCGAGGGCGTAGAGGTTCCGCACCGAGTCCTGCGGCCCGGAGCGTAGGAAGAGCACCTCCTTGCCGTCGGGGGTCACCACGAAGCCGGTCGGGCGACCGCTGCGGAAGCCGCCGGTCGCCGCGTAGAGCTCGAGGAAGCCGCCGTCGTCGAAGGGCGGGGCCTCGACGCTCGTCTCGTCCCCTCCGGTGGGCTCGCAGTCCGAGCGGGTGGTGGGCGCGGGCTCTTCCGGCGAGCCGCAGGCCAGGGTCAGAGCGAGTGCGAGCGTCCAGGCGCGGGTCATGGCGGCCGACCCTACCGCCGGTCACCGAATCGCGCCATCGCAGAGGATTGTCGGCGCGCGCGGCCTTCGGGGCATCCTTCGCCCATGCGCTCGTCGATCCTCTGTCTCGTCGTCTCGCTCTCGGCCTCGGCCCTCATCGCGTCCTCCGCGGGCGCGCAGGACTCGGAGCGGGAGCCCTACGAGCTCGAGCGGGTACGCCTCGGGGCGAGCCTGACCTATTCGAGCTTCGAGCAGCAGGTGAAGTCGGAGGTCGGGGGNNGCCAACCTCTGGCGCTTCTTCCGGCTGGGGATCTTCTTCCAGATCGACGCCGGCCGCCGCTCCTTCGGCCGCTACGAGGGCCTCACCGACGGCGAGCCGGAGGTGAGCCAGCTCGCGAGCGGCCGCTACTGGGAGGTCTGGCTCGGCCCGCTGCTCCGCTTCCAGTGGCGTTTCCTCGCGGCCGAGATCGGCTATGGCCTCGTCGGCGCCCGCCGCGACCGCGCCCGCGACGATCTCGCCGATGCCGACGGCCGCGCCACCGACGCCTTCCGCACCTCCCCGCGGATCGCCTGGCACTTCGCCCTCGCCACCTACGCCCCGCTGCACGACGCGCTCGATCTCGTCATCCGCGTCCAGTACCGCGTCCGCTACTACGACCGCCGCGGGGGCATCTCCCTCGAGGACGGTGTCGTCCACGGCACCCAGAACCTCACCCCGACCATCGGCCTCGCCTGGCACCGCTGAGCTTTCGTTCGTCGGCGCCTCGGGCCATCCTTCCGCCCCGTGAGTCTCCACGTCGGCCGCCTGCTCACCGAGAACGCCCGCCGCCATGGCGATCGCCCGGCGCTCGTCGACGGCGCCACCGGCGAGACCACCACCTTCGCCGCCCTCGACGAACGGGCCGCCGCCATGGCGGGCGCCATCGCCAAGCGCGTGGCCCCCGGCGACCGCGTCCTGCTCTGCGCGGAGAGCTCGGTCGACGCCGTCGCCGCCTTCTTCGCCATCGGCCACGCCGGATGCGTCGCGGTCCCGGTGCCCACCGCCGCGGCGGCCAAGGAGCTCGCTTTTCGCATGGACCACTCGAGCGCACGGCTGGCGCTCGTGGACGAGCACACCGCGCACCTCGCCGCGTCGATCGCCCGGCCCGTCCTGCGCCTCGGTGAGCTGAACGGACCGGCGCGCCGGCTCACCGAGCCACCCGAGGGGGCGGCGATGGTCCTCTACACCTCCGGCACCACCGGCTCGCCGAAGGGCGCGGTCATCCGGCACGACTCGCTCGTCGCGCACACCGGCGCGCTGGTGCATCACACGCTCGCCCTGGGTCCCGACGACGTGGTGCTCGGCGTCCTGCCGCTGGCTCACAGCTACGGCATCCGCATGGCCATCCTCGCGCCCTTCTACGCCGGCGCCCGCACCGTCTTCGTCGCTCGTCATGCGACCGGCGGTCGCTTCGACGCCGAGCGCACCCTGGCCGCCGCCGCGGAGCGCGGGGTGACCTGGCTCCCGGGGGTGCCCACCATGTTCAGCGCCTGGGGCCGTACCGGCGGCGAGCCCTGGGGGACGCTGCGCTGGTCCCTCAGCGCCGGGGCGCCGTTGGCCGCGCCGGTGCGGGAGCGGGCCGAGGTCCGCCTCGGCGCCCCCGTGCGCGAGGGATACGGGCTCACCGAGGCGACCTTCACCGCCATCGATGCGCCCGCGGTCGGCGAGAGCGAGCCGGGCTCGGTCGGTCCGCCGGTCTGGGGCGTCGAGGTGCGCATCGTCGCCGCCGGCGAAGCGGTCGCGGCCACCGAGCTCCCGCCCGGTGAAGAGGGCGAGGTGCAGGTCCGCGGCCAGAACGTGATGGCCGGCTATTTGGACGACCCGGAAGCGACCGACGCGGCCTTCGACCGCGGCTGGCTGCGCACCGGTGACCTCGGCGTCCTCGACACCGCCGGGCGGCTGCGGATCGTCGACCGCATCAAGGACCTGATCCTCCGCGGCGGCGTGAACGTGGTCCCCGCGGAAGTGGAGGAAGCGGTGGCGCGCTTCCCCGGTGTCCGCGAGGTCGCCGTCGTGGGCCGGCCCGACGAGCACCTCGGCGAAGAGATCGTCGCGGTGGTCGCCGCGGACGAAGTCGACCGTGAGGCCCTCGCGGCGCACGTGCTCGAGGAGCTCGGCCACGCCAAGCGACCCCGCGAGCTGGTGCGGGTCGACGCCCTGCCGACGGGCGCGTCCGGCAAGGTGCTCCGGCGCGCGCTCCGCGCCCGACTGATCGCCGGCGAGTTGGTGCCCGAGCGGCTCTGAGCTCCGACTCCGACTCCGACTCCGACTCCGAGAACCGAGAACCGAGAACCGAGAACCGAGAACCGAGAACCGATCTTCGACGGCCTCAGCTGCGGGCGATCGGTCGCCGGCTCAGCCGATGGAAGCGCCAGACCAACGCCACGGCGACCACGGAGAGCCCCGCGCTCAGCCCCCACCACAGACCCACCGGACCCATGCCGAGCGCGTACGTGAGCGCGAGACCGATCGGGAGCCCCAGCAGGTAGTGGCCGAGCACGTTGGCGAGGAACACCGGCGTGGTGTCGCCGGCGCCCCGGAGCACACCGGCCGCGACGGCCTGCACGCCGTCGACGATCTGAAAGGCGGCGGCCACCGCGATCATCCCCACCGCCGCTTTCACCGCGCCCGCGTCGTCGGCGAGCAGCTCGGCGAGCGGCCGGGGGAACGCCCAGAAGACGCCGGAGCCCACGGCCATGAAGACCAGGCCGAGCCCCAGCGCGGTGAACCCGGCCCGGCGCGTACCGGGCACGTCGCCCTGACCGACCGAGCGGCCGACGCGGACCGAAGCGGCCGCCCCGATGGCGAGGGTCACCTGGAAGGTGAGCGACGAGAGGGTGAGCGCGATGTGATGCCCCGTGAGCGCCTCCGGCCCGAAGTAGCCGACGAGGAAGGTGACCAGCGAGAACATCCCCACCTCGGCGAAGAGCTGACCGGAGAGCGGGAAGCCGATCCGCGAGGCGCGGCGGATGGTGCCCCAGGCGAGCCGGCGAGCGCCTCGTGGTCGGCCGACCCCGAGGAGCATCACCACCGTCATCACCACGGCGGCGATGGTGGATGCCCAGCCGGCGCCGGCGACGCCGAGCCCCTCGAAGCCGAGCAGATCCGACCCGAGGACGAGCGCTCGGCCGACCGGCACGTTCAGCAGCACCGCGAGGACCGATCCGATGAGGATCGGTCGGGTGTCGCCGCGCGCCTGCAGGTAGCCGCGCGCAGCGGTGCCGACCAGGAAGGGGATGACCGATGGGGCGCGGGCCAGCGTGTAGCGGGCGGTGGCGTCCGCCGTGCCCGGGTCGAGACCGATGTGCGGCAAGAGGAAGGCGATGGCCACCAGCGTCGCCATCACCGGGAGCGAGAGGAGCAGGCTCAACCACGCGGCCTGCCACGCGAAGTGACCGGCTTCCTCCTCTTCGCCGGCCCCGAAGGCCTGCGCGAAGAGCGGGTCGAAGCCGAGCACGAAGCCCATGCCCAGCACCGTCACCGAGAAGAGGATCACGTTCCCCAGCCCGATGCCGGACTGCTCCACGGCGCCGAGGGGCGCGGCGAAGGCGGTGTTCAGCGCGGCGATCCCCGAATGGGAGAGCTCCATCAGCGTGAGCGGGGCGCTCAGCACCAGCAGCGCGCGGAGCTCCGCGCCGACGGTCGGGGACGCGGCCTTCGTCACCGCGCGAGCCTGTCTCGCCCCGGACCCCCGCGCATGCCGAAACACGCACGAAAGGGCCCTTTTCGTTAACGCATTTCGGTCCGGCGGACCGATTGGTAGTCTCCCGGCTCATCATGAAACTCGCCGTTCTCTCCCAGAAGCCCGAGCTCTACAGCACCCGTCGCGTCGTGGAGGCCGCCAAGGAGGCGGGCCACGAGGTGCAGGTCATCGACTACCTGCGCTGCTCGATGGACATCGCCGCGCACCACCCGAAGCTGGCGGTGGATGGTCAAGAGGTCACCGGTCTCGACGCGGTGCTTCCGCGGATCGCCGCGTCGGCGAACTTCTACGGAACGGCCGTCGTCCGTCAGTTCGAGATGCAGGGCGTCTACACGGTGAACACCTCGCAGGCGATCAGCCGTAGCCGCGACAAGCTCCGAAGCCTGCAGCTGCTCTCGCGCAAGGGCATCGCCATGCCGGTGACCGCCTTCGGCCATTCGGGCACCGAGGTGAAGCAGCTGATCGAGACCGTCGGCGGCGCGCCGCTGATCGTGAAGCTCCTCGAGGGGACCCAGGGCATCGGCGTGGTGCTCGCCGAGACCGCCCAGGCCGCCGAGTCGGTCATCGAGGCCTTCCGCGAGCTCGACGCGAACATCCTCGTGCAGGAGTTCATCACGGAGGCCGGCGGCGCCGACATGCGTTGCTTCGTCGTCGGCAAGAAGGTGGTCGCCTCGATGGTCCGTCAGGCCCCGCCCGGTGAGTTCCGCTCCAACATCCACCGCGGCGGCTCCGGCCAGAAGGTGAAGCTGACCCCGGAGGAGCGCTCCATCGCGGTCCGCGCGGCCAAGGCGATGAACCTCCGGGTCGCGGGCGTCGACATGATCCGCTCCAAGCACGGCCCGGTGGTCATGGAGGTCAACTCCTCGCCGGGCCTCGAGGGCATCGAGAAGGCCACCGGCGTCGACGTCGCCGGCGCCATCGTTCGCTACATCGAAAAGGAAGCGAAGCCCGGAAGCACGGGCTTCGACCGAGTCGAGAAGTGACGGCCGCGCCGCGTCCGCTTCGGGTCGCCCTGCTCTCGCGCGAGAAGAAAGCGGAGAGCAACCGGCGGCTGGTCGAAGCGTTCACGGCGCGCGGTCACGAGGCCCGAGTCTTCAACACGATGCGGCTGGCCATCGAGCTGGTGCCCGGCCGCTCGACCCTCGCCTATCGAGGGGCACCGCTGCCCGCGATCGATGCGGTGGTCCCCCGGATCGGTGTCTCCGCCAGCTTCCACGGCGCGGCCGTCCTGGGGCAGCTGGAGCTCATGGGGGTCTACTCGCCGGTCGGGCCGCGTGGGCTCCGCGCCAGCCGGGACAAGCTCCAGGCGTTGCAGCTCTTCGATGCGCACCAGATCCCCTTTCCGCCGACCTCCTTCGTGTGCCGGCGCCAAGACCTGGCGCCCGCGCTCGAGCACCTCGGCGAGCCGCCCTACGTGGTGAAGGTGCTCCAGGGCACGCAGGGCTCCGGTGTGCTCCTCGCCCCCAGCCAGCGCGAGGCGGTCAGCCTCGCCGAGACACTCCTGGACGCCAATCGGCCGGTGTTGCTGCAACGCTTCATCGCCGAGAGCAGCGGCAAGGACGTCCGCGCGGTCGTCGTCGGCGACAGGGTCGTGAGCGCCGTCCGCCGGGTCAACGAGAGCGGGGAGTTCCGCTCGAACGTCCACCGGGGCGCGAAGGCCTCGAAGATCACCATCGACCCGGTCTTCGCCGACACGGCGGTCCGCGCCGCCGCCGCCCTCGGCCTCGACGTGGCCGGGGTGGACATGCTCGAGGGCAAGGACGGTCCAGTCGTCCTCGAGGTCAACAGCTCGCCGGGGATCCACGGGATGGAAGACGCCACCGGAGACGACATCGCCGGGGCCATCGCCGAGTACGTGGCCGGCCGGGCGGCGTCAGCCGAGTAGCGTTCCGAGGAACTGGCGCGCGGTCATCTTCTCCGCGTCCGCGAGCACCCCGTCCCAGGGCACGTCGGCGAGGAGCTCGCCACAGGGGCGACGCGGATCGAAGCGTTCGCGGGTGTTCATGGGGTATCGCACCCGGTCGACCCGGTGCTCGCCCGAGGCCTCGAGCTCGCCGCTCATCGGTTCCGCCCGAGGGCAGCGATGACCTCGGTGAAGCTCGCGCCTTCCTCGGCGAGCTTCGCGAGCTTCTCCTTCCGCGTCGCTCCGACGATGACCATCTCGCAGCACTGGTGCCCCTGCGCGCGACAGCGGAGCTCCTCCACGTGGAGTCGTCGCTGAGCGAGGTGGGTGAACACCGCCGAGAGCATACCGGCCAGCAGATGGCAGGCACGGCCATCGAGGGCTCGCGCGGCGGTGGCGACGGTGCTCTCCTTCAGCTCGATGCGGAAGAGGCCCATGGCCGCATCGGAGAGGTCGAGCTCGAGCTGACCCCAGCCTTGCTCGCCGAGCGCGTCGGCCAGCATCTGGGCGACCTCTTGCATCGGCCGCTCGGTGAGCGAGAGCTCGCCGGCCTCGAGGGACTTGGTCTCGAGCTCGACGGCGAGGCGCCGGCCCCACTGCACTCCCCACTCCCGGCAGAAGATCGACCAGGTCTCCGGAGCGACGCGCTGGCAGGTGCGCAGCAGCGACGAGAAGAGCGCGTAGGGGGCGTGGACGACTCGCTGCATGTGGTCGTCACGGAGCACGTCGGCCGAGTCGTCGGCTTCGTCGAGCTCCGCCTGGAGCGGCGCCGGAAACCTCGGCTCGAGCCCTTCGCGGGCCGGATGGAACTTCTTGCGGTGGACCAGCAGGTAGAAGCGCTCCGTGCCGGCGGCCCGGAGCATCTCGACCTCCACCTCTTGGGCACCGAACTTGAAGTCGAAGAGGAAGTCGAAGCGGAGGATCGGCTCTTCGGTGGCCCCCTCCACCAATCGATCGAAGCGTCCCTTGAACTCCGGCACCGCCGTGCAGGGAGCGACGTCGCCGAAGAAGGTGCGGCCGATGACCGAGTTGCGGTCCAGCCGCGCCATGCGCGCCTCGGCGAGGTTGTAGCGGAGGATGGTGCCTTCCGCGTCCATGCAGACCACGCCGAAGGGCAGCTCATCGAGCTCGGCATCGTCCAGGTGATCGACCTCGAAGGGGTCGACGGTGCGAGGTTGTCGAAAGCCGACGGCGGCCTGGTTCATTTCTCTCCTCCGAGCAGGCTCTGGCGAATGGCGTCATCGAGCGAGGGGCTGTCCTTGCGCTCCACGCGGCTCTTCTGGGGGGCGTCCGGAGGCTCGCCGATGGCCTCCGGTCGCGTCGTCATCTGACTCCCGCGGGGCTGCGGAAGCTGGCTCGGCCGCTCGGGCTCTCCGTGCGCCCGAAGCCAATCGCGGAGCGCGTCCGCGAGCGCCTGCATCGAGTCGAAGCGCTCCTCCGGTTCCTTCCGGGCGGCGCGAGCGAGGATGCGGAAGAGCGAGCCGTCCATCGATCCGGAGCGGGGGAAGGGCAGGGGCGCGCTCCGGATGCGCGCGAAGATCGCGCCGAGGTCGGTCCCGGCTTCGTTCGCCGAGGCGAAGGGTGGGCGGCCTTCGACGAGCGCGTAGACCGTCATCGCGGCCGCCCACTGGTCCGCCTCCGGGCCGACCTTGGCCTGCACCCGCAGCTGCTCGGGGGCCATGTACTCGGGGGTGCCGACGATCTCCGCGGTCAGCCCGCTCCCCGCGCCGATGCCCGCGATGCCGAAGTCGAGGAGCTTGGGTCGGCGCCGGCCCCGTGCATCCTCGGCGATGAAGACGTTCTCCGGCTTCAGGTCGCGGTGGATGACCTGGTTCTGGTGGGCGAGGTCGAGCGCCTCGATGACCGGGAGCATCGTCTGGATGGCGCTCGCGGCCGGCAGGCGACCGACGCGCGTCAGCAGCTCGCCCAGGTCGAAGCCCTCGAGCAGCTCCATCACGAGATACGGGCTTCCCTCGGCGTCGCGACCGATGTCGTGGATGGTCACGATGGCGGGGTGGCGCAGCCGGGCGATGGCCCGCGCCTCGCGCTCGAGTCGCGCGGCCAGCTTGGTGGAGGAACGACCCGACCGGAGCACCTTGACGGCGACGTCTCGACCGAGGAGCTCGTCGCGCGCGCGCCAGACCTCGCCCATACCGCCCGAGCCGATGCGCTCGAGCAGGGTGAGTCGCTCGGGCAGTGATCCCGTGTCGCTCGAGCCCGACGCGGGGCCCTCCCGCGCCGAGAGGGTCGGCGAGTGCTCGTCCACCCCCCGGGCTTCGATGGGCTCGTCCAATACCGCAACCATGGACGGGGCGTAGGGTCATGGAGAGGCGGTTGCCAATCCCCCGAGACCCCAATTCGCAGGGCACTTCACTGCCCCCGCGAATTCGAGGGTCGGCCGTGACCGAATGCCACGCGGCTCCGCTGCGATGGGCGCCGGCGTCACGATCGAGAAGCGGTGCGGGCTCGATCTCAGTCGGTTCGGGAGCGGCCGAAGATCTTCGAGCCGGGCTTCACCGACTTCGTGATCCAGACGTTGCCGCCGACGACCGAGCCCTCGCCGATGACGGTGTCACCGCCGAGGATCGTCGCGCCCGAGTAGACGGTGACGCCGTCCTCGAGGGTCGGGTGCCGCTTGCGCCGGTCTCCGCGATCGCGCGGCACGGAGAGCGCGCCGAGGGTGACGTTCTGGTAGAGCTTCACGTCGTTGCCGATGACCGCCGTCTCGCCGATGACGACGCCGGTGCCGTGGTCGATGAAGAAGCGCTCGCCGATGGTCGCGCCGGGGTGGATGTCGATGCCGGTGCGGCTGTGGGCGTGCTCGGTGATGATCCGCGGGAGCAGCGGCACGCCCTCCTGCCAGAGCCGGTGGGCGACTCGGTATGCGGTCAGCGCGCCGATGCTCGGATAGCTGAAGACCACCTCGTCGATGCTCTCGGCGCTCGGATCGCCCTCGTAGGCGGCCTGGAGGTCGCCGTCGAGCAGCCGGCGGATCTCCGGAAGGCTGGCGAAGAGGGCCATGACCACGTCCTCGCCGGAGCCGGGGCAGGGGGCCGCCGGACGCTGCCGAATGGAGGAGGCGGAGGTGTCTCCGGGCGCCGCGGACGGCGGCGTGCTGCTGCTTCCGCGGCACGGTCGGCCGAGCCAGGCCTCGTAGTTGAGCGAACGTTCGATCTGCTCCACCAGCAGGTCGTGGGCCCGATAGAGGTGCTCGGCGATGGTGTGCCGGAGGTTGTCGCGAGTCAGCGTCCGTGTGGCGTAGAAGCCGGCGAAGAGCACCGGCTGCAGCTCGCGCAGCGCCTCGATGACCGCCCGCTTGTTCGGCAGCGCGGCGCTCTCCAGGTTGTCGATGGGCCGACCCTGGTCGTAGCTCTCCACGACCGCGTCGATCGCGGTCTCGAGCTCCTTGTACTGCTTCGGCTGCGTCGCCATGGCGTGCCTGGGCTGTATGACGTCGTGGGGGGGCACGGGCAACCTACTCCGACGCACGAGTCGGGGCGGAGTTACCTCGCCCGGGTCAATCCCAGCGCAGGACCAGCTTCCCGAAGGTCTCGTTTCGCTCCATCCGCGCGTGGGCCTCGCCCACCTCGCTCATGGGCAGGACGTCGTCGATCACCGGCTTCAGCCGCCCCTCCCGGAAATGCGGCAGCACCTCCTGGATGAAGCGTTGGGCGAGGGCCGCCTTCTCCTCCAGCGGTCGGGCCCGGAGGGTGCTTCCGACCATGCGCGCCCGCTTCTCGAGCAGCAGACCGAGGGGCATCTCCCCCTTCACACCGCCCATCAGCCCGAGGACGACGATGCGCCCTCGGAGCGCCAGCGCCTTCAGGTTCTCGCTCAGGTACTTCGCGCCGATGGTGTCGATGACGAGGTTGGCTCCGCCGAGCTCCCGGACCGCGTCGGCGAAGGTCCCATCCGAGGTGTCGATGGGATGGGCCAGCCCCAGCTCCGCGCAGCGCTCGAGCTTCGCCGTCGAGCGCGAGGTCCCGATGACGCGGGCGCCGGTGAGCTGGGCGAGCTGGAGCGCGGCCGTGCCGACGCCGCTGGCGACCGCGTGGAGCAGCACCGTCTCGCCCATGCGCAGGTCGCCCTGGGCGAAGAGGGCGTCGAAGGCGGTGAGGAAGACCTCGGGGATCGCCGCTGCCTCCTCGAGGCTCAGCTCGCCGGGCACCGGCAGCAGCTCGCGGGAGTGGACGACGGCGTGGGTGGCCATGCCGCCGCCGCCGATGATGGCCATGACCGGGTCACCGACGGTGAAGCCCTCCACCCCCTCGCCGAGCGTCTCGACCGTCCCCGCCAGCTCGAGGCCGGGGACATCGTCGGGGAAGCCCTTGGGCGCCGGGTAGAAGCCGCGGCGCTGGAGGGTGTCCGCCCGGTTCAGGCCGGCGGCGGCGACGGCCACGCGGACCTCGCCGGGGCCGGGGTCGCGCACTTCGGTCGTGCCGAGCTCCAGGACCTCCGGTCCGCCAGATTCACGGATGCGTACGCAGCGGGCTTCGATGCTCATCGCGGACTGTGTAGCCCAAGTCCGCCCCGGCTTCAGCCCTCGTCGTCGGCCGCTCGGGTGAAGTGGACCCAGGTGCCGTCTTCACGGACGCCGTGCCAGCCGTCCGGCAGCTGCGGGGTGGTCCAGGTGAAGAGGAAGCGCGCGTCGGCGGGAGCGATGTTGGTGCAGCCGTGGCTCCGCACGTTGCCGAAGGAGTCGTGCCAGTAGGCGCCGTGGAGCGCGTAGCTGCGGTGGTAGTACATCGTCCAGGGCACCTCGGCGACGTCGTAGACGCCCTCGACGGGGTCGTCGCCGCGCATCGTGATGCTCACGTACTTGTGGCGGATGCGGTAGGTGCCCGACGGCGTGTCGTAGCCCTCCTTGCCCGTGGCCACGAGGCTGGCGAAGACCGGGGTCTCGCCCTCGTAGGCGACGATGGTCTGCTCGTCGAGGTTCACGTGGATCCACTTGGCGTCCTCGGGCACCTCGTCGGGCGGCTCGGTGAGGGTGACGACCCGGACCGCCTCGCGCGGGACCCAGACGCCATCGGCGCTGAGCACGTGCTCGGGCTCCATCTCCTTCACCTCGAAGCGCGCGTACTTGGGCGCGACCGACTGAGCCGAGCTGGCGTTGACGATCGGGGTCGACTCCTCCTGCACGAAGGCGATGGGCAGATCCAGCCCCTGCGGGTCGAGGACCCCGGAGAGCTTGCTCGCCTCCACCACCTCGACCGCCGCGCGGCGGACGTAGTCGTTGGCGGCGGTCCGCACCCAGGTCTCACCCAGGTGCTCCACCTCGTCGGCGACGGTGACGAAGTAGTCGCCGTCGAGCTGCTCCGCGAGGCCCGGCAGCTCCGCCTCCTCACGGACGCGCTCCAGCTCGTGCTCGGTCGGGAGTCGGTCGAAGAAACGAAACGCGCTCCGATCGGTCACCTGAGCGTAGCGATAGGGGAGGGGGGCGCTCACGGCCGGCGGATGGGCCGAATCGGGCGGCTCGGGCGGGTCGTCCGAGGTTCGGAAACCGATGGTCGTGCAGACGTAGCCGTCCGGATCGAGCTTCAGCCAGCGGCCGGCGCAGTGATCGTTGCGCCGGGACAGGGTGGCCGGCAGCGCGGTGCCGCGCCGGATCAGCCCGCGCCCGCCGCGGGCGCTGCGCGAGGAGAAGACCGGCGCATTGTGTCGCCGGGCTTGTACCCAGATCTCGGGCTCGCCGTCGTCCACCGGGACCCGAGGGACGGGGACGAGGGCCCAGGCCGGGGGCCCGGAGGGAGGGTGGGTCAGCCGCCCATCACGGTGCTCGTTCGCAGGTCGTTCGTCGGTCGGTGAATCGGCGATTGCGGCGAGCGGGGCGATGAGCAGGACGACCAATCCGCTAGAAATGCAAAATGGTTTCCAGGTCATCGAAAAATGCAGCTCTTGCGACACTCTAGAGGTCGTAGCGTTCGCGTCAACTTCGCGGTGCGCATGGCCGATGCGCGGCGCACGCGGCGATTCGCCCAAACGAGGGGCGCGGACGGGAACTCGCGCCCTCCGCTCGGTGTCGGCTCCGCTATGCTCGCCCCCGGAGGACCCCCGATGCTTCGCGTCTCCCTCGCCGCCCTCGTGGCGACGATCGTCTGCGCCTCGCCGCTGCCGGCGCGTGCGTTCTGCGGCTTCTACGTCGGCAGCGCCGACGGATCGCTGGTCAACGAGGCCACGATGGTGGTGATGCTCCGCGACGGCACGGACACCGTGCTCTCGATGCGCAACGACTATCACGGGCCACCCGAGGACTTCGCGATGGTCGTCCCGGTCCCGCAGGTGATCGGCGAGGACGACGTGAAGGTGCTCCCGGCGGCGATCTTCGACACCGTCGAGCGCCTCGCGGCGCCGAGGCTCGTCGAATACTGGGAGCAGGACCCCTGCCCCGATCCGTCGGGAGCGCTCGGAGCGCTCGCGGGCGACAACTTCGGCTTCGGTGGCCTCGGCCTGCGCGGCACCGGCCGCGGCGGCGGCGGCACCGGAGAGCCGGTGGTGACCGTCGAGGCCGAGTTCGCCGTCGGCGAGTACGACATCGTGATCCTCAGCNNGCCGCCGAGCTGCTGCGTCCCTACGTCGAGAACGAGAGCAAGTTCTTCGTCGCGAAGGTGAACGTCGACCGGGTCACCTTCGAAGAGGGCCGCGCGGTGCTCTCCCCACTGCGGGTCCACTACCAGAGCGAGAGCTTCTCGCTCCC
>JABAOG010013037.1_pt1 | contig 29378 bp, 29 predicted proteins | sample 7062131 | NCBI WGS metagenome assembly JABAOG01 (sample SAMN14538629, study PRJNA623070) | marine sediment metagenome | biome: marine biome [ENVO:00000428]; feature: marine pelagic biome [ENVO:01000023]; material: deep marine sediment [ENVO:00002113] | place: India: Arabian Sea | collected... | reverse complement strand
TCTACCCGTGCATCGTGAAGATATCTCGGAGCAAGCCGCGTCGGAGATTATCCGGCGCCTCGAGCCGCCGGCATTTGGAGTTCTCATAACGTATCTCGACGAATCACGTGAGATTGCGGAGCTCTGCGAGGCGCTGGGCGCCCGCATCGTGCAGCTTCATGGAGACATCCGAACCGAGGAGCTCGTGAAGCTGAGAGAGCTTGCCCCGCAATTGATTATCATCAAATCGCTGGTCATCGGCCTTCACCCGCAGGCAGCGCTCGAGTCGATGATCGCCCGCTTCGCGACCCATGTGGATGGTTTCATCACCGACACATACGATCCCGCGAGCGGCGCTTCGGGAGCCACCGGAAAAACACACGACTGGCGCATCAGTCGACGGCTGGTCGAGCTTTCGAATCGACCAGTAATACTCGCGGGCGGTCTCAGACCCGACAATGTCAGGCGGGCGATTCTCGAGGTACGGCCCGCCGGGGTGGATTCCCACACCGGTGTCGAGGATCATACCGGCCGGAAATGCCGCCGAAAGGTTGAGGAATTCCTCGCCGAGGCGCAGGCCGGCTTTCGAGACGTCGCCGGCGTTGTGCGAAGGGAGGGTTGAGGCGCAAACCTAATGACACAGGATCAGATCGTTCTGTTCACGCTGCTCGGCGTCGTGTTCGCACTTCTCATCTGGGGCCGCTGGCGATTCGACATCGTCGCTTTCGCTGCCCTGCTGGTCGCACTGGTCGCCGGTGTCGTGCCTGGAGACCAGGCTTTCGACGGCTTCGGACATCCGGCAACGGTCATCATCGCCCTGGTGCTGATCGTGAGCAGGGGGCTCTCGAACTCCGGAGCGGTCGAGCTGATTGCCCGCTTCGTTGTCGACTCTTCGCGCAGTGTGACGGCCCACATCGGTATCCTCGCCGGCGTCGCTGCGGCCCTTTCCGCGGTGATGAACAACGTGGCGGCGCTGGCGCTGCTCATGCCGGTGGACATCCAGGCGGCGTCGAACGCCAAGCGCAGCCCCGCCCTGACGCTCATGCCGCTCTCGTTTGCGACCATCGTCGGCGGCATGGTGACGCTCATCGGCACACCGCCGAATATCATCATCGGTGCGTTCCGTTACGAGGCGCTCGGAGAACCTTACCGGATGCTCGATTTCGCGCCCGTGGGCGGGGTGTGCGCCGTCGTCGGCGTGCTCTTCGTCATGTTCGTAGGCTGGCGGCTCGTTCCGGCCGCGCGCACCCGCCACAACACCGCAAAGGAGCTTTTCGACCTCGAGGACTACGTCGCCGAGGTGAAGGTGCCCGAGGACAGCCCGGTGATCGGCAAGCGCGTCCGGGAGCTCGACGAGGATGCTGAGGAGGCGGAGGCCGTCGTGGTCGGACTGGTGCGTCGGGGCGTGCGGCTGCCGGGCTTCGCCAGGCAGTCGGTCATCGAAGCGGGTGACATTCTCGTCGTCCAGGCGGGACCGGAGGCTATCGAGAAGCTGGTCGGCAAGCTCGGTCTGGAGTACGTGCGACCCGACGCCGAGAAGCGCGGCTTCGAGAACACCGATCTCGGGCTCATCGAGGTGGTGGTTCCGGAAGGGGCACGCATCGAGAATCGCTCGGCCCTGTCCCTGAAGCTGCTCTACCGGCACGGGGTGACGCTGCTCGGCGTCTCGCGCCAGGGCAGCAAATTCCGCGATCGCGTGCGGAAGCTCACGCTTCGCGCCGGCGACGTGCTGCTGCTACTCGGTCCCAACGAGCGCCTGCCCGAGACCGTGAGCTGGCTCGGCTGTCTGCCGCTCAAAGAGCGCGGCCTGCAGGTGATTCAGAGGGACAAGGCGGGGCTCGCCGTCGGCGTGTTCGGATTGGCGATTGTGCTGGCGAGCGCCGGTATGATGAGTCTGCCGCTGGCGCTCGCCCTCGTCGCCTTGTTCATGGTCCTCTCGGGTATCGTGCCACCCCGACAGCTCTACGAGTCCATCGAGTGGCCGGTGATCGTGCTGCTCGGCTCNNCCGATGGCATCATCGGCCTCGCCCAGGGTCAGTCCGCGGTCGTGGTGCTCGTGCTGCTCATGGTGATCACGATGACCCTGTCCGACGTCATGAACAACACCGCCACCGCCGTGATCGCGGCCCCGATCGCCGTCGACATCGCGGTTCGATTGAACGTGAGTCCCGACCCGTTCCTGATGGCGGTCGCGGTGGCCGCCTCCTGCGCCTTCCTGACGCCCATCGGGCACAAGAACAACACCCTGATCATGGGCCCCGGCGGCTATCGCTTCGGCGACTACTGGCGCATGGGGTTGCCGCTCGAGGTGCTGATTGTCGTCGTCGGTATCCCCACCATCCTCTGGGTCTGGCCGTTCTGAGTGCGGCGCTCGTCTGCACGTTCCATGGCAAACGAGACGAAGGTGGCGCTGGAGAGGCTCATCGGCCGCTATCTGGAAAGCTGCCGACGTTCCGGCGCATCCCTGCCGGTGCAGGAGTACGACCCGCGCTGGCCCTCGGCGTGCCAGGTGGGTGAGCCGGATGCGAGCGGCATGATCCGCTGGAAACCTCAGCCGAGAGAGCGTGTTGCCGACTTCAGCGGGCTCGAGCGCGCTCTCGATGTCGCCATCCATCCGGACATCAAGGCCTTTTACGGAAGCTACTGGGGCAGCCCCATGGAGCTCGAGGCGCAGGAAGGCGGTGTGACGCTCATTCAGATCTGGAACGAGGAGGATTTCGAGCGCCTCCTCGAGAACATCCTCGGTCATGCACTGGCAAAGCAGCGCATCGGCGCGGCGCTCACGATCTTCATCGCCTGCACCGACGAGGGAGAGCTCATGCTGAGCGTGGNNGCTCATGCTGAGCGTGGAGAACGACACCGGCCAGGTGGTTCTCGAGGAGCCGGGGAGCCCGCCCATTCGACGGGTAGCAGCATCGCTCGCCGAGCTCCTGGAAAGGCTCGATCCGGTCGCCAGCCGCGGGCGATGACGGCCGCGTCATCGTCCCACCGGCTGGCCTGCCTCACCCTACATGTGACGTAATTCCTTAGAAAATCTACGTCAGGCAGCTACATTGAGGATTGCACGGCTCAACTACGCCGAGCACCGAGCTGCACATGACAGACGCTTCCGTAGTCCCCGAGCCGATACGCTCCGCCACGCACTTTGCGCGCCGGGTGCTGAGCCGCTTTCTGGCTAACAAGGGCCTGCTGCTGGCGAGTGCCGTTTCGTACAACACTCTGCTGTCGCTGGTGCCGCTGCTGGCGTTCCTGCTCGTCATTCTCTCCCATGTCTACGACGAGAACTGGCTCGCCAAGCTGGTGCTAACCGAGTTTGGCTCGCTCATACCAGGGCATACCGACATGCTCTCTGCGCAGGTTCAGCTGTTTCTCGAAAAACGTCATCTCATTGGCTGGATCGGGTTCATCGTGCTGATTTTCTTCAGCTCCTGGGCCTTTAGGTCCCTCGACGATGCCTTCGCGGTCATCTTCTCGCACCGCGAGGGCAGCCGGCGCCTGTGGGTATCCGCGGTGATCCCGTACGCATTCGTTACCTTGCTGGGGGCCGGGCTGCTGCTGCAGGCGACTCTGGTGACGCTTCTCCAAGACCTTGCGACCTCGAGGGTCGCATTGATCGAGGGGCATTTCTCCGCATCGCAGCTCCATACGGCCATGATTTCTCTATTCGGCTTCTTCAGCCTGGCGCTGCTGTTTACGGGCATCTATCGTTTCATGCCCGTCGCCCAGGTCCGTTTGCGTCACGCGGCCGTCGGCGGACTGGTGGCCGCCACACTGTGGGAGCTGGTACGCGGCGTTCTGCTCTGGTGGTTCAGCAACGTGTCGCTGGTCAACGTCGTGTACGGGTCGCTCGCGACCATCGTGATCTTGCTGCTCACCCTCGAGGCAGCTGCGATCATCGTGCTGCTCGGTGCCCAGGTGATTGCGGAGCTCGAGCCGGAGCCGCGCGAGCCCGGGCTCGAGCCTGGCTGAATTTCCCTGGATTGCCATTTTTCGCAAGATTTTCGCTCTCGCTGCGCCACCCACCCCGTCTGTACTTACCCCGTTGGTTTGAGTTCACGAGGGTGAGGCCATGTCCGAGCTGTTTCGACTTCTGCGCGCGTCGGTGACGGTCAAGCTGCTGTTCATCGCCTTTCTGGCCCTGCTTCTGCTCATTCCCATGCACATGATCGAAAGCATCGTCTACGAGCGCAATCATCTTTATTTCGCCGCAAAGCAGGACATCATGAATGCCTGGGGTCGCGAGCAGACCCTCGGCGGTCCGGTGCTCACCCTGCCCTACCGCGTCGCTTACACCGACGACAAGGGCATCGAGCGGGTGCGACAGGCGCGCGCGCACTTTCTTCCCGAGCACTTGAGCGTGCGCGGACAGCTGGACACCCAGATGCGCTACCGGGGTATCTACGAGGTGCCGGTCTACGTGGCGGACCTGAAAATCAACGGCCGGTTCTCTCGGCCGGATCTGGCCAGACTCGGCATCGATCCCCGCGAGGTCGACTGGAAGGAGGCTTACCTTTCCGTTGCCGTCGCCGATCCCCGCGGCATCAAGGATCCGGTGACCTTGCGCTCGGATATCGGCGACGCCACGTTCGAGCCGGGCGGTGTGAAGGTGCCGGGATTCGACCCGCAGGTCATCGCGCCGGTCTCCGGGCTCATGGAGAGCGGCGCTCCTGCGGGATTCCAGTTTGCCTTCGACTTGAAGCTGAGTGGCACCGAGAGGCTCGCCTTTCTGCCCGTCGGCGACCGCACCGAGGTCGTGTTGACATCCGCCTGGCCGTCACCGAGCTTCACCGGTGCCTACTTGCCCGACCGACGCGACATCGACGAAAAGGGCTTCAGCGCTGAGTGGAAGGTATTGCATCTCGGCCGCAGCTATCCCGGGGAATGGCGCAATGGAGAGGTCCCGGCGGCGCGCATTGCCGGCTCGGCCTTCGGTGTGAACCTCTTCGTGCCGGTCAGCACCTACCAGAAATCCACACGCGCGGCCAAATACGCGATCCTTTTCATCGGCCTGAGCTTCCTCGCCTACTTCATGTTCGAGGTGTTCGGCAGGCTGCGATTGCACCCCTTCCAGTATCTGCTCGTCGGCTTCGCCAACTGTCTTTTCTATCTGCTGCTGTTGTCGCTGTCAGAGCACATGGGCTTCGCGCTTGCCTACACCCTGAGCGCAGCCGCGTCGACAGCCCTGGTGGCGGGCTACAGCACCAGTATTCTCGCAAACCGATCGCGTGCCCTTGCGATGCTCGCGCTGCTCGCCGGTCTCTACACCTTCCTTTATGTGACCCTCAGAGCCGAGCAATACGCGATGCTGAGCGGCGCCGTGGCGCTGTTCGCGATACTCGCCGCGATCATGTATCTCACCCGGCGGCTGGACTGGTACCGCGTCACGATGGATCTCGATCCCGACTGGCCGGCGCGTGGCGCCGGCCCGAGCGAACAGGCGACGCGGACGGCTTAGCCGTGCATGGTGAGCCCACCCGAGACGCTGATGACCTGTCCCGTGATGTACTCGGCGTCGTCGCTTGCGAGGAACGCAACCATGCCGGTCAGGTCCTCGGGCCGTCCGATGCGCTTCATGGGCACGGCGCGCTCCATCGCCTTGAGAACCTTGGCGCCGTCCTCGCCGGCCTCGAGAAATTTAGCGAGCAGCGGCGTATCGGTTGGCCCGGGGCACACCACGTTAAGGCGGATGCCCGTTCGTGCGAGCTCCCGGGCGACGCTCTTGGTGAACGCGATGATGCCGCCCTTGCAGGCGGAGTAGACCGCTTCCATGGAAGAGCCGACGCGCCCCGCGTCGGATGCGATGTTCACCACCCTGCCCCGGCCGCGATCGCGCATGCCCGGCAGCACCACGTGATGCATGTTGAGGGTGCCGTAGAGATTGACGGCGATGATCGACTCCCACTGCTGCGGCGTCGTGTCGAGAAAGTTCGCGAAGCGATCGAAGCCCGCATTGTTGACCAGAATGTCGACGCCACCGTGCCCGGACTCGATCGCCGCCACCGTATCGGCCACGGCCGCGTAGTCGGTGATATCGACGACGTGCATGCTCGCCGGCCGTCCCAGCGCCTGGATCCTTTCGCCGACCGTCTGCACTGCACCGGCGTCACGATCGAAAAGCGCCAGGCGGCAGCCCTCCTCCGCGAGACGCTCGCAGATGGCGGCGCCGATGCCGCCGCCTGCGCCCGTAACGAGCGCGACCTTGTCGGACAATCCGCGCATGGCAATCAAGTCATCAGACCGGCGAGTCTTTCGGAAACTCCGGCCTGCGTTTCTCCCGCAGACTGTCGATCCCTTCGCGCACCTCGTCGCCGGTCCAGCAGAGGAACTCGAGAGCCAGCGATGCATCGAAGGCGGGCCCCGCGAGACGCAGCCAGTTGTTGAGCGCGTACTTCGTGAATCGGATGGCGGTCGGGGCCCCGCGCGCGAGCTTGGTGGCGATATCGAGGGCGGTCTGATCGAGGGCCTCGTCCTCGACACAAAGTGACACGAGGCCGATGCGTTCGGCCTCCTCGCCGTCCAGGGGCTCGCAGGTGAGCAGGTAGTACTTGGCCTTGGCCATGCCCACCAGCAGCGGCCAGACGATGACCGAGTGATCCCCCGCCGCCACGCCGAGGCGCGTGTGTCCGTCGATGAAGCGCGCGGTCTTCGACGCCACGCTGATGTCGGCTACCAGCGCCGCCGCCAGACCCGCCCCGACGGCCGGCCCGCGAATGGCGGAAATGACGGGCTTCGAGCAGTTGATGACGTTGTAGACGATGTCGCGCGCCTCCTTCCACACCGCGAGGCGCGTTTCCTGATCACTGGTGAGAGACTCCAGCACCTCGAAGTCGCCGCCCGCGGAGAAGGCGTCTCCGGTTCCGGTCAGAATCACCGCGGAAACCTCCGTGTCCGCATCCACCGCGCGCCAGACGTCGGCGAGCTCGCGGTGTGCGCGCGCGTCCACTGCATTGAGCTTGCCTGGATTGTCCAGCCGGATGCGCAGCACACGCTCGGCGGGACGATCGAACTTCAACGAGTCGAATGCTGCGTAAGGGTCAGTCATGAGCGCACTCCCGGGTGGCGGACCGCAAGCGCCAAACTAATGCTTCGGCGCGAAAATTGACAGCGGATGCTGTCTCTCACAAGCCTCGACATCGGCCTTCACCACAGGCTGAGCGACGCGTTCTGCTTGATGTGCTCCCTCAGGTACTCCTTGTAGTAGGCAGCGACCTTGCGGGTTATCTCGCCGCCGCCCGCGGGGTACTCGACGATGCGCCCGTCGTCGAGACGCAGACTGACGATGGGCATGACCTCTCGGGTGGCGCTGGTCACGAAGCACTCGGTAGTGCGCTCGAGATCGCTCGCATGCACGTCGCGCTCGCCGAGCGTCAAGCCGTGCATCGCACAGGCCTCGTGGGCCGCTTTCTTGGTGATACCGCGTAGATTGCCTGCCGCGGCGCCCGGCGTGACCAGATCGCCGTCGAGGACGAAGACGACATTGCTGTTGGAGGCTTCCGTGACGTAGCCGTCGCGATTGAGGATGATGCTCTCGTCGGCGCCGAACTCACGCGCCTGGGTGATCGCGATGACATTGTTGAGATAGTTTCCGCCCTTGATGTTCGGATCCAGGGCATCGGTGGGATTACGGCGTACCGCAGGAATCGCCGCCTTCATACCGACCCGGTAGAATTCCGCCGGCCACTCGGGCACCGCGTTGACGATAATGACGAACCGCGTGCGCAGATCGGGATTGGGGTAGAGATCGACCGGACCCTCCCCGCGAGTGATGACGTAGCGCACATACACGTCTTTCGAAAGCGAGCCGGCCGACGTCGCTTCCACCGTTCGCCGTATCTCCTCCCTTATCTCGTCGTAGCTCTGCGTTATGTGCATGTAAACGAGCCGAGCGGAGTTCTCCATTCGCTTCCAATGCTCGTCGTAAAAGAGCGGCACGCCCGAGTAAGTGCGGAAGACTTCGTAAACCGAATCCCCGTAGAGGAAACCGCGATCGAGCACCGGCACACGCGCCTCTGCGGTCGGGGTGATGTGTCCATCGACATTGCTCATGCTCTTAAACGCGTCGCTCACTGATTGCTCCTTGTTGGAATTTGATGCTCAACCGCTGCAACGGCCCCCATGGCCATGGCGACCGCCGCCTGAACGGGCTCGATGACGGGGATCCCGAGCGCGTCTTCCAGTCGCCCGCGCAGCGCCGCCATGCCGGCGCAACCCATGACGACGACATCGGCGCCGTGCTCGTCGCGCAAGCGCGCGCCGACGGCGGTCATGCGATCGAGGGCGACGCGGTGATCTTCGAGCTCGAGCACGCCAAGGCCGAGCGCCAGATCAGCGGCCAGGCGTTTCTCGATCCCCAGGTCGCGAATGTACCGCATGTGCCGCGCCAGGGATGATTCGAGAATCGAGATGACGCCGAATCTGCGACCATGGGCGAGCGCTGCCAGCAGGCCGCATTCCGCCATACCGAATACCGGCCGCGCGCACGCACTGCGCGCCTCGCGCAACCCGGGATCGCTGAAGCACGCGATCACGAAAGCGCCACAGTCATCCTCGTGTTGCCGAAGATACCCGCATACGGGCTCGATCACCGCCGCAACGTGCTCATCGGTCTCGATGGCCGGCGGTCCGCACGCCAGAGTCTCGCAGCGAATCGGCGGTCCGCCGGCGAAACGCAGCGCTTCCAGCGAAACGCTCAACGCATCGGTCACCGACTGGCTCGAGTTGGGGTTGAGAACGACGATGGGTTTCGACATGGACCGGCGGGGCTCCGTCACAAGGCGAGGCGCATGAGCACCGCGGTGTCGGGACACTGCTCGCGGTACTGCCGGCAGGTGCGGATCGCGTCTGGCGCTTGATCGCGTTCGATGCGAGTGAATCCGAGCTCGGCGAAGTAGCCTTCGGCATCCAGGGTCAACAGGTAAAGCGCCTCGCAGCCGAGCTCTCGGGCGTGGCGCAGCATGTCCTCGCTGAGCCGGCGCGCGAGACCGCGGCCTCTGTGCTCCGGCGCCACGACGACCGAGCGCAGCAGCGCCGAGACACCGTGCGGCTCGATGCCGGCGGCGGCGATGACACGGTGCCCATCCTCCATCACCCGGAAATGCGTGAGAATTTCCCCCACCCCGCCCGTCGGCAGACCCTCGGCCGCGAGCAGCGCCTCCACGGCCGGCAGATCGGCGGCGGTCGCGGGGCGTGATCGCGCATTTCCGGCCATGATTTGTCGTCCGCGCGGGAAGACAGCATTATGCACGCATCGGCGCTTTAACGGAGAAAAAGAGGGTTGAACCTCCATTGCGAAAGGCGAACGGCTCATGAATGACAGGCCCATCGGATTTATCGGTCTCGGCAACATGGGCGCCCCCATGGCAGCCAATCTCGCCGCAGCAGGGTGGCCCCTCATCGTATACGACGCGGCCGGCACGCGGGAGCGTGCGCCCGCAGGCGCAAGCCTGGCGGGCTCGCTGGCGGAGGTCGCCGCCGAGGCCTCGCTCGTGGTCCTGAGTCTCCCGGACGCTGCGGTCGTGGGCGCCGTTGCCGACGCCCTCCTCGCCACGCCCTCGGCGGCCACGCGCCGCGTGGTCGATACCTCCACCATCGGCATCGACGGGGCGCGGCGCATCCACGCCACGCTCGCGGCGGCCGGCATCGAGTACGTCGACGCCCCGGTCTCGGGCGGGGTCGCCGGCGCCCGTGCCGGGACCGTGTCCATCATGGTGGCGGCGCCGGCGGCGACCTTCGAGGCGCTCGGCCCCATGCTGGAGGCCTTCACCGGCAACGCCTTTCACGTCGGCGTCGAGCCGGGCCAGGGACAGGCCATGAAGGTGCTCAACAACTTCCTCTCCGGTACGGCGATGGCGGCGACCAGCGAGGCTGTCGCGTTCGGCGCGAGTCAGGGGCTCGACCTCGCCACCATGCTCGACGTCCTCAACGTATCCACCGGCCGCAATACCGCCACGTCCGACAAGTTCGTCAACCGCATCCTCAGCGAAACCTACGACGCCGGTTTCAGCTGCGCGCAAATGAACAAGGACCTGTCCCTGTATCGCGAGGGACTCGCCCAGTCCGGCGGCGCGGACCCGGTGAGCGGAGCAGTGGCCGCGGTGTGGCGGAGATTTCTCGAGACATCGGCGGACGCCGACATCACCCGAATCTACCCTTTCATCAAGAGCAAAGGCTGAGCCGCGCCCTCAATCGGAGCCGGCCGATGCCTGGCCCTGGACGGCGAAAAACGAAGCCAGCTTGGGTTGCTCGGGAAGCTCGATCTCGGCCTGCATGAGGCGCGCGACGCGCGTCGGCTCGCCCCTGACGATAACGCCCTCGAGCCTGCTCGGCATCGGATTGCGCGCGAGCGCAAAGGCGTCGGCCGCGGTGTAGACACAGATGAACAGACCGCGGGGCCAGTCGCTCTCGTTGGCGAGCGAGCCATGAACGAGCCGCGTGTGCATCAGACACACGTCGCCGGCTTTCCCCGTCACCGCCACCTCGTGCTTCTTCAGCTCGCGCTCCTGCTCCGGGTCGAGAAAACCGGTGAACGTGGCGCCGTCGAAAAGCGTGTACAGCGGCCCGCGGTGAGAACCCGGGACGACCATCAGGCAACCGTTCTCCGCGGTGACGTCACCCAGCATCAGCAACGCGGTGACGATGTCGTCGTTGGTGTGCGGCGTGTAGCAGAAATCCTGATGGTAACCAACCACGGTGTTCGAGCCGGGCAGCTTGAGATTGATCTTGCAGTGATGGAATTTCACGTTGGGGCCGATGAGATCGGCAACCATGTCCACCATTGCGGAATTGCGCATGACCTCTTCGAAATGGGGGTCAATCTCGCTCGGGTTGTTGATGCGGCGAAGGGCCGGCCGCTCGGCGCTGTGCTCTTCGCCCATGTCGAAGCGCGCTCGTCCGTCCGCCGTCGGCTCGCCAAAGGGCGCGTCGTGGGCGCGGCTCTCCTCCACCCATTGGTCGATACTGTCCTGAAGCCTTCGCAGCTGCGCGCCCGAGACGGCGTTCTCCGCCAGCAGGTAGCCGTCACACCAGAATTTGTCGATTTGCTCACGCGTCAACATGGCCATCAGAGTAGGGTTGCTTCCGGCTACCTGTCAATCTAGCTCATGCCGAGCTTACGCATGATTCGAGTGATGTCCTTTCGAATGCGCGGCAACTGCGCAATGCTGGCGTAGGACTTCAGATGCTCGTTGACGGGCTGCAGGGGATGTCCTCCGAATGCCTTACCCGGCTGATTGATGTCTTTGAAAACCGCAGACGCTGCGGAAAATTGCATGTTGTCGCCGACGGTGACGTGATCCGAGATGCTCGAGCGTCCACCGAAAACATTATTGTCTCCAATGGTGGCCGTTCCGGCGGTCATGCAGCCGCCTGTCAAAAGGCAGTTCTTGCCGATACGCGTGTTGTGGCCAAGGTGGCAATGGTTATCTATCTTGGTGCCGCGACCGATGACCGAATCCAAGAAGCGCCCGCGGTCGACGCTCACGCACGCGCCCAGGTGAACATCATCCTCGATGATCAGCCGGCCGTAGTGCACGTGCCGGTAGTGATTGAACTGCTCGTCGTGAGCGTAGCCGTAGCCTTCGGTGCCCACTGAGGTCATGGGATGAATCTCACAATGCTTTCCGATGATTGTTCCATGGGCAACGAATACGTTTGCGTGAATGTGGCTGCCCTCACCGATCTCGGCGTCTGCTTCCACTGTGGTGTTTGCGCCGATGATACATCCGCGACCGATGCGGACATTCGATCCAATGACGGCGTTCGGACCAATGATGGCGTCATCGGATATATCCGCGGACTCGGAGATGACGGCCGACGCGTGAATACGGCTGCCGTCGAATCCTTCCCTGCTGGCGGTAACGGGAAAGAAAGCCTGGGCTACGAGGGCGAGCGCGAGCTCCGGATTCGGGCTTTGCAGCAACGTCTGCGGTGCGCCCTCCAGCNNCGTTGACGACCAGCACCGAAGCGGGAGCGCGCACGGCATCCTCGATGAGTCGGCGATCGTTGATGAATAGAATACACCCGGGCTCCGCGGTAGACGGCGACCGGGGCCGCGAGAACTCCGTAGCCGCATCGCCCTGCCGCAATCGCAGGAGCTTCGGAAACTGTTCGATGATGTCACTGACTTTTGCGGTCATGTTGTCTCCTCCGGGCCCTGCGCGGCCCGGTAAACGTTTTCAGTCGGCACCCGCCGGCCGAACCGCGGGAATACGCTGCTCACTCGGCAGCATCAGAGCGGCGCACATGGCCACCAGCGCAAATGCCGCCAGCAGCGCGTACAGCCAGTAAAATTCACCGGTGCGTTCCGTAACGAGCGCGACCAGCTGCACCGCGAGCGGCGCCGCGCCAAAAGCAAGGACGAACTTGACGCCGAAAACCAGCCCGTGGCGGGACTGCGGGGCGTAGCGCGCGAGCAGCATGTTCTCGGCGGGAAGTGCGCCGACCCCAGCCATCACCATGATGATCGCCACAATGAGCAGCGGCACTCCGCCGAGACTCGCTGCGAGCCACAGGGTCGGCACCTGTATCAGCAGCGCACCCACGTAAACCGGCTTGAGGGGATAACGATCCGCCAGATGACCGCCGATGATCTGCATGAACGCAGCGGCGGTGTAAACCGCTGCAACGAGCAGACCGATCCCGAGCACACCCTCGCCGGCCAGTCCCTGATGGCGAAGCTCCATGAGCTTGGGCAGCGATGTCTGGATACTCTGGTAAACCAGCGCCAGCAGAAACATCGTGGTCACCAGTATGGCGAAAACCCGCCACATGTCGCTGCGGCTCACACTCTCCTCTTCACCCGAAGGCACGACCCTGTCGTCGATCGCACCTCTCGCCATGAAGGCGAGCAGCGCGATGCCGGTGAGCACGCTGACGGCACCCGGAACGATGAAGGCCGCGCGCCAGCCGGACGTGTCGATGAGCGCGCCGGCCACCACGCCGGCGAGCGCCGTGCCCAGAGATCCGAAGATGCCGTTGAAGCCGAGTGCTTTGCCGCGCCGGCTGCCGGCGTTGCGCACCAGCCAGGGGATACCGACCGGATGGTAGATGGCTGCGAATACGCCGATACCGGTCAGGCACCACAGCAGCGCCGTGGGTGTCTGCACGAGGCCCGCGGCGATGGCGCAACCTCCCATGCCGAGAAAGTAGGCGACCATCATGCGCGCCGAGCCGATCCGGTCTGCGAGCATGCCGGCCGGCAGGGCCACGACGCCCACCATCAGCGAGCCCAGCGTCCACAGCTCGATGAGCTCGTGGTAAGGCAGCTGCCAGACCGATTCCAGCGAGAGCACGATGACGAAGAAGAACGCCGTGCACAGATGGATGTACAGGTGCCCCAGGCAGGAAAAGACGACGGTCGATCGAGAAATCTGGCTGGACATCGGACCTCGGTCGTGCGCCTCTGGCGGCGGGCGCCAATGGCCGCACCGACGACACCACAATGGTCCCGGAGCACGCCGCGCGAATCAAGGACCGCGCGCGGGTTCGCCGCGCGGCGCCCGAGCGGCTAGGATCCGCCACGGTCCTGTTCGAACTTCTCCAGGAGCGCTGCGACGATGCCCGCTTTGAACGCGGATTTCTCCATGCCCGTGGTGGTCGACACGGCCGCCATGGCGTGGCAGCCGAGCCCCGGGGCGGGCGTGCGGCGCAAGAGGCTCGAGCTGCGTGGCCATGCCGAGAGCGGTCGGGTCAGCTCCATTGTGCGTTACGACGCGGGCAGCCGGTTCCCACCCCATGAGCACCCGGACGGTGAGGAGATCCTGGTGCTCGAAGGAACCTTCGCCGACGAGCACGGCAGCTATCCGGCCGGCACGTACCTCTTGAACCCGGACGGTTTCCGACACGCGCCGCGCTCCGACGACGGCTGCGTGCTGCTGGTGAAGCTGCGCCAGTTTCCGGGCGCCGGCCGCGGCCGCCGCGTCGTCGAGAGCGCGCCCGGCGCGTGGCAGCAAAGCGACATCCCCGGGCGGGAGGTCCTGCCGCTTTACGAAGAGCCCGGGTATCCCGAGTGCATGCGTCTGGTGCGTCTGGCCCCCGGCACGCGCGTGCCCGAGCACGAACATCCCGGCGGCGAGGAGATCTACGTCATTGCCGGGCGCCTCGCCGATGAAGCCGGAAGCTACGCCCAGGGGACCTGGTTACGCTTTCCCGACGGCAGTCGCCACCGTCCCTTCAGCGAAGAGGGCTGCACGCTCTACGTGAAGACAGGGCATCTGGCAGGCCTGTAAAGGCCCGAGTCGCGCCGCTGCGCTCACCGCGCCTCGAGGCCGAAGAAAGCGCGGGCGTTGCGGGTCGTCGCAACGGCGAGCTCCTCGGGATCGGCGCCACGACACGCGGCTATCACCTTGAGAATGTGCGCGAGATACATCGGCTCGTTACGGCGGCTCTTCGGGCGCGGCTGCAGGTCCCGCGGCAAAAGATACGGCGAGTCGGTTTCGAGCATGAGACGCTCCTGGGGAATGCGCGAGACCAGCTCGCGCAGGTGGGTGCCGCGCCGCTCGTCGCAAATCCAGCCGGTGATGCCCACGTGCAGATCCATCTCGAGATAACGGTCGAGCTCCTGCGCGTTTCCGGTGAAGCAATGAATAACAGCACCACCGAGCCGTGCACGGTATCCGCTCAGGATCGCCACGAATCGCTCGTGCGCGTCCCGCTCGTGCATGAACACAGGCATGGCGAGATCGGCCGCGAGCTCGAGCTGCTCTTCGAAGACCCGCTCCTGCGCCGCGCGTGGGGAGAAATCCCGGTTGAAGTCGAGGCCGGCCTCGCCGACGGCGACTACGACGGGCGATTGTGCGAGCTCGCTCAGCACACCGCGCGTCGTGCCGGTCCATTCCCTGGCGAGGTGCGGATGCACTCCGGCGGTCGAGAACAACACGCCGGGATGCGTGGCGGCGATGTCATGGGCGGCCAGACTCTCGGTTTCGCTCGCACCCGTGACGATCATCTGTGCGACGCCGGCTGTCCGGGCCCGCTCGAGAACCTGCTCGAGATCGTGACGAAAGCTGTCGTGACTCAGATTAGCGCCGATGTCGACGAGCTCAGGGGAATGCACCATGACGCCCTATTCGCTGTGAACCATCGAAAAACGTCGTGCCGGCCGCGTTCTAGCGCTTGACGACCAGGGTGCCCGCTATCTTGTCGTGCCAGCCCTGCTTGCGCCTGTCGAAGGCGATCCACAGAAAACCGAGGCCGAAAGGGATGAGGGAAATGAAATACCCGATGTAGCGAATGATGAGCTGGCCCGTGCCGGGTTTGGCCAATGTCTTCGCATCGACGATCTCCGCCGATAGCAGCATCTTCCCGGGCGTGGCCGATTTCCAGAGCCAGAAGCCGATGATAAACGGCGCGGACAGTAACAGTTTCACCACCAGATTGACGGAAGCATCGGATCCGGAGACGACCCCTATCGAAGCCGCGCCGTTCGCGGATGACTCGACCATCGCCATGAACTCCTCACCGAACAGCAAGAGCAGCACCGGTGCAAGCACAATGGTTATCCATATGCTGTCGAGCAGGAAGGCGAGAAAACGCGCCCAGAAGCCGACGTAACGGGGCTGCTCGACGACGCCCGTGTCACTGATGATCTGATCTTCCATTTCTCTAACCGGATAGTTCGAGTTTGCGAATAGTCCGACGCCCATATGCCGGGCGCCTCGATACCGCCGAGTATAGCGGCCGCTTTATGGGTTCACCCTCTTCCGATGGCTACGATGCAGCAACCGTGTGCAGGAAACAACCGCTTCCCGCCAGAATGGAAGGTTCGTGATGTGCTATTCACCCCTGGGTAATGGGGACATGTCCTGGTTGGGCACTGACGCACCCCAGCCAGCTTCGAACGGCGGAAAAATCCGTCAGCTCGAAACCGCCCTCCTCCGCCACGTGGGTGTATGCATACAAGGCCACATCGGCGATGCTGAACTGCTCGGCGACGAAAAAGGATCGACCGGTCAGATGAGCTTCCATTACGCCAAGCGCCCGGTAACCCGGCTCGCGCTTCGAGGCGACCAGAGCGCGGCGCTCGTCGGTGAGCTCCAGATGCTTGAGCACGTGGCGGGATACAGCGATATAAGGCTCGTGGCTGTATTGCTCGAAGAACATCCACTGCAGCACACGCGCGCGGTCGAGCGCCTTTTCCGGCAGCAGCGTCGATCCTTCGGCGAGATAAAAGAGGATTGCGTTGGACTCCCAGAGCACATCACCCGTCTCGAGCTCCAACGCAGGCACTTTGCCATTTGGATTTTTGGCCAGATACTCCGGCGTTCGCGTCGCACCTTTGTCCGTGTCCAGCTCGACGCGCGTGAAAGGCAGGCCAAGATGCGCGAGCACCAGTCGAACCTTGTAGGCATTGCCCGAATCCAGGTTGTCGTAGAGCGTCAGCACCGATGGGATCGGCTCACGCGGGTGACTTCACCGTGGGTGCTGCCGTCACGCCGATGCGCGGCAGGCCGAGAACGCACAAAAATATGATGCCGGCGACAGCCGCCATCGCTGTCAACAGCCCGTCGAAGCCGGTCGTCTCGTGGAGCAAGGCGACGAGCGGTATGGCCGCCGCGGCGACGCTGAAACTCAGAACGAACTTCACGGCGTAGATGCGGCTGCGGTACTCGGGTGTGGTGATGCGCGAGAGCAGAGCGTCGTTGATGGGAATCTGACCGAAGACGAGCAACATGAAGGCAATCGCACCGATAATCACAGGTACCCCACTCAATCCCACGGCCAGCAGATAGGCGGGCACCTGCAGCCCGGCGACGAACGCGAACACCGTGCGGATTGAGTGTCGGTCCACCAGATGACCAATCAGGATCTGCGCCATCGAAGCGATCGCGAAAACCAAGAATGCCGAGCCGCCGACAGCGGTGGCGCTCGTGAATACGTCGCTCAGGCGTTCCTCGAGAATCTTCGGCAGTGAGAAAGTCATGGACTGAAAGATGTAGCTGCCGAGTGTCGTCGTCAGCGCAATGATCACGAAGATCTTGACGAGTAGACGCTTGTCGAGCACGACGGGCTCACGCTTGCTGCCAGCGCTGGCGGCGATTCCCGAGCGTGCGTGCGAGCGGCACATCAGCGCATAGGCAATGCCCGTGGCCACGGACGTGACGCCGGGCACGACAAACGCTGCACGCCAACCGGAAAGATCGATGAGCGAGCCGGCGACGATGGCCGCGCAAGCGACCCCCATGTTACCCCAGACACCGTTAATGCCGAGCGCCACGCCGGTTTTGACGGGGCGTGCTTCGACCACCATGGTGATACCCACAGGGTGGTAGATGGCGGCGAACATGCCGACGAGGAACAATCCGGCTCCGATCTCGAGAGGCGTGCGCGCGAGGCCGGTGAGCATGGCGCTGATGCCGAGACCGATGAAGAAAATGATCATCATCCCTCGCCGACTCCAGCGGTCCGCGAGCCATCCGGCCGGGAGGGCAAAGGCGCCGAAAGCGATGAACCCGGGCGTCGCATAAATGATCAACTCCCCGTAGCTCATGTCGAAGGCGCTTGGCAGCACCAGGGCGGCCACCGTTGCGTATATGAGAATAAATAGATGATCGTAGAAGTGTCCCAGATTTAGGAAAAAGAATTCGAGGCGGTTGCCCATCGTCATGACCCGATCTCCTGTCCCAGAGCAAACGCCAAGTGCTCGCCCGTGGCCAGGCGGAACCTTACGACAGCTGGCCGTGGAATGTCGACAATACGCCCGCGAGTCCCGTCGTCAGAGCGCGCCGGTGGGACCCGGTCCGCAGACCCGCGTGGCTCCGACACGCTATCATTGCGCTGACGAACCCGCGTATGCCGCGATACGATATGCCGCATCTGCAATCACTGCTCGACGCTTTTGGTCGAGGTGAGATTGGCTTCGAAGCGCTCGAGGCCGGTGTCGAGGCACGCCTTCGCGAAGCGCCGGGCAGCGCACAGGAAATCACCGCCCTGCTCGACGCGGCCCGCGGCAAGGGCCTGCCACGCGAAGTGCACCGGGCGCTGCTCGCAAAGGTTGACCGCCACCACGGCGGCGCCGGCGCCGACTCTGCCATATCGCCGATGGACACCGGCTTCATGCTGCGCGCTGGAAACGCCGCAATCGATGACCAGACGCCTGGCGAGGCCGAGGCCCGTGCTGCGATCACCACCACCGGCGGTTCTGCCGTACCTTCCCCCGGCGAGGCGCGCGAGCTCAGCGCGGGTGACCGACTGCGCGGCCGATTCGAGCTGCTGTCGAAGCTCGGCGAGGGCGGCATGGGCGCGGTATGGAAAGGAAAGGACCTGCTCAAGGAAGAAGCCAAGGATCGCAATCCCTACGTCGCCATCAAGCTTCTGCAAAGGGACTTCAAGCAGCATCCGGATGCTTTCGTCGCGCTGCAGCGTGAGACGGCCAAGCAGCAGCGCCTCGCCCATCCGAACGTCGCCACCGTATTCAGCTTCGACCGCGACACCGATTCCGGCACTGTTTTCATGTCCATGGATCTGCTCGAAGGCGAGACGCTCGAAGACTTCATACACAATATTCCCGAGGGCGGTCTCAGCGAAACGGAAGCCATGTCCATCATCCAGCAGCTCGCCGCCGGCCTCGCTTACGCGCATCACAACGGCCTGGTGCACTCGGATCTCAAACCCGGAAACTGCTTCCTGACCGAGGACGGGACAGTCAAACTGCTCGACTTCGGTATCGCGCGCGCTTCCAAAACCAAGATAGACGCCGAGGGCGTCACGACACTCTTCGATCCTGCCGAGCTTGGCGCCATCACTCCGGCTTACGCCACCGTGGAGATGTTCGAGGGTCTCGAGCCCGACCCACGCGACGATATCTACGCCCTCGGTATCATGGCCTATCAGCTGCTCACGGGACGGCACCCCTACGACAAGATGAGCGGGCCCCGCGCCCGTGAGCAGGGCCTGGTGCCAGAGCCCATTCCGAAGCTCTCGAAGCGTCAGAATCGCGGACTCGCGAAGGCGCTCGCTCTCGATCGCGAGTCGCGTACTGCGTCGGTCGAGCAATTCGTCGACGATATCCAGCGCAAGAATAATCGACGCCTATACGCAATCGCCGCGTCCATGGTCGCTGTAGTCCTTATTGCTGCTCTCGCCTACGCACAGATCAGGGACTTCGTTCGAAGTGAGGAAAACGAGGCGATCATCAACGTGCTCGAGACGGGAGGCGTAGAGAACATTGCAAAGGGGCTCGAGATGATCCAAGCGCTCGAGTCCGAATCGCAGCGTCGCGACGTGCTCAGGGATGCCCGCACCCGAAACGCCGTGATAGAGCATATCGAGAAAGCCGACCGTCACAGCATACGCGAGGCATTGAGTCTGATCCGCCCGTTCGATGCCGATTGGCAGATCGACATTCGCGACGATCCGCGGGCCCGCGAGGTCATCATCCTCCACTACCAACAGCGCATCGATACCGCATTCAATCCGATGGAAGGACGCCTCGACTACGATGCGGCGATGGAGCTCGTCACGACCCTGAGCGAGCTGTATCCGAATTCCGCCAGAGTGTTGACAATGCGAACCGAGCTGATAGAGCGTCGCAGCCGGGAACTCGATCGTCTCATAGAGGCATACAATACTTTGCTGGCTGATCTTCAGGTGTCCACGGACAATGACTGGGAAAGCGTAGGCGAGGTATTGAGGCAGATTCTGGTGCTGGATCCGCAGAATCCCGCGCTCAAGGATCATCGGCTCGCGGACGCCTTCGTCAGCCAGATCCGCCAGGCCATCGACGCAGGCGATCTGATGCGGGCAAAGCTGGTTGTCGAGCTGGCCGGCGAATTCATCCCCAACGACCCCGTAATTGCCCAGCTGCGTGAGCAGCTGGCGGCAAGACTGGAGCACCACCGCCAGGACAATCTCGCCATCGAGCTGCGCGCACGCCTCGAGCAGGAGCGGGACGCGCTGCGCTCACTCGTGGATTTCCGGCGCATGCAGGGCGACCTGATGATGCTGGCGAGCCTGCGTCCGGGCGACTCCATGCTGAATGATCTGCGCTGGCAACTGAAACAGATCTTCGTGTCGGAATACGATGCTTTTCTGGCTACACAACAGTGGCAGAAGGCTGAAGATCTGCTGGTGGATTTCGCCAGATTTTTCGAGATTGCATACGTCGCGAGCCAACGAGAAAGGCTCGATTCGCTGCTTAGAGCCAACAACTACAGCCCGCCAGCCAGCGCTTCGAGGCGTAATGAGCTCGCGCGACGTGCCACCGTTATCAACGAGTCGCTCAGACAACCATTGCTGACGCCGGAGTGGGAAGCGAAATTCGAATCTGCGTTCAAGGAATCGCTGGCGATGATCGGCGACGAAGGCTCAGGAGTCCGCCTCATACGAAGAACCATGATGCTGCTTTACCGCGACGGCGCGGTAGAGGCTGCGAGAGCAAAGCAGTACATTCGAGCGCGCACCATGGTCACCAAGGGTCGTGCCTATTTGGCCGACGCGCCGGAGCTCGATGAGGTCGACCAGATGCTGGTTGAAGCGCAGCAGACCGTTCTCGAGCAACGGCAGCACGAACGGCGCGACGCCCCCATTTCCGATGCCGGCGCCGCATTGCTGGCGCACGCCGCGGCCGGAAGGCTCGATGATGCAGCCCGTGCCCTGCAGGCGCTGCAAGCCGAGCTGCCAGAGGACGATCCGTTCATCGTCGAATCTGCCACCCCGGCGGTTGCGCAAGCTTTCCTCGAAAGAGCCGCGCAAAGCCGCGCGGCAGGCGATCTGGATTCCGCCGTGCGCCTGCTCGAGCGCGCACACGCGATCTCACCGGGACCGGAGATCCGCAAGGTCCTCACGCAGTACCGCGACGAGCGCGATCGCACGGCACTGACCACGTCGCTTATGAAGGCGATCGAATCCTCCGCAGCACTCGACGTAGCCTCTCTCGGCACCGCTATCGCCGATCACGAGGCTCGCTATCCCGATGAGCACGATGCCGTAAGAGAGGAGCTCGTCGGCCTGGTGACCGCACGCCTCGTCTCCCAGACAAGCGGGCCGACCCTGGATGGCGAGAGGCTGCGCCAGGAGCTCAACGCCGTGCGTGCGCTGTTTGCGAAATCCGCCCCCAGCGTTGAGCGCGAAGTCTCCAAGGCAGTCGAGCGGCGTGCCGCTTCGCTTGCGACGACGGACGACCTGGCCGCTCACGACTACATCGCGTCAGCTCTGGTCGCTCTTCCGGAGAATCGAGTCATCTCGGCGCTCTTGGACAGGCTCCCGCCCCGGGAAATCGCCCGAGTCCGCAAGCACATCGAAGCTGGGCGTTTGAACGCGGCCCGCGCATCCCTCGACGAGGCGGGAAAACTTCATACCCGCCGCCCGGAAATCGCGGAACTCGAGCGCGCGCTGGCAGAACGCATGGAAAGGGCCGAGCGAGGCTACGAGACTTACGTGAAGGGGGTGCGGGAGCGATCACTCGCCCGGGAGTCCGACCAGCGCGCCGCCTATGCCGCCGTGCGGAAATTGTGGTCGGACAATCCGGCGTTTCGTCCCCTGGCGTACCGCGAACCACGCCCGGGAGAATGCACCACGGCGCTGGCCGGCAAAGGCCGCGATCGGGACGGTATCTGCTACGACCTCCTCGCGGGCGGTCTCGAGGGCATGCGGCTGGTGGTGGTGCCGAACGGCGGAAAAGTCGCCAGGCCCTATGCCATAGGCAAATACGAAACGTCCATCGCCGAATTCAACGTTTTCTGCGAGCGCAGCGGCGAGTGCCGTCCCCTCGATGCCGAGGACAACCGGCTGCCGATCACCGGCGTGACCCGCCGCGAAGCCGAGCGCTTCGCCCGCTGGCTGTCCGAGCAGGCAAGCGCGAGCAGCGGCGAGCGGATCGTCTACCGGCTGCCGAGCGATGACGAGTGGCAGCATGCGGCCGGTGGTGGCGGACAGCGCGCCACACGGGGCATCAACTGCCGGCCGAGCGGCAAGGTCGACATCGGCAGCGGCGTGCTCGCGGCCCGGGACGGACGCGTCTCTCTCGGCACGCCCATGGGCCGATCGCTTGTCAGCGTCACCTTCGGCGAGGAGAACGGTTGGGGGGTCGTCAATCCGGCCGGCAATGCCCAGGAATGGGTGGTGGACGGAGACGGCCTGGCGGCCCGGGGCGGCGCCTATTCGGACATGGCGGCCCGCTGCAGCGTGGCCTTCTCGCGCGGGCACGACGGCGGCGCCGACGAGCGCACCGGATTCCGGCTTTTGCGCGAATTGAATTGAGGAGCGGCGGAGCTCGAGACCGCGCCGGCCGACCTCAGCGCGGCTCGACCGAGTGCAGCACCTTGTCGTACTCGAAGTAGACGTTGAACTTCGGGTAGTACCACACCGTGATGGGCGGCTCGCCCACGGGCCCCGAGGTGCTCGCGGGCGGCCCCATGCTGGCCTGAACGTCGGCCATGGTCGACCCCCGCTTCGGCCCTTCGGCAGCCGGTCCGAGTGGCCCCAGGGTCAGGGTGTCTGCCTGTATCAGCACGGGCGAGGCCGCCAGCAACGCCACCAGCAGCCCCACGTTACGCAACATTCGCATCGGCTAGGATCCCTCAGCTTCTCATGGCCCGCGCAGGGCCGGGGGGTTACAGGCTTACAAGTATAGTCGCTCGTGGGTCGGTCGTAGGCGCTCGCTCAGTTGCCGCACGCCGGGCTTCGGCACGCCTGGTCGGGCGCTCCGGCATCGGGGCCAGCGTCCCCCGATCTGATGCGCTCGAGGACTTCCTGGCGGTGCACAGGCAGCTCCCGTGGGGCCTGGACGCCTATTTTGACCTGTCCGCTGCGCACGCCGAGGACCTTCACCAGGATATTCTCCCCGATCACGATCTCCTCGCCGATTTTCCTCGTCAGAATAAGCATTAAATTCTCCCTGTCAGAGGCAAGCCGCCCGCGACCCGAGCGCGCGGACCGCCCGTGCGCCCTCCGGCGGCGAAGCCGTGGGGCCCCGCCACTCGGCCTTGAACGCTACCGGGTGACGAGGTCGCGCGCCTGTCCTGCAGCGCCATTCTGCGGTCCGGGACAGCCAGATTCGCCGCCCTGCGACGCGCCGGCTCGCCGCCTTACCATGCGGCGAGCGTGCGGCCGGTTGCGCGTGGAAGGCAGGACGAGCGCGAACCCGTGCTCCCGCAGCTTTCGGGCGGCAGCGGATGCGTTAGCGGAGTCTTTCGTTTGCGAAACTTGCGGCCCGGCTCAGTGGGCGAGCACCTGGTCGGCCTTGGGCTTGCCGGAGGCGAGGCGCTCGCGGTGGAGCTGCGGCGAGAGCCTCACCTCTATCCATTGAACGGCGCGGGTGACGATGAAATTGATGCTCAAGTAGATCGCTCCGGCGATTATGAACACCTCCATGGGGGCGAAGGTCGCGGCGATGATCTTCTTGGCAATACCTGTCACCTCGAGGATGGTGATGGTGCTCGCCAGCGACGTGGATTTCACCATTAGAATGATTTCATTACCGTAGGCGGGAAGTGCCTGGCGGATGGCAACCGGAAACACGATACGCCGAAACAGCGTCACGCTCGACATGCCCACTGCGCGTCCGGCTTCGAGCTGTCCCCAGGGCACCGACTGGATGCCGCCGCGAATGATCTCACTCGTGTAGGCAGCAGTATTCAGCGTCAGCGCCATCACGGCGCAGAAGTAGGGCTCGCGCAGGAAGTACCACAGGCCGATACTCTCCAGCGACTCACGGAACTGGCCGGAGCCGTAGTAGATCAAAAATATCTGCACCAGCAGCGGTGTGCTGCGAAACACGTAAACATAGCCGTAGGCTAAATTCGACAGCAGCACGCGCTTTGACAGGCGCATCTGCGCCAGAATGACGGCGAATACGAAGCCCAGCGCCAGCGAGCTCGCCACCAGCGACAAGGTGATCGGAATGCCCGAGATCAGATCGGGAAAGGATTCCGCCATGAGCTCGAAATTCATGGGTCAGCTGTACCTCACACCCTTGCTGGCCCACGCCTCGGCACGCAGAAATCCACGGTTGCTTATCGAGGTGAGTCCCAGATAAAGAAGCGCAGCCACCAGATAAAAGGTGAACGGCTCCTTGGTAGAGCCGGAGGCCACGGCGGCGCTCCGCATGATTTCAACGAGACCGATTACCGAGATGAGCGAGGTCTCCTTGAGCGTCAGCTGCCATACATTGCCGAGCCCCGGAAGCGCGTATCGCGACACCTGAGGCACGAGGATGCGCCAGAAGCGCTTGGCTCTACTCATGCCGATGGCCTTGGCGGCCTCGATTTGCCCGACAGGTACCGCCAGCACGGCGCCACGAATCACCTCGGTATTGTAGGCACCGGCGCTCAGTCCGATACACACCATACCGGTAACGAATAACGGCGGATCGATGTACCCCTCGTAACCGAAAACGCCGGAAGCGATTTTTCTCAGCAACGTGCCCCCGCCGAAGAACACGAGGTAGATGACCAGGAGCTCCGGAATGCCGCGTATTACGGTCGTGTAGAAATCGGCGACATAGCGAAACACGGCGAATCCGGACAGCTTCAACGACGCGAAAAGCGTTCCGATGACGATGCCGAGCAGGTACGAGCAGACCGCAACCGCCATGGTCATGAGGGCACCGAGCAGCATCTCGTCGCCCCAGCCGCCATCGCCGAGCACCAGCAGCGTGAAATCCATTGAACGCGTCGCTTACGGACTGCCGCCTGAACGACGCACGCCGTCCTGCCGCCTTATCGGGCGACAGGACGGCAGCGTCTGCGTTCAGGATTTACTGCTTTGATGAAGCGTCGAAGCCGAACCACTTGATGGCCAGCTTGCTGACCGTGCCGTCGGCAATGGCCTCGTTGATCGCCTTGGTGAACATATCGGCGAGATCCTGATCCTTCTGCCGGATGCCGACACCAACACCGGCGCCGAACGGACCGCCGGTCATGCCCGGGCCGACCATCTTCATGCCCTTACCCTTGTCGGTCTCGAACAGCGGCACCCAATAGCTCATCGACGCGAGTGCACTGTCGACACGGCCGGCCTGCAGGTCGAGGTCCAGATTCTCCTGGGTGTCATAGGTGCGAATGGTGACGTTGTTGCCAAGGTATTCACGCAGGAAATTCTCGTGGGTCGTGGCTGTCTGGACACCGATGGTCTTGCCTTTGAATTGCGCCACGATCTCGTCGATGGTCGTTTTCTCATCGGCGCTGACCTCGGTGAGGTTCATGTCCTCGAGCCCCGCCTTGAAGCTCGCCATCGCGCTCTTCTCGGGAACCACGAACTTGGCCGGCGTCGCTGCGTAGCTGCGCGAGAATGTGATGACCTTCTTGCGCTTGTCGGTAATCGACATGCCGGCCATGATTGCATCGTACTTGCCCGCCTGCAGCGCGGGAATGATGCCGTCCCAGGCCTGGGCTACGATCTCGCATTCCGCGTTCATACGCTTGCAGAGATCCTCGGCAAGGTCGAGCTCGAAGCCGACCAGCTTGCCCGTCGAGTCCGTGAAGTTCCAGGGTGCGTACGCGCCCTCGGTTGCGATGCGTATCTTGCTCCATTTGCCGGCAATGGCCTGGCCGGCAAACAAGGTCGCCGCAAGAGTCATGATCACCAGAGTCAACTTTTTCATTTTCCTACTCCCTCCTGATATGTTTTGCTACAAAAAGATTTCTCCGATGCGTTGGCGACGCGCCTGATGTTCTCAAAGACTGCTCGCGAGGAACTGCCGGCAGCGCTCGGAACTCGGATTCTCGAAAAGCTCCTTGGGTGTATTCTGCTCTTCTATGCGCCCGTCGTGCAGGAAGATGACCTCGCCCGAGACTTCGCGTGCAAAGCCCATCTCGTGAGTCACCACAATCATGGTACGCCCTTCTGAGGCCAGGTCGCGCATGACCTTAAGCACCTCGCCGACCAGCTCCGGATCGAGCGCCGAGGTCGGCTCATCGAAAAGCATGACCTTGGGCTGCATGCACAGTGCCCTTGCAATGGCAACGCGCTGCTGCTGTCCTCCCGAGAGCTCGCTCGGGTATGCCGCGTGCTTCTCCGCGATACCGACCTTCTCGAGCAACGCCATGGCGCGATCGTGCACTTCCTGCTTGGGCTGCTTGAGCACGTGCACGGGTCCTTCCATGACGTTCTGCAGCACCGTCATATGGCTCCACAGATTGAAACTTTGAAAGACCATGCCGAGCTGCGCGCGCAATCGTTCGATCTGGCGATGATCGCCAACGACCGGCCTTCCCGCTCTGTCGGTTCGTACACTGACTTCTTCTCCGCCGAGAATGATGCGTCCCGAATCCGGCGTCTCCAGAAAGTTGATGCAGCGAAGCAGCGTGCTCTTACCCGATCCGCTGCTGCCGATAACCGATATGACGTCATGCACATGCGCGCTCATGGAGACGCCTTTGAGCACCTCCAGAGAGCCGAAGCTTTTGTACAGATCCTCCACCACCAGTGCCGCGGGCACCTCGGACATCGTTCCCCCTGATTTTTCTGTCGTTGACCATTGCGGGGCACGCAGGCTCGATAGGGTAGTCCGTAACGACCTGTGCCGCAATCGAACGCGGGCGCCCCCGCGCCTCGGGCGGGAACTAGAGTACTGTGGGCGGACCGCCGCATTGAACGGGAGCAGGCGCGCGCTGGCGGCGCGGCAGGCGCTACTCGAAATGTGCCTGCTCGATGCGCGCCACGTAGGGCAACCGGGCGAGGGCCTCGAGCACCGCCCGATACCGGGGCTGGTGCGTGTTGCCGATACACAGCAGCTCGCCGTCGCCGCAGCCGATGCGCCCTCGGGCAGACTGGAGACGCAGGCTCGCGTCAATGGATCGCACCTCGGCGCGCGCGTGCGGCTCGTCGGGGATGCAGAACTCGTAGCTGAGCGCTCGAAGACCGTTGGCCGGCCCGTACAGGCCGGCCTGGTCGAGTGCCGTCACATCGAATCGAATCTTGTCCGTCGGCGCACCCTGGTCGGCGAGGGTCGGAGGGCCCGCGCCGAGCATGCCGAGCGCCGCGCAGGCAACCCAACAGCTTGCGAAGCGCTGCGCCGGCGCGCGTCTCAGCACGATTCCAGCGGCAGGCTCGCGCCGGTAGCCACGACCCGCCTCGGGCGCGCTGCATCGGCCGCAGGCGCCCGCGCGCGGGAGACGGGGCTCTCGAGGCACGACGGCGCCTGCGCCGGGGCTTCGGCAACCAGCCCGTGGGCATCGCGCCGCTTCAGCTCGCAGACAGCTACCGTGGCGACACTGGCACAAAGAAGACCCGTCATCAGCATCGACACACAGCCGAGACCGAGCTCGTGACCGAGAACGAAACCGGTCCAGAACATGACCATGAATGCACCGACGCCGAGCATCGGATAAAGGGTGCCGTTGTACGTGTGCATGGGCTCCTCCGGTGCGGCCGTGAACGTCCCCAGGGGACCGTTGGACCCAGTCTATGCGGTGGCGCTCGCGCGTCAACCGTCCGGGCTTTCGCGTCCAGCCTGCCAGCGCCTGTAGGCCGGGCCGAGGACGGCGGGAAGCACGTAGATGGGCAGCTGAGCCAGCGCGAAGAACAGCAACGCGTCGGGCAACGAGTCCGCAGGCAGCACGGCGAGCAAGAGCCCCATGTTGCGATTGCCACTGGCGAATCCCACCGTCAGCGCCGGGCGGCGTCCCATGGCGGCCGTCGCCGCGGCGCCAACGAGCTGAAGCGCGATGTTGGCCGCGAATGCGGCGAGCACGAATTGCAGCACGTGCCAGGGATCGCGCAAAAAAAGATCGGCGACCCCATCCATGATTGCCACAGCGAAGATCAACAGCAGCACGACGGAGGCCGCATCGAAAGGGTTTTGCAGCCGCGCGAGAAGCGCCTCGCCGAGCAGCCGGCGCACGACAAGTGCGAGAAGCACACAGCCACCGATGAGGCCCGCGAGACGTAAGAACAGGCGCGTCGACTCGATGTGAAGCTCCACGTCGATCAGCACCGAGGAGACCGCAACCATCGTAAACGGCGCGATCAGCGAGGCGCTCACCACACTGACCAGCATGAGCGACGCATCGAGGCGCAGCATGAGCGCCATGGCCGGGCCGGAGACGATGGGCGGACAGGCGGCGGCGAGAATCAGCGCCGTGGCGAGACCGGGCTCCACCCCGAGCCCGGTTACGACGGCCCATATGAGCACAGGGGCACCGATCAGAAACCAGCCGCAGAGCACGGCGGACGTAAACGGCCGGGAGACGTGGTGCGCGAGCTCGTGCCAATCGATGCGCAGCAGAGCGAGGAAAAGAAGGCCCGCGACCGCGGCCGGCAGCAGCGGGCGCAGGTAGCCTGCGACGTCGGGCAACAGGAGCCCGGCGAAAACGCCGACAGCGAGCACACCCGCCGCGTGCCGGGAAAGCGCCTGAAGTGGCGAGGCAGACACGCCGCGCATCATCCCACAAAGGAGTGGTTACAATGCAACCGGCGGCCGGAGTTGCAAACAGGAGGACGACATGACCGCGCAGATACAAATCTACAATCCGGACTCGATGGCGAAGCCGCTTGGCCTTTACTGCCACGTGGCGAGAGCGAAAGCACAGGACTATCTCCACATCGCGGGCCAGGTGTCATTGGACCAGGCGGGTGAGCTGGTGGGGCGGGGCGATTTCGAGGCCCAGCTGCGCCAGACTTATGAGAACCTGCGCGCAGCGCTCGAGTCAGCCAACGCGGGCTTCGAGAATGTCATCAAATTCACCACCTACCTGACCCGTAAGGAGGATCTCGGCGAGTACAGGCGCGTGCGTAATGCGCTCTACGAGGGGGTTTACCCGAACGGCGCTTATCCTCCGAACACGCTGCTGATCGTCAGCGGTCTCGTGAACGACGATCTGCTCATCGAGATCGAAGCCGTCGCCGCTGTCTGATCGGAACAAAAAGAAACCAAGCGGACATCCTGACAAAAAAAAGCGCCGCGGATGCGGCGCTCTTTCTGTCGGTGTCGGCTATCGACTCAGTGTGAATCCGTCCAGTGGCTCATGCGATCTTTCAGACGCTTGAGCGCCCGCGAGTGCATCTGGGCGATGCGTGACTCGCTCACACACATCAGCGAGCCGATGGCACGCAGCGTCAGCCCCTTCTCGTGGTAGAGCCGCACGACCTCGCGCTCGCGCTCTGGAAGCTCCTCGATGCTGTCCGCCAGGTCGCGGTCGAAGCGCTCTTTTTCGAGCAGGCTCATCGGCTGGCCGAAGGCGCCCTCGGACCGGTCTGTCAGCACCTCTTCCTGCCCCGCCATCTCCTCGAGGCTGACCACCTTGCGCGCGGAGGCTTCACGAAACAGCTCCCGCAGTGAGCTCAGGGACATGCCGAGGTGCTCGGCCACCTCGGTATCACGGGCCTCGCGCTCGTTCCTGTCGGCAACCTCGTCCACGGCCTTGGAGAGCTGGCGCGCCTTACGCTGCACGGATCGCGGTGCCCATTCGGAGTTGCGCACCTCGTCGAGCATCGCGCCGCGCACACGGATGGCGGCATAAGTC
>JABAOG010005370.1_pt1 | contig 29400 bp, 20 predicted proteins | sample 7062131 | NCBI WGS metagenome assembly JABAOG01 (sample SAMN14538629, study PRJNA623070) | marine sediment metagenome | biome: marine biome [ENVO:00000428]; feature: marine pelagic biome [ENVO:01000023]; material: deep marine sediment [ENVO:00002113] | place: India: Arabian Sea | collected... | reverse complement strand
CACCCACGAGCACTTCTCCGACCCGGACTGGGTCTTCGAGCGCAAGCTCGACGGGGTGCGGTGCCTGGTCTACCGGAGCGACGACGGCGTCCGGCTGGTCTCCCGGAACGACAAGGACATGAACGAGAGCTGGCCGGAGCTCGTGGACGCGCTCGCCGACCAGGCCGGTCGCTTCGTCGCCGACGGCGAGATCGTCGCCTTCGAGGGCGACGTCACCAGCTTCTCGCGGCTGCAGGGACGCATCGGCCTCACCGACCCCGAGGAGGCACGCGCCTCGGGGATCGCGGTGAAGCTCTACCTCTTCGACCTCCTCCACCTCGAGGGCTGCTCCACGCGCGAGCTGCCGCTGCGGGAGCGCAAGAAGCTGCTGCGCGCCGCGCTCGATTGGGACGACCCGCTCCGCTACACCCCGCACCGCAACGAGCACGGCGAGCGCTACCTCGAGGAGGCGTGCGCCAAGGGCTGGGAAGGGATCATCGGCAAGCGCGCCGACTCGACCTACGTCCAGAAGCGCTCGCGGGACTGGCTCAAGCTCAAGTGCTCGGCGCGGCAGGAGCTGGTGGTGGTGGGCTTCACCGATCCGAAGGGCTCACGCGAAGGCTTCGGGGCGCTGCTGCTCGGCTACTACGAGGGCGACGAGCTGCTCTACGCGGGCAAGGTGGGCACCGGCTTCGACGACGAGACGCTCCTCGACCTGCGCGAACGGATGGACGCGCTCGAGCGCGACGAGTCGCCGGTGGACTCGAGGCCGAAGGTCGCCGGCGCCCACTGGATCGAGCCGAAGCTGGTGGCCGAGGTCGGCTTCACCGAGTGGACCCGCGACGGCCGGCTGCGCCACCCGCGCTTCCTCGGGCTGCGCTTCGACAAGGACGCCGCGGACGTGGTCCGCGAGGACCGCTAGTCGAGGGCCCAAGCGCGACGGAGCCACTCCAAGAGCGCCACCTCCGCGACCTCGACTCCGTCGGAGTCGGCCAGCCGCCGTAGCTCCCCGTAGGCCCACCGCCGGACCTCTCGCCGGATCACCTTCTCGGCCGCCTCGCTCACGTCGGCGGGGGTCGGGAGGGACTCCTGCGCCTTCCCCATCAGCGCCCAGAACTCCTTCGCCCCCACTTGGTGCGCGAGCTTGCTGACCGCCGAGCCCTCCTCGGGCGAGACCGCGCCGTCCATGCGAATCAGCGCTCTCACCAGGCCCGCGAGGGCGAGCTTCTCGTGCGGCTCGAGGTCGTTCAGGGTCACCGGGGCTCCTCTCGGTCGGATGGGCGGACAACGATGCATTGCTCGCATTCCACGGGCGGACGCACAAGGGCCCCTCGAGCGCCGTGGCACGGGCGGGGACGAGCCGACAATTGATTTACCGCCGTAATTTTTACCTTGCGCGAGTTAAATGAACACCGTAAACACAAGCCGTGCCCCGGCCCGTGCTCACCGACGAAGCGATCGACGCCTTCCGCGAGAAGGCGGTGGACGTCGCCATGCGCCTCTTCGCCGAGCAGGGCTACGAGGGCTTCTCGCTACGGACGCTCGCCCGCGAGCTCGGCTGCAGCCACACCACCCCCTACCGCTACTTCCCCGGCGGCAAGGACGAGATCTTCGCCGCCGTCCGCGCCGAGGGCTTCCGGCGCTTCGCCCGCTTCCTCGAGGAGCGGCTCGCGCCGGTGAGCGAGCCCCTCGAGCGGGTGCGGATCCTGGCCCGCGCCTACTTCGACTTCAGCGTGGACCATCAGGCGGCCTTCACCATCATCTTCGAGATGGGCCAGCCGAACCCGGAGAAGTTCCCGGTCGTCGGCGAGGCCGGCTTCGCCGCCTGGTCGGTGCTCTACCAGGTGATCGAGCGAGCCGCCGAGGCGGGGGTGCTCGTCGGTGACGTCTCCGACATGGCCCACACCATGTGGGCCGGCATCCACGGCGTCGCGACGCTGCACCTCGCCCACAAGATCACCATGGACCGCAGCGCCGAAACGGTGCTCGAGACCATGACCGACGCGCTCATCCGCGCCCACCTTCCCCGAGAGGAAAGAGACCAATGACCCAGCACCACGACGTCCTGGTGATCGGCTCCGGCATCGGAGGCCTCACCGCCGCCCTCACCTGCGCCCGCGCCGGTCGCTCGGTGCAGGTGCTCGAAGCCGGCAAGCAGTTCGGCGGCTACATCAATCCCTTCGCCCGCAAGCACTTCCACTTCGATCCCGGCGTCCACTACATCGGCGAGTGCGGCCCCGAGGGCACCTTCCGCCATCTGCTGAACCGGCTCGGTCTCGAAGACGTGCAGTTCCGCGAGCTCGATCCGGACGGCTTCGACCACTACGTCTTCCCCGACTACTCGGTGAAGAACTGCGTCGGCCTCGACCGCTTCCACGACCGGCTGGCCGCCGACTTCCCGAAGGAGCGCGAGGGCCTCGATCGCTTCTTCCGCCTCCTGCATCACGTCGACACCACGCTCTCGACGGTGAACCGCATGCGTGGACTGGCCGACGTGCTGAAGGTCCTGCGCAGCGCGCCCCCCACCCTGCGCTGGGCGCGAGCGACCCTCGGCGAGCTCCTCGAGGCGCACTTCCGCGACCCGCAGCTGCGCGCCGCCGTGGCCGGTCCCTGTGGCGACCTCGGTCTGCCGCCGGCGCGGCTCTCGGCGCTGATGCACCTCGGCGTCCTCACCCACTACGCGAAGGGCGCCTACTTCCCCCACGGCGGCAGCGGCGCGCTCCGCGACGCGTACGTCGAAGGGCTGCGCGAAGAAGGCGCGACCCTGAAGCGCAACGCGCGGGTCGAGCGGATCCTCCACGAGGGTGGCCGGGTCATCGGCGCCGTGACCGCCGACGGCACCGAGCACCGGGCCGACGTCGTCATCTCCAACGCCCAGGCGGAGCAGACCTACGCGATGGTGGGCCTCGAGCACCTGAGCCGGCGGCTCCGTGGCAAGGTCGAGCGCACCGAGGACTCCTACGGATCGATCGTGATCTGCATGGGCGTCGACGGCGACCTCGANNTCCTACGGATCGATCGTCATCTGCATGGGCGTGGACGGCGCGCTCGACACCTCGGCCGTCGGCAGCGCCAACGTCTGGAGCTACGACACCGCCGACATCGACCGCGCCTTCGGCGACGCGGCGATGGCCGACGCGACGGAGGGTGGCTCCTTCTTCCTGACCGTGCCGACGAACAAGGATCCCGACGGCGGCCTCGCCCCCGAGGGCATGCAGACCATCGAGCTCGTCGCGCTCTGCGACTCGGAGCCGTGGAAGAAGTACTTCGACCGCAAGACGATGCGTCGCGGCGAGGAGTACCGCGCCGCCAAGGAGGCGGTCGCCGACCACTATCTGGCGCTGGCCGAGGAGCGACACCTGCCCGGGCTGCGGGAGCACGTCGTCGTGCAGGAGATCGGCACGCCGGCCACCAACCTCAGCTACACCTTGGCCCGCGGCGGCAACATCTACGGCCCGGCGCACACCCTCGCGCAGACCCCGCCCTTCCGCTTCGGGGCCCGCGCGCCGGTCGATGGGCTCTTCCTCTGCGGGGCCTCGGTCATGAGCGCCGGGGTGGTCCCCTGCGCCTCGAGCGGCCGGGCGGCGGGCAAGATGGCCCTCTCCCACCTCGAGAAGCGACGCCGAGTCTTCGGCCGGGCGCCGGCGCGACTGCGCGCGGCCTTCGGCTGACGCTACGCCGGGCGGGCGACGCCCCAGGTGTTCCAGGTCATCGGGCTGAAGCCGGGCAGGTACATCGACTCGAGGTCCTCGAGGTCGAAGCCCGCCCGCACGAAGCTCGCGGGAGCGTCGCGGGTGAGGTGACAGCCGCCCCCTGCCCGTTTCCAGGCGGGCTCCATCAGCCGCTGAACGACGCGCACGGGGCGGTCCGGCGCGAGGCCGTGCTCGCAGAAGTAGACCGCGCCCTCGGGTCGGAGCACTCGGCGGATCTCCGCCAGGGCGCCATCGACGTCGGGGATGGTGCAGAGGGTGTAGGTGATGACGACCGAGTCGATGCTCCCCGCGTCGACCGGCAGCGCCTCGGCCACGCCATCGAGGATCCGCACCGGCAGGTCGATCTCGGCGGCCGCGTCCTCCGCGTCCCGGCGCAGCGGCGCCGAAGGATCGACGCCGATGACCTCGTCGACCGCCGCCGGGTCGTAGTGGGGCAGGTTGAAGCCGGAGCCCACGCCGAGCTCGAGCACCCGGCCGGTGGCCCGCGGCACCAGCTTCGCCCGCTGCCGATCGATCGACCGCTGCCCGCAGGCCCACTTGGTCAGGGGTGGCAACACCCGCTCTTCCCAGAAGCTCACCGCGAGAGCCTCGGCCACCCACCGGTGCGATGCAAGGCGAGCGACGGGAGCTCGACGGGCGAACGACGCTATCCTCCGCTCGATGCAGCGGCGCACGCTCCCGGGGACGGACCTCGAGCTCTCGGTGGTCGGGATGGGCTGCTGGCCCATCGGCGGCAAACACTGGGGACCGGTCGATGACGAGCAGTCCGTCGCGGCGATCCGGCGCGCCGTCGAGGTGGGCATCGACTGGTTCGACACCGCCCCGCTCTATGGCGACGGCCACGCCGACCGGATCCTGCGTCGGGCGCTCGGCTCACGCATCGGCGAGGTCACCATCGCCACCAAGGTGGGCGCCGTCCGCGACCCGGCGACCGACGAGGCGTGGAGCGATCTCTCCCCGGCCAACGTGCGGGCCGATTGCCACGCGAGCCTGAAGCGGCTGGGCGTCGAGCGCATCGATCTGCTGCAGGTGCACTGGCCCTGCGAGAAGGGGACGCCGCTGCCCGAGACCCTGGGCGCGCTCGAGGCGCTCCGCGACGAGGGAGCGATTCGCCATTTCGGCCTCTGCAACTACGACGCGGCCGGCCTGAGGGAAGCGCTCTGCGTCGCCCCGGTACCTTCGCTGCAGACGCCCTACTCCATCGTCCGCCGCGACGCCGACCAGGAGCTCTTGCCGCTCTGCCGCGAGCGCGGCGTCGGCGTGCTGGCCTACGAGACGCTCTGCCGGGGGCTGCTCACCGGCAAGTTCGGCGCGACGCCGCCGCGCTTCGGGCCCGGCGACATGCGCGCCCACGATCCGCGCTTCTGGGGCNNGAAGGTCGGCGCCCCGACCAGCGCGCTGGCCATCGGCTGGACGCTGAGCCGGCCGGGCGTCCACGCCGCCGTGGTCGGCGCCAAGACCCCGGCGCAGGTCGAAGCCAACGCTCGGGCGGCGGCGCTCTTGCCCCACGCGAAGCTCTGGGCCGCCGTCGATCGCATGCTCCGCTGAAGGCGACGGGTGGCGTTCCGCACGAGCCGACCCATGCTGGCGACGTGCAGCTCTCCCTCTACAAGTACGACACCTGCGGTTACTGCCGCTGGGTGATCCAGACCATCCGCGAGCTCGACGTCCAGGACCGCATCGAGATGAGGGACGTGCTGCACGAGCCGCGCTACCGCGAGGAGCTCCGCGAGGCCCGTGGGCGAGGCACGGTCCCGGTGCTCCGCATCGAGGACGGCGAGTCGGTCGAGTGGATGGGCGAGTCCCATGACATCATCCGCTGGCTGAAGGACCGCTTCGCGGAGAGCTCCTGACGGACGGGAAGCGCCACCAAATGGCGACGCTCGGTTCGCGAAAGAAAGCTCCATAGTAGCCTCCGGCGATGCACGTCGGACGCCGCTATCGCCTCTTCCAGACCCTCCGCTGGTCCAAGTGGGACATCCTCGTCCCCATGGCCTACGCCGCCGTCGCGGTCGCCATCTACGACCTCGCCGGCATCCACTGGGTCGCACTCCCCACGCTGCCGATGAGCCTCGTCGGCATCGGCGTGGCCTTCTACCTGGGCTTCAAGAACAACGCCTCCTACGACCGCACCTGGGAGGGGCGAAAGATCTGGGGGGCGATCGTCAACGCGAGCCGTTCCTGGGCCTATGGCGCCCGGGACTTGGTCGGCGTCGGCGAGCACGATCAGGGCGACGAGGCGCTGGCCGCCATCCGCCTCGAGCTGGTGCACCGACACGTCGCCTGGATGGACGCGCTCCGCCACCAGCTCCGCGAGGTGAAGAGCTGGGAGCACCAGGGACCGCTCTTCGAACGGCTCCGCGACGCCGAGGTGCCCGAGCGCAAGGAAGACTTGCGGGCGCTCCTCGCGGCGAACCTCACGGAGAGCGATCTCGAGGCGGCGCTCACGAAGATCAACCCGGCGGCTCACCTGCTCGCGCAGCAGTCGCGGCGGCTGGCGGAGCTCCGCAAGGGCGGGATCATCGACGGCTTCACCCACCTGCACCTGCAGGAGCTCCTCCAGGAGCTGATGACTCAGCAAGGCAAGGCCGAGCGGATCAAGAACTTCCCCTTCCCGCGCCAGTACGCGACGGTGAACTCCTTCTTCGCCATCCTCTTCGCGTTGCTCGTCCCCTTCGGGATGCTCGCCGAGTTCGCCGAGCTGGGGGAGCACGGCGAGTGGCTGACGGTCCCCTTCGCCGCGGCGGTGAGCTGGGTCTTCCTCACCACCGACCGCATCGGGGACTGGAGCGAGAACCCCTTCGAGGGGCTCGCCAACGACGTGCCCATCTCCCAGATGGCGCGCGGTATCGAGCGGGACATCCGGCAGATGGTCGGCGAGACCGAGCTACCCCCGGCCCGGGAGCCGGTGGGGCAGACCCTCTATTGATGAACGGTCTCGGGGACCGAACATGGTGCCGCGATGGACAGGATCCTCGAGCTCGCGACCGGCCCCAAGACCGCCTACGTGGCCGAGCCCGCCGAGCCCTCCACACGAGCGGTAGTGGTCCTCCACGAGCTGCTCGGCCTGAACGACGACACCCGGCGCATCGCCGACCGCTTCGCGACGGAGGGCTACCGGGCCGTGGCGCCGGACCTCTTCGAGGATCTCGGGGCCAAGCCCTTCTGCATGGCCCGGGCGATGGCCGCCATGCAGACCGGCGGCGGGCCGGTCCTGCCGGTGGTGAAGGCCGTCGCCAGCCACCTGCGCGCGGAGGGAGCCACCGCAGTCGGCGTGGCCGGCTTCTGGATGCGCGCCTTCTCGCGGCTCTCGCCACTGCAGGCCGACTACGAGCCGAACGCGGCGGCGGACGCCTGGCAACGCATGCTCGGCTTCTTCGACCGCCATCTGCCCGAAGCCTGAGTCGGGTATCCTCCCGGCCCATGGGAGGGCCGGCCGAGGAGCGCGACGAGGGAGCGGACGACCCCGAAGCGACCCGCGTCGAGCCCGCGGACGGGCGAGAGCGATCGGCCGTCGAGACCGGGAGCCTCTCGGAAGCGGAGCTGGTGGACGGCCGGGAGCTCGCGGACGTCTACGAGGTGAGCGGCTCGCTCGGCGAGGGCGGCATGGGCCAAGTGCTCGAGGCGAAGGACCCGCGCCTCGGTCGCTCCGTGGCGGTGAAGGTGATGCGGGAGAAGCTGCTGCAGGACGCGACCCTGCGGCGGCGCTTCGTGATCGAGGCCCAGGTCAGCGCCCAGCTCGAGCACCCGCACATCGTCCCGGTCTACTCGATGGAGCAGGCCGACGGCGTCCCGGCGTTCGCGATGCGCCTGCTCCCGGGCCACGACCTCACCCACCTCATCGACGCCCGGCGCAAAGCGATCGAGCAGGGCGAGGAGGACGAGGGCCGGGGCGACCTCGAGGATCGGCTCGAGATCTTCCTGCGCGTCTGCGACGCCATCGCCTACGCCAACGACCGGGGCGTGATCCATCGGGATCTCAAGCCGGAGAACGTCATGCTCGGCGCCCACCGCGAGGTCTACGTCGTCGACTGGGGCGTCGCGAAGGTGCTCGGCCAGCCGGAGCTCGTCACCGACGGAGACCCAGCGGCGGGCGAAGCGCCGAGCCGGGACTCGAACGGTGACGCCATCCGGGTGTCGACCGAGGCGGGCACGCGCCACGGCCAGGCCATCGGCACGCTGATGTACATGCCCCCCGAGCAGATGGAGGGGAACGTCGAGCACCACTCCTCGGCGTCGGATCAGTTCGCGCTCGGGATGATGCTCCAGGAGCTGGTGACCCTGCAGACCCCCCGGCGGGACGGCTCCTCCTACTCGCTCATGGCCGCGGCGCTCGAGGCGCGCCGCCGCGAGCCCGTGCGCTGCGACGGCGCGAAGGTCGCCGCGCCCCTGGCGTCGATCATCGACCGGGCGACGCAGAAGGACCCGGCGGACCGCTATCCGTCCATCGCGGCGTTGGCCGAGGACGTGCGCCGCTACCTGCTCGGCGAGCCGGTCTCGGTGCATCGGGAGTCGCCCGTTCGGCGACTCTGGCGCCAGCTCGGCAAGCGGCCGGGCATCACCGTGAGCGTGGTGCTCCTCTTGCTCTTCGCCGGCGCGGCCATCTCGCTGCTCTCGGTGCGGCGCACGCTGCAGACCGAGCGGCGGGCACACGAGCGGTCCGAGCAGCTCGAGCGCATGAGCGGAGCGGTCCACGAGCGGAGCCAGCGCGTGGACAGCCAGCTCGCACGCATCCGCATGCTGGTCGAGGGGCTCGGCGCCGCGACCGAGGAGCTGGTGCGTCACCCGCCGCCGGAAGGGGGCGAGCATCCCTTCGGCGCCGCCGGCTGGCTCGTGGGCCGGGGACGGCCCTTCGAGGAGCTCCGCGAGCACGAGCGCTACGGCATGCCGGTCACCATGGACCAGTCGCTCTACCTCTACACACCGGACAGCGACGAGGACGCGATGGCCGCGCTGCTGGTGCAGCTCGCGCCGCTCCACCAGCGCATGCGCGACACCTTCCTGCGCAGCGCCGGGCCGGGCCCGTGGAGCGACGACGAGATGCGGCGGATCTTCTGGGAGGAGCGCCCCCCGGTGCACATGAGCTACGTCGCCTTCGAGAGCGGGCTGATGCTCACCTTCCCCGGCTACGAGCCCTTCCCGGACGGCTACGACCACCGGCGCCGGCCCTGGTACGTCGGGGTCGGCGACCGGCGCGGTCCCTTCTTCGGCGCGCCCTACCCGGACGCGAGCAACAGCGCCATCCTCGTCCCCTGCGACCGGGCGCTGGTCGACGACGAGGGCCGCTTCATCGGGGTCGCCGGCGCCGACATGGCCATGGACGACGTGATCGCCGCCCTCCCCGTCGACGCGCTCGAGGGCTGGGAACGGGGCGGCCTCGTCGACCGGAACGGTCGGCTCATCATCGACACCGAGAACGAGGAGCTCCGCCTCGGCTTCGGTCTCCACGACGACGAGGCCTTCGCCGGCAGCGCGCTCGCCCCGGCCATCGCCGAAGCGATCGAGGCCCACCCGAGCGGGTGGGTGCAGCAGGGCGAGCACCTGGTCTTCTTCGACCAGCTCTCGGAGATCGACTGGACCTTCCTCGCCTGGGTCCGGCCCTGAGCAGTACCCTCGACCCATGCGAGCCACTCTCCTCTTCACGGCGCTCGGCCTCTCGCTCGTTCCGCTGACCGCGAGCGCGCAGCGGATCGTCACGCAGGACACGCTCTCGGCGTCCACGCCGGCGGCCATCACCTGCGGCTTCTGCGAGGGCGAGCGCTATGGCGTGATCTTCCGTGAGCTCGAGAGCGGAGGCCTTCGGCCGGCCGACTTCCCGCTGACCATCCACGGCCTGCGGGTGGCCATCGCCTCGGCGCGCGTGACCGGCAGCGCGCCCACCTTCACCTGCGAGGGGCTCACCACCGGCGGCAACGCCCTGGCCGACCTCGAGCTCTGGGCGGGCACCGAGCCGCCGAGCGCCGTGAGCGCCATCGGGGCCGAGGAGCCCTGGACCGCTGGCGAGGAGCTGCTCTGGGCGGCGGTCGACGTCCCGCTCATGAAGTCGGTCGCGGACGCCGACGGCTCGCCGATGATCGAGGCGGGCTTCAACGAGCTGCAGCCGGTGGACGAGATGGAGGCGCCCATCCGCGTCGGCGCGGACGTCCGCTACATCCGCGCCGTGGTCCGCATCCAGGCGGGCGAAGTCGGCTCGAGCGCGTCCTGCGACGCCGCCGGCCAGGAGCCGCCGAGCGTCTTCCCGCTCCGCGACAACGACGGCGTCATCGCCGACCAGCGCAGCTTCATCTACGCCAACGGCCCGGGCTGGCTGTGGAACGAGGACGCCGGCATCGACGGCGACTGGGCCATCCGCCTCGAGGTCCGCAGCGACGGTAGCCCCGGCAGCGACGCCGGTCCGAGCGCGACGGACGGGGGCGCCGGCACCGACGCCGGCAGCGACGACGGGGGCACCTCCGATGCGACGGTCGAGCCCGACGCCGGCACCACCGCACCCGGCGGCAGCGGCTGCGACTGCCAGGTGGCCCCGAGCCCCGCCAGCGCCTGGCCGGCGTTGCTGGTTCTCGCCTGGCTCCGCCGCCGCGTCAGCGGCGGGTGCCGGTGACCATGATGTTCTGAGCGGAGCAGCCGGCGAGACCGCAGGTGGCCCCGATGTACTCGGCGGTCCATGTGGCCTCGAAGGTGTCCGGGCCGGTGAACATGCCCTGGAGCCGGTAGCGCTCGAGGCAGTCGCCCTCGACCTCCACCACCGCGTCGAAGGTGCCGTCGGTGGCCCGCGACGATTGAGTCAGCGNNGTCCGGATTGGGCACGTTTCGGGCGTCGATGCTCAGCACCGGACCGACGCAGGTGAACTCCACCTCGCTCACGTCGTAGTTCACCTGCGGCGGCCCCAGCAGCTCGGCGCAGCGCTGGGCCGGGGCCGGGGCGACGTCGAAGATGCCCGTGCAGGGCACGTCGAAGACCGGGCACTCGCACTCGGGGCGGGAGGTGTCGCAAGCGAAGACGCACATGTCGAGGTCGGTGTTGCAGCTGTCGATGGTGCAGTCGTCGGTGTCGTCGCACATCCGGGGCATCTCCGGTGGCTGGCAGCCGAACTCGGGGACGCAGGTCTCGCGGCCGTTGCAGAAGTTGCCGTCGTCGCAGTCCGCATCCACGTCGCAGGGCGTCACCTCGAAGCAGCCGCTGGTGGCGCTGCAGACCTCGCCGGCGGCGCAGCGCTCGTCGATGGGATCGTGGGCGCAGGTCTCGTCCACGGTGCAGCTGTCCACGGTGCACTCGATGGCGTCGTCGCAGTCGGCGTCGCTGGCGCAGCCGGTCGCGGCGGTGCAGCCGGTCGGCGGCTCGCCCATGTCCGGGTCACAGGTGGCTCCGGCTCCCTCGCAGCGCTCGTCGACGCCGGTGTGGGAGCACTCGCCGCCGACGCCGCAGCGGTCGATGGTGCAGGAGAGGCCGTCGTCGCAGTCGGTGTCAGTGGCGCAGCTCGCCTCGCTGACGCAGCCACGGCCGGGCTCGCACATCAGACCATCGCCGCAGCGCTCGTCGATCCCGTCGTAGCGGCAGGCGCCACCGACCCCACAGGTGTCGATGGTGCACTCGAAGCCGTCGTCGCAGTCGGCGTCGGAGCCACAGCTGGTCGCCGCGTCGCCACCCGGGCGATCGCCGCGGCCACCGTCGTCCCCGCAGCCGGCGAGGCCGAGGGTCAGAAGCAACACCGTCATCCATCGCGTCATTCGACTCGCTCCCCGAAGATCTCGCGGGTCTGGCTGCCGCAGAAGCCGCTACAGCTGGCGTTCCAGGTCGCCTCGAGCTGGTTGGAATTCATGAAGGTCCCCTGCAGTCGCACGGTCGGGCAGTTGCCGTCCGTTCCCTGCACGTCGAAGGTGGCGCCGGTCGGCGGCGGCGCCTGGGTGAGTGTGAAGCGGTCGGCGGTGACGGTGAGCTCGCTGGCCGTCCGAGCCATGGTGATCTCGCCGAAGGAGTAGCTGGCCGGCGGACAGCCGAGGCTGGGCGCCGGGGCCACCAGGAAGCGGCCGTCGTAGTGAACGTCCGGATCGAAGTCGACCGGCGGCATGCCCCCGTCGCTCGGCGAGAGGCCGGCGTCGCAGCCCTCGGCGATCTCGTAGACGCAGCCGTTGGACTCGGTGGAGCACGCGTCGACGGTGCAGCTGTTGCCGTCGTCGCAGTCCGCCGCCGGCCCGGGGAAGCACGAGCCCCGCATGCACTGCTCGATCCCGTTGCAGAAGGCGCCGTCCTGGCAATCCTCGTCGGAAGCGCAGGCGTCGACGCAGCCCTCGGTGGGCGTGCAGGTCAGGCCGTCCGCGCAGCGCTCGCTGAGCGGGTCGTGCCGACAGACGCCGCCGACGCCGCAGCCGTCGAGGGTGCACTCGATGCCGTCGTCGCAGTCGGCCTCGGTCTCGCAGGGCATCGGCGCGCCGAGGTCGCTCATCGACATGTCGCTGCCGCCGGCGTCGGTCGCGGGCCGGGAGCCGGTGCGTCCGTCGTCGCCGCAGCCGAGCAACCCGATTCCCAAGCACAACCAAGCCCACCGCATGAAGCAAAGCTACGCGGGCCCCGCCGTGGGGGTCAAACCCGAGATGCATGCCTACATGTGCGCCCCCGCAACGAGTCGGCTCGCCCCAGCGGCCGTTCCCCACTAGGCTCTCTCCCATGCGCTTTCTTCTCCTCCCCCTCCTCATCCTGGGACTCGCCTGCGGCGACGACGGCGGCGGCACGCCCGACACCGATCTCGGCACCGGCCTCGACGCCGGTCCGGCCGGCCCGTCGCTCCGTGACGCCCCGGTCTCCTTCGCGACCGTCTACGAGGCGACTCGCTACACCCAGGGCGGCTACGACCGCGCCTACCTACCGACGGATGTGGCGGCCCACCCGGACGGCCAGCTCTGGCTGGTGCAGCAGATGGAGCGGGATCCGGCCTTCGACGAGGAAACCGAGTGCACCCAGAGCGGGCTCGGGGGCGAAGCGAACGACTGCGTGAGCCTGCAGGGGACCACCGTGACGATCACCGATCCGGCGGCGGCGGAGCCGGCCACCGAGGCCAACGGCCGCGCGCGGCTGGTGATGGACGCCAACGCCTGGCACTTCATGCGGCGACCGGCGGCCATCGCCTTCGGCGCCGAGGAGCTCACCCTGGACCCGAGCGATCCGGGGGCCGCGGAGACCGGCATCACCGAGCCGCTGACGCTGACCAACACCTTCGCCACCTGCCACGAGCACTGGACCGGCAACCCGACCGACCAGCCGCCCTTCATCGGCCCGACGCTCTGGACCTCGGATCCGACGATCTACGACGGCACCAACGGCTCCTTCGATTGGTCGAACGGCTCGCACCTCGACATGGTCCACGGCACCCAATACTGCATGGGCATCGCCTACGAGGGCGCCAACGTCTACTGGGCCCACAACGGCCAGTATGGCTTCCTCGACCGCTACGAGTTCGGCGCGCCGCACCACCCGGGTCACTACGACCACGACGACGGGCGGGTCACCCGCTACCTGATGCCCGAGGGTGACGAGCTGGCGCGCGTGGAGGGCGTGCCCTCGAACATGGTCATCGTCGACCGAGAGCTCTGGGTCGCCGACACCGGCAACGGCCGAGTGCTGCGCTTCGACCTGGACTCCCCGACGACCGGCTTCGGCGTCTTCAACACCCACGAGGGCATCGCCGGCCAGACCCTGGAGGGGTTGGCCTACACGGCCGTGCTCGACCGGGCGACCCTCGAGAGCGAGTGGGGCGGCACCGCCGAGCCGAGCGGCCTGGCGGTCCTTCCGGACGGCTCGGTGCTGGTCGCGAGCCACGCCACCGGCCACCTGACCCTCGCCGAGGCGGACGGCACCATCATCCGCACCATGGACACCGGCACGGGCGCCGGCCTCGGTGGGCTCACCACCGTCGACGGCACCGTCTACTTCGTGCAGATGGTCGAGCGGCGCGTGGTGCGCATCGACCTCGGCGAGTAGGCCCCGCTCAGTCGGCGCACTCGAGGTCGTCGTTGCAGACGCCGGTGGGGCAGTCCGTGTTCTGGATGCACTCCTCGCAGTCGCCATCGACGCAGAAGGGATCGGCGACCCCGCAGTCTCCGTTGTTCGCGCACTCGCGGCAGCGGTTGCGGTCGGGGTCGCAGATGGGCTCACCGGTCGGGCAGGTGATGCCGAAGCCACACTCGACGCAACGACCGTCCTCGGTGCAGGTCTCGCTGCCCCCGCAATCGTCGTTGGTCGCGCAGAGCTGCTCGCAGTCCCCGCGCACGCAGACCGGAGCGGCCGCCCCGCAGTCGCCATCGTTGCGGCACTCGCGGCAGTCACCGTCGATGCAGAAGGGGTCGCCGCCGCAGTCGGCGGCGTTCAGGCAGTCGACGCAGAAGCCTTCGCGACCGCAGAGCTCGTCGGGGTCGCAGTCGGTATCGGCCGAGCACTCGACGCAATAGCCGCCCGAGCAGAGCGGCGTCTGGCCGCCGCACTCGGCGGCGTTGTCGCAGGTGGCACCGTAGCCGAGGTCCTCCCCGCCGCAGGCGACGGTGAGCAAGAGAAGAGCGCTGAGTAGGAGTCGCATGGGCACAGCGTGCCACGGACCGAACCGCGCTCACAAAAAGAACGCTCAGCGCTCGACGATCGCGGCGTAGGTCCGGATGAGCTGGGTCCGATCCCGCAGACCGAGCTTGGCCAGGGCGCGGCGGAGGTGGTTCGCCACCGTCGATGGCGCCACGTCGAGGGCGTAGGCGGCGACCTTGTCCGGCTCGCCGCGGACGGCGTATTCGAGGACCGCGCGCTCGTCGGCGCTCAGCCGCCGCAGCGCCCGCTCGGCCGGGGGCACGCGCAGCGCGACGATGGTGCGGCGTCCGGCCTCGTCCCACTCGTCGATGAAGGTCCAGGAGCCGTCGACGATGCTCGACCAGAGCGCGAGGCAGTCGCCGGTCTCCCGGCCCTCGAGGAGACGAGCGCGCTCGCGGGTGAGCACCGCGCGCCGGAGCAGCTCGCGCATCGCCGGGTGACGGGCGGCGCCCTCCGCATGGGTGCAGCGGCCGCTGGGCTCGAAGCGCGCGTTCTCGAGCGCCTCCGGGGCCGCGAGCGCGTTTCGCAAGCGCAGCTGGTGGGCGAGCAGGCGTGAGAGGACGTCGAAGTGCTTGCGCTCGGTCGGCGCGAGACCGGCGCGGACGGTCATCGGCACGATGAACATCAGGCCGCGCTCTTCGGTCGGCGCGGTGAGGCCGAGCCAGTCCTTCATGCCGATCTCGGTCATGTTGGACTCGATCTCACCCGCCGGCCTCCCGTTCTCGTTCTGCTCGAAGAGCCAGAGGCCGTTGTCCGCGCGGGGCTCGGTCGCGTAGACGTAGGCGAAGCCCTCGGGGGTCAGGTGCGGGTTGTAGATGTCCGGGTCGGCATCGAAGACCTGCTGGGCGAAGTCGATCCAGGTCCGACCGTCGGGGGTGAGCCCGTAGAAGTAGGCGTTGGCCCCGAGCTTCGAGCGCCGGTCGCGGGTCAGCTCCTGGGCGATGTGCTGCGCCCAATCGCGATCGGGGAGATCGGTCCGCTGGATCGCACGAAGCGACCGGACGACATCCACCCGCGGCATGGAGCGAGAGTGCCCCAGCCAGGGGTGGGGCACAATGGACCCCCGAGAAGGGTGCGGTCCCGTGTCCGGGCTCGGGGGCTAGCGGCGGCCGAAGACCGCGGTCCAGTAGTGGGTCCAGCGGGTGCCGCTGAGGCGCATGTAGCCGATGCCGACCTCGTTCGCGTCGGCGGCCATGACCGCGTCGCAGTGGCCGGTGGTGCTGCCCATCCACTGACCGACGGAGGCCACGCCGGTGCCGTTGCCGGCGGCGATGTTCTCGTAGCGCGGCCCGGCGTCGTAGCCCGCGCGGCGGCAACGGGTGGAGAAGTTGCTGCCGTCGGAGCCGGTGTGGCTGAAGAAGTTCTCCACCGCCATGTCTTGGCTGTGGCAGCGCGCCGCGATGCGGAGCTCGTCGTTCATCACGTAGGGGGGCACCGACATCTTCGGGCCCGACGCGCAGTCGTAGCCGGTCGAGCGGTGCAGGTTCATCTCGTCGAGGGCGAGCTCCTCCTCCGCGGCCCAATCCGCGGGCCAGGCCGCCAGGTCGGTGCAGTCGAAGGAGCAGTCGTCGTCCTCGGGGGCGCTGCAACCGCTGGGGCAGCAGCCGTCGCCGGAGGCGCAGGCGCTGACGGGGGTGGACTCGCAGCGCGCGTCGCAGTTGGCGGCGCTGCCGACCAGGGTGCGGGTGGCGCAGGCGGTGTCCGGACAGGAGGCGGGGCAGTCGCCATCGCAGAGCTCGCCGTCCTCGACGACCCCGTTGCCGCACTCGGGCTCCGACGCCATGCAGCTGCCGCCCTGGCAGCTCGTGCCCGCGCCACAGGTCCCGCAGCTACCGCCGCAGCCGTCGCCCCCGCACTCGCGATCGTCACAGCTCGGCATGCAGTCCGGGCCGAAATCTCGGCCGTCCGTGGATCCGCCGTCCCGGTCGGGCCCGGCGTCCGGGAGCATCACGTCGCTCGGCAGCTCGGACAGCGTCCCGCTCTCGCAGCCGGACACACCGAAGGCGAGCGACACCGCTGCGGCAAAGGCGAACCGACGACTCGACGACACCACCATGGCGCGAAAGCCTAGCACCCTGACCGACCCGCCCCCCCTATCAGCGGCTTCGGGGACGCTCTCGAGTGCGGGCTCGAGCGCGTCCCCGCCGAGCGAATGTGAGCTACTCGAGTGCTCGAGAGCGTCCCCGCCACAGGTCAGAGGGGTAGTCCTTGGGGCTGAGGCCGAGGGGCTCGGGGCCGGCGGGGACGATCTCGGTGCCGTTGCGGCCGAAGTAGCCGTTGCGAGCGTGGTCGAGGTTCGAGGCCTCGGCGACGCCAGGGAGGGCGAGCATGCGCTCGAGCCAGTCGGCGAGGCGGGGGTAGTCGCGGACCCGGGCGCCGTTGAGGCGGAAGCGTGCCCAGTAGACCGCGTCGTGGCGGAAGATGGTGGGGAAGAGGCGCAGGTCGGCTTCGGTGGGCTGATCGGTGCCGGCGAGCCAGGCCCGATCCGCCAGCCGCTCGTCGACCCATCGGAAGGCCGCGAAGTAGCGCGCGTAGGCGCGGTCGTAGGCGACCTGGCTCTTGGCGAAGCCCGCCTTGTAGGCGCCGTTGTTGATGCGCTCGTAGACGGTCTCGTTGATGCGGTCGATGGTCTCCCGGTGCGCCTCCGGATAGAGGTCGATGGCGCGGGTGCCGAGGTCGCCGAGGGGCCCGTCCATGATGCGCAGGATCTCCGCCGACTCGTTGTTCACGATCCGCCCGGCCTTGCGGTCGTAGAGGATGGGCACCGACTTCTCGTCCGACCCTTCGGCCTCGTAGTAGGCCTTCACGAAGCGATGGCCTTCGATCGGGTCCGGGTCGCAACCGGGGATCGCCGGGTTCATCTGCCAGCCGCCCTCGGGGTCGCGCCGGAAGTAGACGATGCTGGCCCCGACGACCGCCTCGAGCCCCTTCACCGCGCGTCCCAAGAGGGCGCGATGCGACCAGGGGCAGTTGTAGGGCGCGAAGAGGTGGTAGCGCCCCGCCTCCGCGGGGAAGTCCCCCTCGCCGACCATGTGTCGGAACTGGGACCGGCCGCGCACGAACTCGCCCTCCACCCGCGCCGCGTCCGGATCCTCTTCGACCGCGCGATCGGTGCCCGAGTCATCGACCATGCGGTGCCGACCATGGGGGGCGTGCAGCTCCGGCCGACCACCGCACGGAACGATACCCCGTGGGTTGGCCACCACGTGGGCCTCGAAGGGGCCGCGGAGGATCGCCTCCCAGTCGGTGGCGGCGTAGACCGCCGGCGCCTCGTAGAGGTCCCGCGCGAAGCCGTGGAGCGCGGGGAGATCCTCGAGCAGGAAGGCGTGGGCCTTGAAGAGCGTCGCGTAGACCCCGTCCAGCCGGCAGGCGAAGGCGAAGAGGAGCCAGTCGGCCAACGTCGGCTCCCCGCCCAGCAGGAAGCGGTGCTCCTTCAAGTGGCCTTCGACGGCCTCGAGCTCGCCTTTCCACGTGGCGAAGGTCTCCTCGTAGCGCGCCTGGTCGGTCTCGTGGCCCATCCGCTCGGCGCCCTCGATCAGCGAGCGCACCCGCCCGAGCCAGCGGCCATGCCCCTCGCCCTCGGGCATGGCTTCCGGCGCAAGCGCCCGCGCGATCCCCTCGAGGTCGGTGGCGACCGCCTGGTCGGCGTCGAGGTCGAGGAGCTCGCGCGCTCCCTCCTTGGTCCAGAGCGCGACGCGCTCGTCCGCGTCGTCGAGCTGGCCGCGCGCGATGCGCAGCGCGTGGCTCGCGGGGTCGGCGGGGGCGACCACGAGCGCGTGGCTCGGCGCTCCGCGCTCGGCGGCAGGGGGGATGGCGGTCATACCGCTGAGTCGGCGCAGCGCCGCCAACGTTGCAGTCCCACTCCGGCGCTACTCGCCGCGGCGATAGCTGAGCCGGTAGTCGATGTCCTTCTCGAGCCGCTCGCTGGTGATGTGCACGAAGATGGTCATCTCGGCGCCGTGCGGGTCGTAGGTGATGACCCGGGCGTTGCCCTCTTCGCGGTTCGCGCCGTGCAGCCGCAGCCGGCCGTCGCGGTCGGAGATCCACGCCCGGAGCGTCTCCGGCCCCTCGTAGCCGCGGACGATCTTCGGCGTGCCATCGATGGCCAGGGTGACCTGCCGGTGCGCCCGGCCGCTGAAGAAGACCTCGTCCCCGCGGCGCTCGATGACGATGCGCGCCGCCGGTTGGGTCCGCTCGAGGAGCTTGCGCCGCACACCGCCGCGGAAGAGTCGCGGGATCTCCGCGAGCGCCGCGTCGATGGCCTGGACGCGCGCCCGGTTCTGGGCCTCGTCGCCGACGTAGCGCCAGGTGCCCTCGGCGGGCAGCTCGGTCTGGGCGGCGCTGGGCATGGCGAGGGTGACCAGCAGCGAGCAGACGACGAGGGCGCGAGTCACGGCGAGCAGGATAGCGCCCGCGCGGGCGCCGCGCCCGCTCAGGCGCCGCGGAGCATCGCGGCCAGTCGGCGGATCCAGTCGGCGGCGGGCCCCTCGGGGACGGGGGCACCGTCGACGGCGGCGACGAGCTGCTCGGCCTGTGGGCTGAGCGACGCCTGACGGCGGAGCACCTCGACGAGAGTCGAGAGGCCGTGGCTGGCGCCGCCAGCGGTGCGCTCTCGGACGGCGGCCACGAGCTCCGGGTCCCCCGGGAGCGGTGACTCCTCGGCCGGGTCGGGGCCGAGGGCCCCGATGGCGTCGACGACGCGCGCGATGCGCTCCTTGTAGGGCAGCGCCTCGAGCTCCACCGGGGTGATCGGCGCGCCGAGCCAGTAGTCCTGGCGGCCCATCCCGACCGGGTACTCCAGCTTCTCGGTGACCGGCTCCACCGGCAGGCCGCCGCTGAAGCGGACCGGCACGATCGGGACACCGGCACCCACGGCGAGGTCACAGAAGATGCCGCTCATCTTCTCCAGCCGGTGGCGGGCCGAGTGAGCGCGGGTGCCTTCGACGTGGACCATGAGCGAGCGAGCGCCCTCCCCGGTCGCCGCCTGCGCCGCGAGCTGCTTGGCGATGCGCGGCAGCGACGAGGGGTCGCTGCGGTCGAAGTAGGTGATCACCCCCGGGTCCGCGATGCCCGGATAGGAGAAGCACTCGCCGATGAGCTTGCCGAGCCAGCTCTGCTGGTGCTCCACCTTCGCGAGGGTGAGCGTCGGCACCCGCTGCAGCGCGGAGGCGACGATGGAGAAGATCAGCGACTCGATGCCCACCTGGTGATTGCCGAGGTAGAGCACCGCCCGCCCCTCGAGGGCGGCGAGCGCGCGCGGGTCGGCCACGTGGAAGGCGGCGACGAAGCGCTCGATGAGGCCGTAGTAGAGGTCCTCGACGGGCCACTCGCCGACGCCGAAGTGGTCGCGCCAGTAGCCCTGGACCGGGCTCAGGTCGAGCATGGGATCGCCGGCGGTCCGCACCTCGATGGTCTCGCCGTCCTCGACGGCGAGCGGGTGAGCGGTCAGCGGCGTGTGGCGGTCCACGGCGCGGTCACCGCGCGGCTCGACGTCGAAGGGGTGGGCGCCGGTCCGGTGGGCGACGTGCTCCTGCATCGCGATGGCCCGCGGCTCGGCGCTGCCGTAGACGTGCTCGATGGTGCCCGGGAACCAGCCGCTGATCGCCACGTCCTTCGGGTCGAGGGTGGTGACCTCGCCCTCGAAGGTCGAGAGCGAGACCGGCGCCGGCGCGCGCTCGCTCAGGAAGCGGCGGCGGGCGGTGGGCTCGGCCATGCCGATTGGCCCCTTGGGCATGAGCAGCTCGACCAGTCGCATGTCCGCGTAGACCCGCTCGCCATCGATGAGTTGCAGGCGGGTGACCGGCTTGCGCTCGTCACCCTCGTCGAAGCCGGCGAAGCGAGCTTCGCAGCGCACCTCGCCGGTGGGCGGCGGGCCGTCGAAGCGGACGTCGAGCGCGTGCGGGTAGCCGACCACGTCCTCCCCGATGCGATCCGACCAACGATGGAAGCCGTCGTGGGGGATACCGTGGGTGGCGGCGTCGAGGAGCCCCGGGTGCCAGCTGCGCACCGGTACGCTGCCCGCGCCCGCGTCGAGGACGGCGGTGGACCCGTTGGTGCCCACGGTGAGCGTCTTGGCGTAGTGGAAGGCGGGACCGTGGAAGAGCCGGTCGTCCGCGTAGGGCTGGGCGGGCTCGGCGGCGCCTTCGAGCTCCGGCAACGGGTCGAGGGAGCTCGGCGCGCCGAGGGTGGCCGAGGCGGCGAGCTCGAAGCGGCTCAGCGCCGCGGTCTTGGCCTCGCGCCAGACGTAGAGGCGCACCTGATCGCCCTCCACCTCGGTCTTCAGCCGCGCCTCGGGATCCACCACGACCCAGCGCAGGACCCGCAGGTCGTGCAGGCCGGTGCAGCTCGGCGCCGCTTCACGAGCGGCGTCCATCAGCCGGTCCACCATGCTCATCATCGGCAGCGCGGGCGCCGTGTGCGTCGGCCGGTGGTCGGTGAGCCAGGGCTCGGCGTCGAGGGTGAGCGTCTCCTCGTCGGTCGGGGTGGGCCGCTCGGCCTCGCCCTCCTCCACGATGCGCATGCCGAGGTCGCGCGCCTCGTAGATGCGCTTTCCGTCGACCCAGAGGCTCGCGTCGGCCAGGGCGAGCACGCCGCGCTCGTCCTTCTCGATGGAGGTGATCTCGATGGTGGTGCTGACGACCTCCGCTTCGGGCACGACCTGCCCGCGGTACTTCCAGACGTGCTCACGCTGGGTGGCGATGCCCTCGAAGCGCGGCCGCTCGAAACCCTCGCCGAGGCCCTTGTCGATCATGAAGGCCTGCAGGAGCTGGAGCATCGCCTCGATGCCCAGCGACCCGGGCTGAACCGGGTCCTGATAGAAGTGCGCCTTGAAGAACCACTCGCCGGCGTCGACATCCTTCTCGGCGCGGCAGCGACCGAGGCCGGCGGCGCCGCCCTCGTGGTCCATGAGCGTGAGCCGGTCGATCATCAGCAGCATCGGCTCGGCGAGGCGGAGCGTGCCCTCGCAGAAGCGCGCCGGGCGCTCGGTGAGATCCACGACCGAGTCGACGGGCAGCTCGAGGAGCGCGCGCTGCTCGTCGGTGGTCGGGAGACCGGCCTGGTCTTCGAAGGCCTCGGGCGGGAAGAAGCCGAAGACGGTGTCGAGGTCGTAGACCGGCTGGTCCTCGCCCTCGCCGAGGAAGCACTGCACGTGGAAGGAGGTGATGATCATCCCCGACGAACGGGAGATGCCCTTGATGTCCACCACGGTGCGCAGCGTGCCGCTCTGGGGGAAGACCTCGGCGAGGATGGTCCCCTTGCCGTCGAGGTTCCGGAAGAGGAAGTCGCTCTCGCTGGTGAGCGTCGAGCCGACGTAGCTGGCGGTCCAGCCGCAGGGCTGCAGCGCCGCCTCGAGGAGGACGGCGAAGGGCATGACCCGGGCGCCGTTCTCGTCGAAGTACCAGGCGTCGTCGGGCACCTCGTATTCGAACTCGAGGCGCTTGCCGCTCTCGAGGCCACCCATCGCGCCGTCCACCTGGGTGACGCGCGTGAGGAAGAGGTAGGGCGGCCCGGGCAGTCGCGGCGTGCGGCGGTGCCCATCGAAGCGCTCGTACATCGGGCCGAACGCGGTCGAGGGCTGGCCCCACGCGCACGCCATGATCGAGGGCGGATCGAAGCGGAACTCCCGTCCCTCCCAGACGCCGATGGCGGCCTTCGGATCGCCGGCGCCTTCGGCGACCAGCTGCGGCTTGCCGGTCAGCGGCCAGTCCGGCGTGAGCTCCAGACCGAAGCGTCGCGCGTGGAAGGCGCCGAGGCCGTCGACGGTGCAGAGCAGGTCGGCGTAGAGCTTGGGCACCGGACCGTCGTGGACCTCCTCGACGAAGATCTCGTAGGTCAGCTCCTTGGACTCGGGCGTGACCTGGCCGCGACAGCGGAGGTTGTAGGTCTCCTCCTGGATGGGCTGGAAGCGCCAGCCGTCCTTGTCGATCGTGTAGCCGAGCGCCGAGAGGTAGAAGGCCATCGCCTGCAGGCAGCCCTCGAACATGAGGGTGCCGGGCATGCAGGGGTCGTTCTTGAAGTGCCCCTCGAAGAACCAGTCGTCGGGCGAGATGGGCGTGACCGCCTTCAGGTAGCCACGACCCCAGGGACCGCCCTCCGGGTCGATGGTGACCTGGTCGAGGAAGAGCATCGGATCCTTCTGGATCCGCGGCGTGCGGGTGTGGGTCTTGGTCCGCTCGAAGGCCGGGTCGGGAAAACAGTCCCAGGGGCGACCGTCGGCGAAAGCCTCGATCGCCGTGCGCTCGTAGGTCTCGGCGGGAGCGGCGACGGCCGGCGGATCGACGCGCGCGTCCGCGAGGATCTCCTGTTGCTCCGGCTTCCAGAGGATGCCGGCGGAGTCGGCGAGCTCCTCGGTGGTGAAGAAGCCGGCCTGACCGCTGCGGACCTGAAGCGCCGGCCGGGTCGTGCCGTCGGGACGGCGGATGTGGCAGTCGTAATGGAAGAAGAAGAGGCGGACGTCGCCCTGGCGCGCGTGGCCATCGACGTGGATGTCGTAGACCAGGGACTCGCCGATCTTGGGCAGGTCGCCCTGCCAGGTCATCTCGCAGCCGAGGAGGCGGTAGCCGCGCTCGCCCTCGTTGAGGAAGTCGGCGCCGAGGTAGCTGATCAGGAAGAGATCGGCCTGGCCGGACTCCACCATGATGCCGGTGGGCATGTAGCCGTCGTGAAGCCACCAGCTGTCTTCGCGGATGTCGGTCTCGGTCCAGCAAGTCCCCTTGGCCGGGTGCCCGGCGATCGCGAGCGCGCCGGGCTCGGCGTCGATGCCCGTGCAGCGGTCGGCGAGGAGCAGCGGCGGCTCCGGCATGCGGACCTGCACTGCGTGCCCGTCCTGCTGGCAGAAGAGGTCCCCGAAGATCTCGCTGATGGTCCCGCCGGCGTGGGTGTGGAGCTGCTCGCGGTCGAAGCTCGGCCCGCGCGGGCGGAAGGCGAGCGGCGTGTCGGGCTCCGGCGAGGGCTTGGGCGGCTCCGGCTTGGGCAGCGGCTCGGGCGGCGGGGTCTGGACCGGCGGCGGCGCGTCGGAGTCGGGGTCGTCGGGGTCGGGATCGGGCGTGGTGGCGCGGAGGTCGGCGCTCGGAGCTCGGAGATCGGTGCTCGGAGGTCGGAGATCGGTGCTCGGAGGTCGGAGATCGGTGCTCGGAGATCGGACCTCGGAGGTCGGACCTCGGAAATCGGTGCTCGGCGTCGGAGTCGCGGTCGCGGTCGCGGTCGCGGTCGGAGTCGCGAAGGGCATGGGCTGGCTCGGGGCCCCGCCCGGCACCTGGCTGAGCGCCTGCATCATCTGGGTGTGCAGCGCCGACTGCTGGGCGATGAAGGCCTGGTGCGCCTGGGCGAGCTGCACCTGATGGGCGGCGAAGGCGCCGAGGAGCGTGCCCGGCTGAGGCGCGGGGTGCTGCGGGGCGACCGGCTGCGGCTGGGCGGCGACCGGCTGCAGACCTGGCGCGGCCTGGGGCTGCGTCGCGACCGGGCGCGGCGCGTCGGCGAGCCCGAACGCGGCGCGCATCTGGGCGCCGGAGACGGGGGGCGCGGGCGGACCGTCGTCGGTGGTGGGCGGCAGCGGCGGAGGCGGAGGCATCTTCTGCATGGTGGTCTCGGGTGCGGCGCGCCGGATGGGCGGCAGCGTGACCGGCGCGCGCTGAGCGGGGAGCTCGAGGGCACGCTCGGTGGAGGCATGGGCAAAGGGGTCGCAAGGAGCGCCTACGGCCCGAACGGTGAACGTCGAGTGCTGTGCGCCGAGAGCGCTCACGGCGACGCTCAGCCCCCGCGCGGGCTCGGCCCAGGCGCTCCCGTCCGGGCGCAGACCCCGGGCCACGAGGACCAGCGCCCTACAGAGCTCGGCGAGGCCAGCGGCGGCGTGGGCCCGCGGGAGCGACGGCGCGAGCGCCTCGGCATCGGCGCCGGGCGTGATGGTGCCCAGGATGGGGAGCCCTTCGGCTTCGGCATCGGACCGACGGCGGAGCACCAGGGCGAAGGCGCCGTCGGTGCTCCGGCTCTCCGCTCCGAGCGCGGCGAGCGCGGCGCGCTGCACGGCACTCGGTCGGTCGACCGCGCCGACGAGCGCGGCGTCGACGTCGCCCCGGCGGAGCGCGCCGATGGCGAGCTCGAGGGAGCGGAGCCCGCTGAGCTCTTCGGCGCTGGTGGTGAAGCTCGGGCCCTGTAGGTCGAGCTGTGAGCTGAGCCGGTTGGCCGGGATGTTCGGCAGCGAGCCGACGACGTGGGGCGCTTCGAGCGGCGGCGCGAAGACGTCCGCGGCGACCTCGCTCCACTCGGTGCCCTCCCCCAGCGCCTCGGCGTGGGAGCGTGCGCGCCAGCGAGCGCCCCAGCGGGCGATGGCCGGGTCGCACTGGTAGCCGACGTAGACGCCGGTCCGCTCGGCCGGCAGCTCGAGCCCGCCGCTGGCCTCGAGGGCCGCGGCGAGGATCATCGTCTGCTGGGCGTTCGCCTTCTTCAGGTCGTTGGGCGGGAAGCGCAGCTGGCTCAGCGGGATGCGCACCGTGTCGGCGCGGCCGGCGTCGGCCCCGAGGGCAGCGCGCTCGAAGTCGGCGGCGCTCTGGCCGGCGCCGAAGCGGGCGCCGAGGCCGACGACCACGATCGGCTCCTCGAGCGTCGCGGGAACGGCGACCGAGACGCGGGCCGGCGTCTCGTCCGCGGCCTCGACGATCAGGTGCGCGTCATTGCCGCCGAAGCCGAAGGCGCTGAGGCCGGCCCGCCGCGGTCCTTCCCACGGGGTCGGCCGGTCCAGGGTGCGGAAGGGCGAGCCGTCGAGCGCCGGGTTCCGCTCGCCGCCCGCCAGGTGCGGGGTCGGGAGCAGCTGCCGGTGGCGGAAGGCCTCGAGGACCTTCACCAGACCGGCGACGCCGGCGGCGGTGATCAGGTGGCCGAGGTTGCCCTTCAGCGAACCGATCGTGCGGGGCGTGTCGCCATAGACCGCGGCCATCGACTCGAGCTCGACTCCGTCGCCCACCGGGGTGCCCGTCGCGTGGCACTCGATGTAGGGGACGCCGTCGGGGCCGAGCCCGGCCTGGTCCAGCGCTCGCTGCATCGAGAGCGCCTGGCCACGGGCGCTCGGCGCGAGCAGGTTCTTCGCGCGGCCGTCGTTCGCCAGACCCACGCCACGGATGACGCCGTGGATGGGTCGGCCCGCCTTCCGGGCGTCCTCGAGGCGCTCGAGGACCACGAAGCCGCACCCATCGCCGGGCACGAGGCCGTCGGCGCCCGCGTGGAAGGGGCGACTCTGGCCGGTCCGGCTCATGGCGCCGAGCGCGCAGAAGCCGACGTGGAGGAAGAGGTCGTCGGCGCGGTTCACGGCGCCGGCGAGCATCCGCTGTGCGCGCCCCTCCTGCAGATCGCGGCAGGCGAGCTCGATGGCGTAGAGCGACGAAGCGCAGGCGGCGTCGAGGGCGTAGGCCGGCGCGTCGAGCCCGAGCTGCTGGGCGAGCAGGTGCGTGGGGAGGCCGCTGTTGAAGGCGTCGCGGGGATCGGTCGCGGGGATCCCGGCGGCGCTCGCGTGATCGCCCAGCCAGACCTGCTCGGCGTAGCGGGCGGAGCCGCTCGAGGGGAGCGAGAGGTTGCCGACCACCGCGCCGGTGCGAGCGGCGGCGCCCTCGACGCCGGCGTCCACGAGCGCGCGACGAGCGGTGTGGACGATCCACTGCGTGAGCGGGTCGAGACCGGCGAGCCCGGGGACGGGCGTGAAGCCCTCGACGTAGCCGCCCTTGCGGGTCCAGGTGTGGTCGGTCGCGCGCGCCGGGTCGCTGGTCACGACGTGGGCATCGGGCACCCGCCACCGGCCTTCGGGCGCATCACGGATCACGCAGCGCGACTCGGCCGCGACACGAAAGAGCGCGGCGGGGTCGTGAGCGCCCGGAAGCAGGCAGGCGCGGCCGGTGATGGCAATGGGCTCGAAGTTCATGGGTCAATCAGCAGCAAACAGCAGAGCAATCAGCAGCGAACAGCAGGGACGATCTTGAGTACTTGAGTACTTGAGTACTTTTGGATTCCTCGGAGACCTGGGGGACGAAAAGTACTCAAGATCGTCCCTTCACTTCGCGCGCGGCAGCAGCTCAGCGGGAGCCTGGGAGCACGTGCATCTCCACGCCGTCGAGGGCGGCGAGGGGCTTGCCGTCCTCGTCCACGAAGACGAGGTCGGAGATGCTGCGGTCACCCTTGGACTCGCGGCCGGCGAGGATGGCGCGGACCGAGCCCTTGGCCAGGCCCGGGGCGAAGCGGCGGAAGCGCTCGAAGGAGGTCGGCAGGGCCGCCCCACCCTCGCGGCAGGTCCAGAGCAGCGCGAGCTGCAGACCGCCGTCGACGAGCGCCGGATCGGTCTCCCACGCGCCGGCGGGCCAGCCGCGGGCGCCGGCGCCCTCGAGGGTCGCGTCGAGCCCACCCTCACCGATGCAGGGCGCGCCGACGATCACCTTGAAGGCGTCGCCGTGAAAGAGCGCGACGCCGTCGTAGACCTCGCCCTCGAAGGCGTGGAGGTCACCGGGCGCGGCGGGGACGCTCGGCACGGTCGCCGGGTTCGGCTTGGCGATGCCACGGGCGCCGTAGCGGCGCTTGCCATCGGCGTCGCGCAGCTCGAGACCGAAGACGACGCCGTCGCCGTTGGAGATCTGCTCCACCGCGACGGTGAGACGGTCGCCCTTCCCTTCGTAGTCGTCGAGGGCGACGCCGCGGAGCACCTTCAGGTCCTCGCACTCGGTGAAGATCAGGTCCGGGCGGGTCGCCTCGACGGCCCGAGCGAAGAGCTCGAGCACGAGCGCCACCGGCAAGACCGGCTGCCCCTTCACCCGATGGTCGTCGATGGCCGGGAAGCCAGCACGGTCGACGACCACGTCGAAGGTCGCGCTCCGGCGGACGGAGTCACCGCCGCTCGAGAGCGCCTCGGGCTTCGGCTCGCCGCCGAGCACCAGCTCCACGGAGTCGCTCGTGTCCGCGAGCTCGTCGACCAGGAGCTTCGCGCCCACGTCGAGCGGAATCAGCGGCACCCCCATGGCCTCGAAGTGCGCCTTGAGCGCCGGCGTGACCATGCCGCCCTCCCACGGACCCCAGCCGAGGCTGCGGGCGTGCAAGCCCTCGCGGCGCTCGGCCTCGGCGCGGACGACCTTGTTCAGCGTCTCGTTGGCCATCGCGTAGTCCGACTGACCGCGGTTGCCGCAGCGGCCGGCGACCGAGGAGAAGGCGACGAGCACGTTCAGCGGGTCGTCCGCGGTGGCGTCGAGGAGCGCGGCGAGACCGCCGGCCTTCACGTCCACCACCCGGTCCCAATCCTCGAGGGACTTGTCGGCGATGAACTTGTCGGCGAGGAGGCCCGCGCCGTGGACGATGCCGGTGATCGGCCCCCACTCGGAGCGAACCTCGGTGAGCGCCGCGTTCAGCGCGTCGCGGTCGGTGACGCTGGCGCTCACGTAGCGTGCCTTGCCGCCGGCCGCCTCGATGGCCGCCAGTGTCTCGCGGACCTCACGGCTGGCGAGAATGCGCTTGGCCGTGGCGCCGAGCTCCTTGGGAGAGACCGCCTCGCCCTTGGCCTTGGCGTCCATGAGCAGCGCCTTCTTGATGGCCGCGTCGTCCGCGGCGCCGGCGCAGCAGGCCGGCTCTTCGGCGAGCGGCGTGCGGCCGAGGAGGACGAAGCGCGCCTTCGAAGCCTCGGCCAGGGCGATGAGGGTGGTGGCGGTCACGCCGCGAGCGCCGCCGGAGGCGAGGATGACCGAATCGGCGTCGACCCGGAGCTCGCCAACCGTGCTCTCCGCGGGACGGCTGATCAGGGTCTGGCGGGTGCCGTCGGCGCGAAGGCCGACCTCGGTGCCGCCGCCGGAGGCGCCGTCGAGGCGCGGGCTGCCACCGCGGAGGAGCTCCTCGGCGAGGGCGTCGGCGAGGGCCGCGGCGTCGCGGTCGCCGCGCTCCAGATCGATGGCGCGGAAGCCGACCTCGGCCCACTCCTGCGCCGCGCTCTTCACCAGCCCGGGGAGACCACCGAGCCAGGCGCGGGTGCCCGCGCCGCGGAGGCCGAAGTCACCACCGGTGTCCTGCACCGTGACGAACACGCCCGGGCCCTCGGCGAGCTTGGCGGCGACCGCCTTGGCGCTCGCGAAGGCCTCGCGCTGTACGGCGAGGCCATCGGCGGGGGCGGCGACCTCGCGCAGGCCACCGAGGAAGATCACCCCATCGGAAGCGTCGGTCGGTTCGGCCGCGGTCGCGTTCACGCCGCTCGCGCGGAGGCGCTCGGCGAGCGCGTCGGCCACGCCAGAGCCTCCGTCGACGACGGCGACGGCCTTCGTGGCCAGCAGCCCGTCGAGGGCGAAGCCGTTCGCCGGCGCGGGCTCGAGCCCGAGGACCCAGCGCGGGTCGTCGAGGGTCGCGGCCGGCATGGCGGCAGCGGTCGCGGTCGCGGCGGGGGCCGAGTCGGCGCCCTCCATGCGGCTCACGATCTCGGCGAGCGTGCGCAGCTTGCCGAGCTCCGCCGGATCCACCTCCGGCAGGTTCGGCTCACGCTCACGCATGGCGGCGAGGATCTCGACGCGCTTGATCGAGTCGATGCCGAGGTCGCCTTCGAGGTCCATGTCGAGCTCCAGCATGTCCACCGGGTAGCCCGTCTTCTCGGCCACGATCTCGAGCATCAGCGCCTCGAGCGCGTCGGGGCTCGGTCCGGCAGCCGCGGAGGCAGCCGCAGGCTCGGCGGCCGGAGCGCTCCCCGCGCCGGCGGCCTGCATCTTGTCCACGATCTCCTGCAGCGTGCGCAGCTTCCCGAGCTCTGCCGGATCCACCTCCGGCAGGTTCGGGGCCTGCTCGCGCATGGCGGCGAGGATCTCGACGCGCTTGATGGAGTCGACGCCGAGGTCGCCCTCGAGGTCCATGTCCAGCTCGAGCATGTCCACCGGGTAGCCGGTCTTCTCGGCCACGGTCTCCAACATGAGGGTCTTCAAAAGACCCTCTCGCATCGCGTCGGCAGAGCCGGCGACTTGCTCACTCCCGAACGCGGATGCGTTCGCATCCGACGCGTGAGTCTGAGCTGTGGAACCGGCGCCGGCGGCCTGCATCTTGTCGACGATCTCCTGCAGTGTGCGCAGCTTGCCGAGCTCCGCAGGATCGACCTCCGGCAGGTTCGGCGCCTCTTCGCGCATGGCGGCGAGGATCTCGACGCGC
>JABAOG010002766.1_pt1 | contig 29422 bp, 16 predicted proteins | sample 7062131 | NCBI WGS metagenome assembly JABAOG01 (sample SAMN14538629, study PRJNA623070) | marine sediment metagenome | biome: marine biome [ENVO:00000428]; feature: marine pelagic biome [ENVO:01000023]; material: deep marine sediment [ENVO:00002113] | place: India: Arabian Sea | collected... | reverse complement strand
TAAAGCCGCATAAGCCACCGCTTCAACGGCCGTTTCAATATCCGCATCCGGCGCTACCACAAAGGCATCTTTACCGCCCAATTCCAGGTGAGTGTGCTTCACCTGTTCCGCCGCCAGCCCGGCAATCCGCCGACCTGTAGCCACCGATCCGGTGAAAGCAATCAACGGTACATCCCGGTGTTTAACCAGGGCTTCCCCCGCCTCTGCGCCGCCAGTCACAACATTAAACACCCCTGGCGGCAAATGGTCAAATGCCATCTCGGCCAGCAGCAGCGTGGTCAGGGGTGTCTGTTCGGCCGGTTTCACCACCACCGTATTGCCCGCGCCCGCCGCCAGCGCCGGGGCCACCTTCCAGATCATCAGCAGCAAGGGGTAGTTAAAAGGCACAATACAGCCCACCACCCCAAACGGCTCTTTCATCACAAAATTAAACTGGCTGCGATCCGCCGGGGCCAAAAGACGGCCGCGATATGTCCGCGCCAACCCGGCATAATATTCCAGCGTCCCAATCACCCACTCGACCTCTTCCTCATTTTCCGGCAGCGCTTTACCCTCTTCCTCGGTTAGTAATCGGGCGACGGCATCAAAGTTATTCTTGATTTTTTCGGCCGCTTCCGTCAGCATCTCGGCCCGCTCCAGCCCTGTCACCCAGCGCCAATCATTAAAAGCCGCCTTCGCTGCCGTCACCCCTTTGTTGATATCGGCCGTAATTCCCACCGGTACGCGTGCCAATACTTCTTCAGTTGCCGGGTTAAAAACATCAATCCCCTTGCCACTTTCACCTGCAACCCATTTTCCATTAATGTATAATTCCTTCATGCCTGCCTCCTATGATATGCGTTTCTAACACGATTCCTATTGTATCTTCATCGTTGCCCTTTACAATGTTACTGGGCGGCAAAAAGGCCGCAAATCTGTTCCTACCTTGCGGAAGTTAGGAATAAACAGAAAAGATTCCGCCATTGGTAAGGCGGAAATTTGAGACTGGGCGCGTTCGATTTAACAAGGAATAAATCATTCTGCCCCAAAGCTCCAATAAAGGAGAGAAACATGACAGATAACAATACACCGAAAACGTTGCCCATCGTCCCGCTCAGGGGCGGGGTTGTATTCCCCGGTGTGACCACCACCATCTCAATCGGCCGTCGTCGCTCTTTAGCAGCGGCTCAAGCGGCCGTCAAAGAAGATGGCTACATTATGATCCTCGTTCAGTACGATCGGGAAGTTGAACGTCCCGGCATCGATGATCTGACCCCCGTCGGCGTCCTCGCCAAAGTCCGCGACATTTTACGGACCACCCATATGGGCGTCCAGATGCTGGTCGATCTGGAACGACGGGTCAACTTCGACAGCCTGACCGCTGAAGACCCCTACCTTAAGGGGACCTACAGCGAAATTGAGGACACAACCGACGCCGTTCCAAGCGATATGATGGCCGAAGCCATCGCCTACCTGGAACAGTACGCCGAAATGCTGGGTGAAGTGAACCAGCAGGTAATGGCCACCCTCCGCAGCAAAGAAACAGCCGGCGACCTGGCTGATTATTTAGCCGGGCTACTGAACATGCCCCTGGATTTGGAAATCGACCTGCTCAATTCTCCGCACGGTGTCGAGCGGCTCACCAAAGTCCTTGATTACCTGGAGAAGGAGATGCGCATCGCCGAAGTCCGCACCAAAATTCAACAGGATGCCCAGGAAGGGGCCAACCAGGCCCAGCGCGAATTCTTACTTCGGGAACAGATGAAAGCCATCCAGAAAGAGTTAGGCGAAGATAGCACCAATGTGGCCGATGATTTGCGAACCAAGATTAAAGAAGCCGAAATGCCTGAAAAGGTCGAAGAACGGGCCATGTCCGAACTCAATCGACTGGAACAGGTCGGCAACCATTCGGCCGAAGCCAGCGTTATCCGCACCTATCTGGAGTGGCTCGTAGACCTGCCCTGGAACAAAACCACCGAAGACAATCTCGACATCACTCACGTTCGAGAAGTGCTGGACAACGACCATTTCGGCCTGGATGACGTCAAAGACCGCATCGTCGAATACGTCGCCGTCCGCAAATTGGCCGGCAATAAAATGAAAGGCGCTATCATCAACCTCAACGGCCCGCCAGGCGTCGGCAAGACCTCTATTGCCACCTCTGTATCGAAAGCCATGGGCCGCGAGATGGCCCGCATCAGCCTGGGCGGCGTGCGCGACGAGGCCGAGATCCGCGGCCACCGCCGCACCTACATCGGCGCCCTCCCCGGCCGTATTATCCGCGCCCTCCGGGATGTCAAAACCCGCAACCCGGTTATTGTCCTCGACGAAATCGACAAGGTTGGTACCGACTGGCGCGGCGATCCGAGTTCCGCCCTCCTGGAAGTGCTCGACCCCGAACAAAACGACTCCTTCACCGACCACTACCTGGAAGTCCCATTCGATCTGAGTCAGGTCATTTTCATCACCACTTCCAACCAGACCAGCACCATTCCGGCCCCTCTATTCGACCGGATGGAAAGCATCAACATGCCCGGTTACATCGAGGATGAAAAACTGGCCATCGGCCAACAATATCTGGTCAAGAAACAATTAAGCGGCCACGGTATCGAAGACATTGACGTCACCTTTGAGGAAGACGCCCTCCGTCAAATGATTCGCCATTACACCCGCGAGGCCGGCGTCCGCCAGTTAGAGCGCAATATCGGCACCGCCATCCGCAAGCTGGCCGTTAAAGTGGCCGGCGGCCAGGAAGGACCCTTTGTCGTCACAACCGAAGACGTTGAAGAGTTCCTAGGCCCCGAAAAATTCACCTTCGGTATCGCCGAAGAAAAGGATGAAATCGGCGTCTCAACTGGTCTGGGTGTCAGTAGCTTTGGCGGCGACATCATGGCTATCGAAGTCAGCCTGTCCGAAGGAACCGGCAAGGTTCTTCTGACCGGCTCTCTGGGCGACGTGATGCAGGAATCGGCCCGTGCCGCCCTGACCTACGCCCGCGCCAATGCCCGCAACCTGGGCCTTGAACCAAAAGTCTTTGACAAAACCGACATCCATATCCATGTCCCCTCCGGGGCGACTCCGAAAGATGGCCCCAGCGCCGGGCTGGCAATGGCCACCGCCATTATCTCGGCCTTCACCCGGCGGCCTGTTCGCCGTGATGTAGCTATGACCGGTGAGGTCACCCTGCGCGGCAAGGCCCTCCAAATCGGCGGCCTCAAAGCAAAAACGATCGCCGCCCACCGGGCCGGAATCAAGACCGTTCTCCTGCCCCAGGAAAACGCCAAAGATATTCCCGAACTGCCGGACCGGATTCGTGAAGATTTAGAGCTTATCTGTGTCAGCCACCTCGATGAAGTCCTGGAAATCGCTTTAATAGAAAGCGATGCCCAACCCTTTACTGTCGATACTGACAAAGATCCGGACGAAGGCAGCAAACTGACTGTCCCCTCCGGCTCCAAGAATAACGGCTCCGATCGGCCGTTCCATGCAAAAAGCAGCTAAATTAATAGGGGTGATGGCGTATCTCGGTACGCCATCACCCTTTTATTATAATTAGGGAGCCTTTTCAAACATAATAAGGCGTTCCACTTCTAACCAGTTGGCTACAAGTGGAACGCCGGCCCAATTATTAGAGGAGTCGGCCGTCTGTCACATCGCCGATGTGTCTGTATCTACTCCAGATTTCCATAAGCCTCTTGACGGGCCTTTTCCCATTCCGCCAGAACAAAATCCTAAGCCCGAACCTGCCCCATCATCGCAAGGATTTATCCAACGCCGTCCATAAATAGCCAAAAAATGGGCCAACATCCTCCTTGCGGTTAAAAAAATGGCCACCGTTAAAAAATTGCACTTCCCAGTGGTCGGCCGTATACCGCTCCCAGGCTAACAGTTTCTCCCTCCCGACCACTTCATCCGTGCTTCCCCCGGCGGCATAAAGCGGCATCGCCAATGGCTCTTCTTCCTTGAATTTATACGTCTCCAGCATCTTGATATCAGCCCGCAAAATAGGCAGCATCATCGCCAACAGTTCCTGGTCTGCCAAAACCGCCTCCGGCATGCCGCCAAACGCCTTAATCGCCTCCAGAAATTCGTTATCCGGTAAATGATGAACCAGCGGTAGTTTTGGCAGCAGGTGGGGCGCGTCACAGGCTGAAACGAATAACAGTTCCGGCACGGCCGATCCCCTCCCTCTTAACCGCCGCGTCAACTCAAAAGCAATTAACGCCCCCAGACTATGGCCAAAAAAGGCGAACGGTTTATCCATATAATCCGCCAGCTCATGTTCAATTGAGGCAACCATCTCCTCCAAATTGTCGATGAGCGGGGTGGTATATCGGGATGCCCGCCCCGGATAAAAAACGCCCAGGACCTCAACCCCAGGTAGCTGCTCGCCCCAGGTCCGAAACTCATAACCCGACCCCCCGGCAAAAGGAAAACAAAACAACCGCCACCGGGCGTCAAGATTCTTGACCGTACCATGCACAAACCAGGGAGAACTCATGATACCCTTCTAGCAAGTCGCAAAAAGCAAATGGCAGCGTATATTCGCAACCTGCCCTTTGCCACCTGCCCCTTGCCCCTTGCCCTTTGCCCCTCGCTTTTAGCCAACTTTTTCTCCCATCAAATACTCAAAATAAGTGCTGACCAAACGGCCGTCCACCGGAGCACATTCAACCCCGCTGCCCGCCAGTCCGGCCAGGGTGTTGGCGCAGTCGATAGCCGNNAGTGTTGGCGCAGTCGATAGCCGGCATAAAAATCTGCTCGGCCGTTACCTCATCCAGCAGTGGCGCAAAAGCCGCCACCTCTTCCCCACCCACGGCCGTCATCAACGCCGCCAGCCGCTGCCGCCATTCAACAAAGGGCACTTCCTCAACTGTCAGCCCTTGTTCCGCAACCCAATCCAACAGGTCGCCATAAGCCATCGGGCTGGTATTGGCCAGGTGGAAGATGCCGCCCTCCAAATCCGGTTGTTGCGCCTGTCGAAACACCCGTCGCGACAGTTCCACAATTGCCCGGCTGACATAATTGACCGGCACAATATCAACCTGAACATCCAGCTCCGGCACCGCCCCAATCGCCAGGGAAGCCCGGGCCAGGGTGGTCATCATATCGGCCGTATTCCAGGCCCCGGTTTCGCTGTCGCCCGAAACCAGTCCTGGCCGGTAAATGGCCGCCGGAATGCCCCGCTCAACGGCCGTCATCACCATCTTCTCCGCCACCCATTTACTCTGGGCATAACCGCCAAAGGGCACGCCAACCTCTTCCAACTCATCCCTTTCGGCAAAGATGGTGCCGTCGTCATGCTCGCCGGTATGGAACACCGACAGGGTAGAGACGAAATGGACCGGCTTCAACTCACCCATGACAGCGAGCCGTAAAATTTCCTCTGTCCCTCGAACATTGGCCCCCTTATGTGATTCGTAGGGATAAACAAAGTTGACCATCGCTCCATTGTGATAGATGACCTCGACCATGTCAGCCAGTTCTTCAAATTGTTCGGCCGTTAAACCAAACCGCGCCGTTCCCAAATCGCCTAACACCGGCACAATACGGTCATAAAAATCGGCCTGCCACAAGCCATAGCGAGTCAAATTCTTTTCCAATCGCTTGAAACCCGCCGCTTCATCAGCCGCTCGGACCAGGCAGTGTATAGTCGCCTTCGTCTCAACCAGAAAATCTCGCAGCAAGAACGCCCCCACAAAGCCAGTTGCCCCGGTCAATAAAATATTTTCCGGTTCTGATACCAGTTCATAGACCCGGCCAACGGCTGTAATAGCCGGGTCCAGCACCGCTTCAGCCAACAGTTCTTCAACCGTTTTCTCCTCAAACAAACCACCTGCTTGCCCGTTACCCCGGCTGGCCTCAATGGCCCGGGCTAGACCCGCCACCGTCGGCTCCGCAAAGAGCAGCCGCAGCGATACCGGACCACCCGCAATTTCTCGCACCTGACTCATTAGCCGGGTCGCCATCAGCGAGTTGCCGCCGAGGTCAAAAAAGCTGTCATGAATGCCAACCTGCTCCAGCCCCAGAACTGCAGCGCACACAGCGGCTAATTCCTGTTCCAATGGCGTTCGCGGAGCGACATATTCGGCCGTTATCTGCCCCCGTTCCAGTTCCGGTTCCGGCAGCGCTTTCCGGTCCACCTTGTTGTTCGGCGTCAGCGGGAAAGCATCCAGAGTCACAAAAACGGCCGGAATCATATACCCCGGCAGCCTCTCAGCCAACAGTGACCGTAGTTCTTCGACCACCGGAATTTCCTCGCCGATCCGGGCCACTAGATAAGCCACCAGCCGCTGCTCGCCATAACCATCCGCTTTGGCCGCCACAACCGCCTGGGCTACGCCTGGTAGGGCATCCAATGCCGCTTCAATATCGCCCAACTCAATCCGGTAGCCCCTTATCTTGACCTGGAAATCATTACGGCCCAGGAAAATGATATTGCCGTCGGGTAAATAACGGGCCAGGTCCCCGGTCTGGTACAGGCGCTGCCCCTCCGCGAATGGACTTGGCACAAAACGCTCGGCCGTTAAACCAGGCCGCCAGTAATAACCCCGCGCCAACCCATCGCCGCCGATGTACNNTGCATCTGGCGGTCGAGGATGTAAATCTGGGTGTTGCCAATCGGCCGTCCTATCGAGACCGCTGTCTGTGCAGCCGGTGCCTGAGCCTGTCGATGGCCAACCTTCTTCACCGTTGACCAAATCGTCGTCTCAGTCGGGCCATAAACGTTCCACAATTCGGCCGACCGTTCCAACAAAGCCGCCGCCAATTCACCCGGCAGCGCCTCGCCTCCCGACAAAATTTTCAGACCCTCCATACCGGGCCAGTTGGCCGCCATCAGTAACTGCCAGGTAGCCGGAGTGGCCTGCATCACCGTCACCCCACAATCAGCCATCAGCTGCTGCAACTGGTAGCCGTCCGCGGCCGTTTCCCGATCCGCGACCACCACCGTCGCCCCAACCGTCAAGGGCAGGAACAGTTCCAACCCGGCGATGTCGAAGGAGAGGGTGGTCACCGCCAGGAGGGTATCGTCGGCCATTATGCCCGGCCTTTCGGCCATCGTCGCCAGGAAGTTGACCAGCGCCCTATGCGAAATCTGGACCCCTTTCGGCCGTCCGGTCGAACCGGAAGTGTAAATGATATATGCCAGGGCCTCCGGGTCGATAATTATTTCCAGGTTTTCGGCCGCATATCGTTCAATATCAGGCCAATCACCATCCAAACAAACGATGGTTATTTCTCCCCCAAAAACTTGGCCATCGGCCTCCAACCAGGACAACTCATCTGCCAGCAGTGCTGTTTCGGTCAGCAAGACGGCCGGTTTGGCATCCGCCAGCATCATCGCCAGCCGCGCCTCCGGGAAGGCCGGGTCGAGGGGGATATAAGCCCCGCCCGCCTTATGGACGCCCAGCAAAGCGACCAGCATATCGGCCGACCTGTCAACCACCACTCCCACCAGCGTCTCCGGCTGAACACCCAGAGTTTGCAGGTAATGGGCTAACCGGTTGGCCCGTTTGTTTAGCTCCTGATAAGTATAAGATTTTGCCCCATCCAAAATGGCCGTCTTCGCCGGTGATCGCTGTACTTGTTCTTCGAAAAGCTGGAAGAAGCCTTTCCCGGACGGATATTCGGCCGTTGTCTCATTCCAATCCACCAGCAACCGTTCCCGCTCTGCTTCCGGCAACAGCGGGATTTCAGAAACAGGCCGTTCCGGCTCCGATATTAGCCCAAGCAACAACGTTTCCAGGTGAAATAGCATCCGTTCGGCCGTTTCCCGATCAAACAGAACGGTGTTGTAATGCAGCGACGCGGCCAATCCCGATTCAAGCTCCGTCATCATCAGAGTCAGGTCAAACTGGGCCGGCAGGTTGCCTAGGGCAAGGGATTCGGCCGTTAGGGTGCCCAACGCCAGCTTTACCCCCGGCAGCCCTAAAGCCAGGGCATTCATATTCTCACCAATTGAATCAACCTGCGCCTTCTGCATGATAAACATCGTTTCAAAGACAGGCGGCCGCCCCGGATCCCGCTTAAACTGGAGCTGTTCCGCCAGCAGCGGCAGCGGGTAATCCTGGTGCTCGATCGCCCCCAGGACCCGTTCCCTCGACTGGGCCAACAGCTCAACGAAGGTCGGATTATCCTTAAAATCGGCCCGCATGGCGACCGGGTTAATAAAATAGCCTACCAGTCCAGCCAGTTCCGGCCTGTCCCGTCCGGCCAGCACTGACCCAACCAGCAAATCATTCTGGCCGCTATAACGGTGCAGCAAAGCCTGGAACGCCGCCAATAAGGTCATATAGAGGGTCGCACCCTGTTCCTGGCTCAATTTTTGCAGCCGCTCGCTCATCTCTTCCGGCAAAACCAGATGCGCCATCTGACCCTCAAAGCGCTGCCAGGCTGGTCGAGGCCGGTCAGTCGGCAAATCAAGCAAAGGCAATTCGCCGCCCAATTGTTCCAACCAGTACGCTTGGAGCCGGTCGCCTTCTTCTCCGACCAGCATCTCCCGGCTCCAGCGGGCATAGTCGCTGTACCGGATGGGCAGTTCTGGTAAGGAAACGGCCGCCAGCTCAGCCGAAATGTCGCCAGCCTCAACCGCATAATTCAAATACAACGTCTGCACAATAACCGACATCGACCAGAAATCGGCCGCAATATGATTCACCGACAGCAGCAGCAAATGTTCTTCAGCCGAACACCGCATGACCACCAGTCGAATTAAAGGCCCCTGCTCCAGATCAAATGGCCGGTTCGCCTCCTTCTCCAAAAAGGCCTGTATCCGTGCCTCACTCCATTCAGCAGCCTCAACCTCAATAAAATACTCACAATCACTATTACCCCCCTGCATCTCTACGCCTCCGCGCAAGCCAATTTCTCCAATATCCTGCACCGGAACGCCATCTACCAATGCATACGTTGTCCTTAGCGCCGGATGCCGTTCAATAACGGCCGTCAACGCCTGCCGAAGCGCGGCCGTATCCAGCTTTCCTAACAACCGCACCGCCCCCGATACATTCAGCGAAACATCCTCCGGCAGCAGCTCGTGCAAAAACCACATCGCCTGCTGGCTGTGAGTCAGCGGGTGTGGTCCCTCGTCCTCATACCTCTTGATGGTATCTACTCCCGAACCTTCATTTAGCAGCGACTCAATTCGCTCCGCCAAGTCTAGCAGCGTCGGCCCCTGCAAAAATTCAACCACCGGCAGCGTCACTTGCAGTTCCCGTTCAATGGCGCTCCGCATCTCAATCGCCATCAAGGAATCCATGCCCAGGCTGTCCAACGGGTGGTCATCGGGCAACTGCTCTAATTTAATTCCCAGCGCCACCGAGGCCTGCCGCCTCAAAAAGCCTAATACATTTTCAGACGCCCTGTCTTCAACCGGTTCGCTGGCATTGGTTTCAGGCTCTAAGGTCACCTCTGCCGGCCGTCCTTTTACAATTTGCCCGCTGCCTATCAACTGCCAATCTTTTTCCTGCTGTCGGAATAGCTGCACCGCCCCTAAGTCCTCTGAAAGCAAGGTCAAACTAATTTGAATCTTAGCTTGGCCCGGCTGCTGGCCCCCCTCAGAAACAATCACACTCGTCTGGTGGTCACCCAAACCCCAAAAATAACCGCCGATAGCCCGCAGCGCTCGATTATAGCCCATCGTCCAACCGTCGGCTCGCCGGTTATCAAGGATTGCCTCAAAGAGCGGCACGGCCGTCGCCAATTTATTAACTGCCATCCCTGGTTCCGAATAAATCCGTTCGGCCGTTTCAACCCCCCCCAATGAAGACGACGAAACAGCCTCCTCCAACCAGTACCGCTGGCGGTTAAAGGGATAAGTCGGCAAGATCACTTTTCGCCGGATATAAGGCTCATCAAATGCTCGCCAATCAATATCAAAGCCAGCCTGGTACAAACGGCCGAGACTGTCCAACATGACCTCCCAACTTTCGCGGGGCGGCCGTAATGACGGCAGCCAGGTCAGATTATCAGCCACATCCGTATTCAACAAACAGCGCCGACCCATACCCAATAGATGCGGCTGCGGCCCCAACTCCAGGAAAATTCGGGCCCCTTCCTTATGAAGCGTCTGCATGCCGTCCGCAAAATAGACCGGGCGGCGAATATGTTCTCGCCAATACCAGGCATCTGGGGCCGTCTCCATCAAGGAACCATCCAGATTTGTAACAAACGGAATTTGAGGTGGATGGTAAGCAATCTGCTCCGCAACCTCTTCAAACAAATCTAAAATCGGCTCCATCAAGGGCGAGTGGAAGGCATGGGAGACAACCAACGGCCGTGTTTCAACCCCTTGCTCGCCCAGGTAGCCAGTCGCCTGCTCCACTGCCACCGATTCTCCGGAAATCACCACGCTCTGCGGGCCATTAACGGCCGCGACCCCGACCAGAGAAGAACCATTGAAGGCCGATAAGGTTTCCAAAACAACCGACTCCGGCGCAAAGACCGCCACCATAGCCCCCTCTTCCGGCAGCGTCGCCNNCTCCGGGCTGAGATGAGCTTCAAGCCATCCTCCAGGCTGAACACCCCCGCCAGACAGGCCGCCACATATTCCCCCACACTATGGCCCATAACTGCGTCCGGTTGAATCCCCCAGGACATCCACAACTGGGCCAGTGAATATTCTAGGGCAAAAAGGGCCGGTTGGGTAAAACCGGTATTATTCAGCCATTCGGCCGCTTCCGTATCCGGCTCGGCAAACATAATCTCCAGGAGCGGCCGTTCCAGGTAGGCGTCCAATAACTCCGCACATTCCATCAACACTTCCCGGAAAACGGGCTGCGTTTCAAATAACTCCCAACCCATCCCGGCAAACTGCGCTCCTTGCCCGGTAAACAAAAAGGCAATTTTTTCTCGGTTCTGCTCCCGTTCAGGAACAGGTAGCTTCCCCGAAGCAACCGCAGCCAGCTTTTCAATGACGGCCGTTCGCTCCGCCCCAACAACCGCCAGCCGGTAATCAAAATGCTTCCGGGTCGTGTTGGCCGAATAAGCCACATCCGCCAGCGAAATATCCGGATGCTTCTGCAAATAGGCTGCATACCGGCCCGCTAATGCTTTCAAAGACGACTCACTTCTAGCGGACAGTGCCAGCAGGTGCAGCGGCCGTTCCACAATATCATCAAAATCGAGGTCGAGGGTGACCATTTTCGCCGTCTCCACATAATCCCCGATCACCACATGGGCGTTCGTGCCGCCAAAGCCAAACGAGCTGACCCCTGCTATACGAAGCTTACCATCCTTAGACCAGGCTGCGCCCTCCCTCGCAATTTCAAGCGAAGCACCGTCCAGGTCGATATAGGGATTCACTTCAGTAAAGTTCAGATGAGGCGGAATCTGGCCCTGCCTCAGCGCTAAAATGACCTTAATAACCCCGGCAATGCCCGCCGCCGATTCCAGGTGGCCGATATTCGTCTTGACCGAACCAACCTGAATCTTGCGGCCCCGACCGGTATGGCCGCCTTCTCCATCCAACACTGCCCGCAGCGAGGCAATCTCAATCGGGTCACCCAGCGGCGTGCCGGTGCCATGCGCTTCAATATAATCAATATCGGCCGCTTTCACCCTGGCGTCCTTCATCGCCTGCCGGATAACCGCCTGCTGTGCCCGGCCATTGGGAGCGGTCAGACCATTGCTACGGCCGTCCTGGTTAACGGCCGACCCCATCAACACTGCCAGCACCGCATCCCCATCCCGTTCCGCATCGGAGAGCCTTTTCAAAACCACCACCCCACAACCTTCACCCCGCACATAACCATCCGCATTGGAATCAAACGTCTTACAATGACCATCCGCCGCCATCATCCGGGCTTGCGAGAAAGCGATAGTCAACTCCGGCGATAGCAGCAAATTAACGCCCCCCGCCAGGGCCATATCCGACTCCCCACTCTGCAAACTGCGTATGGCCTGGTGAATGGCCACCAGCGATGAGGAACAGGCGGTATCAATCGCCATACTCGGCCCCTGTAAGTCCAGGACATAAGACAGCCGGTTGGCGGCCACACTGTGAGCATTGCCTGTCCCGGCGTAAGCGTCGATCAATTCGGCCGAACTAAATTGCAAATGGGAATAGTCATAGCTGCTAATACCCACAAAAACCCCGGTCTGGCTGCCCGCAATCTCATCCGGGTTCTGGCCCGCATTCTCCAGCGCTTCCCAGGCCACCTCCAGCAATAAGCGCTGCTGCGGGTCCATCCGGGAAGCTTCACGGGGGGAAATGCCAAAGAATTTGGGGTCAAACTGGTCGATGTTATCCAGGAAACCGCCCCAGCGGGTTGTCATCTTGCCCCTGGTACCGGCCTCATCATAAAAATCGGCCGCATTCCACCGGTCCGCCGGCACTTCAGTGATGCTATCCACCCCCTGGCTGAGATTGCGCCAGAAAGCGTCCGCGTCCGCCGCTCCCGGAAAACGGCAGCTCAGGCCGACAACGACAACAGGATCCGCTTTAGCTGGCTCCCCGTCCGCTGAGCTTGTCGAAGCGGTCGAAGTCGCTGCCTCAACCCCCGCCAGATGAGCCGATAATTCAGCAATATTCGGGTAATCCCAGACCAGGGTCGGGGAAAGCGAACGGCCGAGCCAGACTTCTAAATCGCCCGCCAGCTCCACCGCCTGGGCCGAGTCCAGCCCATAATAAGCAAACGGTTCCCGGACATCAATCCGTCCTGGGGATACTTTCAACAACGCCGCCGCCCGTTCCACCAGCCACCGTTCAATCAGGTGTTGTTCCTTTCGAGCCTGGAAATCGGCCGTTTTCGTTCTAACCACTTCAACAGACTCAGGGGTGGCTCCGTCAGGNNCAGGCATGGCGCTTGACCTTACCACTCGAGGTCTTGGGAATGCTCATCGGCTTTAGCAGAACCAGCGCATACAGCCGCAGCTGGTGATGTTCGGCTACTGCCTTGCGGGCCGCCGCCGCCACCTCGTTGATGTCCGCCTTGCGGTGCTTGCGGGCCGCCTCGTACGTCACCACCAGCTGCTCCTCCCCGTCCACATCAATCGAAAACGCCGCCCCCATGCTCCGTTCAAAAGCGACATGGCTTTGTTCAACCGTTAATTCAATATCCTGGGGGTAATGGTTTCGCCCCCGAATGATTATCAAGTCCTTCAGCCGGCCGGTGATAAACAGCTCATCCTCATGGAAAAAGCCCAGGTCGCCGGTGCGCAGGTAGGGCCCCTGGTTACTATCGGCCGTCCTGGCCTGGAAGGTGGCCTGGCTCTGCACCTCGCGTCCCCAGTAACCCTTCGCCACACTGCCGCCCGAAACCCAAATTTCGCCCACCTTACCCGGCGGGCAAACCCGCAAACTTTCCGGGTCAACAATCACAACTTCCTGATCCAACAGCGAACGGCCGACCCCAACCATTGTCTGAGACCCCGCCTGCTGCGGATCAGCCGTGACGACCCGGTTCTGGGCCAACTCGGCCAGGTCAAAGGTAGCGCTGGTTATTTCGGCCGGGCCAATACCACCCGACACAATCAGCGTCCCTTCCGCCAACCCATAACAGGAGTAAAATGCATCCCGCTTTAAACCAACGGCCTCAAATTTTTTGGCAAAAGCCTGCATCGTCTCAAACCGGATTGGCTCTGCCCCGCTAAAAGCCAACCCCCAGCTGCTCAAATCCAGACCTTCCATTTGTACATCAGTAATCTTGTCCACACACATCTGGTAGGCAAAATTCGGCGCTCCAGAAATGGTGCCCCGATACTTTGTAATCGCCTCCAGCCAGCGCACCGGTCGTTGCAAGAAAGCGGCAGGCGACATCAAAATCGATGGCCCATTGACGTACATCGGCTCCAACACCCCGCCAATCAGGCCCATATCGTGGTAACTTGGCAACCAGAAGACCCCGACCCCATCAATAATCTGGAAGCCGTTTCGAATAATCTCCAAATTATGAACCAGGTTGCCATGACTAACCATCACGCCTTTTGGAGCGCTGGTCGAGCCGGAAGTATATTGGAGAAAAGCCAGTGTTTCGGCCGAAATGTACGGCTTCCACCAATTATCTTCTGCATTCGCCTCAGACTCAGCCATCATCAACTCGGTATCAAACCATTTCAAAGCCGCCAGATCTGGCATATGCTCAAAACGACGTTCAATATTCTCCAGAATAGAGGTCGTCGCCAGCGCAATCGTCGCTTCCGCATCGGCCACCATCCCCTGGATTCTGGGAGACGGCCGATTCAATCGGGGCGGATAGGCCGGTACCGCAATGACGCCCGCATACAGACAGCCAAAGAAAGTAGCAATATACTCCAAACCCGGCGGATAAAGCAGCAAGGCCCGCTCCCCAGCCGCATTCATCGACTGCAACCGGACCGCAATCTTTCTGGCCTGCCGGTCTAATTCTGCATAGGTGACAACAATTTCAACCTGCTCCCCATCTTCTAAATATCGGTATGCAATTCGATCAGGTTGATTAATAGCTCGAAATCGCAGTAAATCAACAAGCGTATCCCCCCGGAAATCCGGCAACTCACTAAATGACATATAAATAATTCCTCGCTAAACAAATTACCTGTGTAAACGCTCAGACTTTTGCTGCTCTACCTGCCAAAAACCGGCCTGATCATAAAGCCAAAAATAAAAGTCTTTAAGGGACTGGACGATTACTCACATTTATTTAGAGTTTTACAATTATCTACTCACTTATACCACAAAAAACCAATCTTTGATAAACTCTTTGCAACAAAGTTACTGTTTTATAGAACACACCAAAACCCAATAGTCCTAATGTGCTGGAAATTAACTGACAATTGTTTATAATCAGACGTGCCAGGTTGATAAATATGGGTTACGGAATACCTTAACCAAAAAACATCTTAATAATTGTTGACTAAAATCCATGAAAACGTCCATAAATGAATACCTTCTGTTTACTACTTTATTGCCAAAAGGCTACTGTTTACTGTTTACTATAGACTGACTTCTAGAAACTCCTGGAGGATAATGTGAGTTCGACCAAAAACGGCAAACTTATTGTAGTGGAGGGACCGTCAACAGGCAGCGAATTTGACCTGACCCAGACAAAAACATCACTCGGCCGTGTAGAGGGCGTGGATATTGTATTGTCTGCCAATTCCGTTTCAAGAAAGCACGCCCAGATAATCCTGGAAGGCACCCAATATTACCTCGAAGACCTAGGCAGCAGCAACGGAACATACCTGAATGGTCAACGCCTCACCAGCCGCCAGATGCTGAAAAATGGCGACCGGATTAGCCTGGGACAATCAGTTACCCTCCAGTTTGAAGCGCCGCCGGCCGAAGACGCGACTGCCATTTACGACCCGGAATTGGAAGAAGCATATCCGGCCACGGCCGTCGCGGACAGCCCGGCCACAACTATCGAACCGCCCCAACCAGCCGCTCCCCCACCGGCTTCAGCCCCCCAGCCCAGGCTCGTTGTGACAATTGGCACCGGCGTGCCTCAAACGTACGAACTCAACCAGGACAAAATCACCCTCGGCCGTTCCCCCGACAAAGACATCGTTCTCAATTCAAACATTGTCTCCCGCAGCCATGCCACCTTAAGAAAAATTCCAGGTGGTTACCGTCTGGAAGTCAACCCCAAAGCCGGCAACCCTGTCACCCTGAACGGCCAGCCACTTACCGGCGCTTACACCTTGAACAATGGTGACGAGCTGATCATCGGCCAGGCCGACCCCGGCACCAGAGTTACCCTCCAATATCATGGGTTGCCCGCCGAAGATTTCGCCACCCAGATCGCCGCTCCCGCCCCGGCCCAGGACGACAGCGCCACCCAGATTGCCGCCCCGGTAGTTCCGCCCATACACCCGCCCGTTCGGCCTGCTCCCGCCGGCAGCGGTTTTACTGGAGAAGGCACCCAGATCATGTCTCCCGAAGATTTGCAAATGGGCGCCGCCGGACCGCCCCGCTTCATGGTCGCCATTGCCGGGAATCCTTCCCAAACCTACACCCTCACCAAAGACCGCTATACCATCGGCCGCTCGCCTGATAATGACATCGTTATTGATTCCAAAATTGTCTCTCGCTCCCACGCCCGGCTCGAACAGCTCTCTGACGGCGCCTACCAGATGGTTCCCTCCCCCGACGCCGGCAATCCCGTTCACTTGGCCGGCCGGCCGCTCCAATTCTCCCGCCGTCTGAAACACAATGACAAACTCCGCATCGGCGGCCAGGACCCCGGCCTGATGGTCACCATGACCTATATGGCTCCCTCCGAAGCGGCCGCAGCCGCCGGGCCGGAGGAGGTCGTCGATTTCGCCGAAAAAGCCGTTGTCACAATCGGCCGTGACCAATCCAATGACATTGTCGTCGACAGCCCCGTCGTCTCCCGCTACCATGCCCAGGTCGAGCGCGTCGGCCAGCGCTTCCGGGTAACAGACCTCCGAAGCGCCAACGGCACCTTCGTCAACGACCAACAAATCGAAGGCCAGGTATGGCTCAAACCCGACGACAACGTCCGTATCGGCACCTACCGATTCGTCATGGGTCAGAATCAGTTGGCCCAATTTGAGGAAAGCGCCGGTTTCGGCGTCGAAGCCGTCGGTCTTAACAAATGGGTTCGCAAAGACCTCAACATCCTCAAAAATATCTCCCTGGAATTTAATCCCCGTGAATTTATTGTCGTCGTCGGCCAGAGCGGCGGCGGCAAGTCCACCCTGGTAGACGCCATCGCCGGTTACCGCCCCGCTACCCACGGCACGGTTGAAGTCAACGGCATCAATGTCTATAAAAACTTCGACGCCATCCGCAACGAAATCGGCTACGTCCCCCAAAAAGACATCATCCACATGGAATTGACCGTATTCCAGGCCCTTGACTACGCCGCCCAGCTCCGCATGCCGCCCGACACCACCAAAGCGGAACGTCACAAACGCATTGAGGAAGTATTGGCCGATCTTGACCTGAGCCACCGTAAAGATGTCCAAATCAGCGGTCTCAGCGGCGGCCAGCAAAAGCGTGTCTCCATCGGCGTCGAGCTGCTCACCAAACCGGGCCTGTTCTTCCTTGACGAACCGACCTCCGGCCTCGACCCCGGCACCGAAACATCCTTTATGCACCTGATGCGCCGCCTGGCCGACCAGGGCCGCACTATCATCCTTATTACCCACGCCACCAAAAACGTCATGCTGGCCGATAAGGTCGCCTTCCTGGCCCGGGGCGGCTACCTGTGCTGGTTTGGTCCCCCCGACGAAGCCCTGGCCTTTTTCGACCAGTACCGTTCCGAACGCGATCGCCGGGCCAAGAACATCGAGTTCGACGAAATCTATGCCATTCTCGACGACCCATCCAAAGGATCGCCGGAAGAATGGGGCGAGCGATTCCAGACCAGCGCCGCTTACCAGGCATATGTCGCCGAGCCGCTGGCCCACAAAGGCGCGGCATTATCGGCCGATCGCAAAGCCCGCCCTGTTGAAACCGGCAAACCCCAACGCCGGCGGCAGGTTTCCTCCATTCGCCAGTTCTTCATTCTCTCCTCCCGCAATATAAAAATTTTAACCCGCGACCGGTTTAGTCTGGCCCTCATGCTCGCCGCCGCCCCGCTGGTTAGCTTGCTCGACGTAATTCTATCTCTCGTGCTGGGGCGGGACCCCTTCGACTATAACAATGGCTTCATGGCCAATGTGCTAATCACGCTCTTCCTACTGACTGTTTACGGCGTGATGGTCGGGGGGCTGGCCCAGATGCGGGAAATTGTGAAAGAAGCCGATGTGTATAGGCGGGAGAGGTTGGTCAACCTAAAAATCCTCCCCTACATCATGTCCAAGATATGGGTAGCGGCTCTGTTAGCAGCCTACCAGGCGGTTGTTTACACCCTGGTCCATTATTTCGTATTTGACATGCCGGGCGGCTGGGTCGAGTTTGGTATCATCTACTTCTCCCTCTTCCTGGCAACAATGGCCGGTATGATGCTCGGCCTCTTCGCCTCGGCCCTAGCCCCCAACGCCAATTCCGCCCCCCTCATCGTCATTCTCCTCATGCTGCCCCAGATTGTATTAGGCGGCGCCCTGGTCCCCCTGCCGGAAGCCATCAGTTCCCCCACCTCAACCAAGTGGGCCTTCCAGGCCTTTATGGCCGCCACCGGTTCCGGTTCCGACGTCGCTGCCGATGCCTGTTGGCAGTTGCCTGAGGATCAAAGGGCCAGACTTCTTGGAAGCAGCATCGAATCCAAACAAGATTTTGGCTGCAATTGTATGGGGCTTGGTGTCCTCGACCCTGCCTCCTGTAATTTCCCAGGCCTGGGCGAATTTGAATTAGAGGATGTTCCCCCACCACCGGAAGAACCCGTCCTGGTAGACCCGGAACCCTTACGGCCAGAACCGACTGCGCCAGAATTACCCCCGGAGCCCCAGCGACCGGCCGATGAAACCGACACCGTTGCCATTGCCGAATACCTCGACGCCCTGGAAGCATACCAGGAAGAAGTCGGAGAAATCCAGGCCGCCTTCCAGGCTGACCTGGACGCCTACCGTGCCGAAGCGGCCGTCTTCCAATCTGAAACAGTGGCCGTCGAAACCGCCCGCGCTGAATACCTCGAAGCCCGGGCCCGCTGGGAAGCGCAAAATCAGGCCGCTATTGCGGCGGCTGTTTTACCAGCCGAAGAAACCATTGGCCGAACAGAACGTGATTTCGGCTGGCTATTTGTAGATAAAAATAACGAAGCTGAATATTGGGGCACCATCACCACTACCTGGATCGCCCAATCGACCATCATCGGCCTCCTCTTCTTCCTGATTCTGATTCTCCAGAAAAGGAAAGATGTTATCTAAACAGCCCAAAAAAGCCTGGCTTCTTAATTAAGCAGTCAGGCTTTTCAGAGGGATTTACCTATGAAACAAAAATCATCGATTAGTCTCGCCCTCTTCGTCCTCATAATTGCCGCTCTGGCTTGTGGTACGCCCGGTGCTGAACCGACTCCCAACGCGACCATTCAAGCGCTGAGCGAATCATTAAACAGCACCGCCACGGCCGAAACCCTACCAACCAACACCCCTCCGCCGGATGCAACAACTGTAGAAGGTGACCCACAGGCCGATGTAGCCACCGTCCAGGCCCAGGCCACCGAAATCAGCGTCGCCGCGACCTCCACCCGCAACGTTATCGCAACAGAACAGGCCGCCGAAGCCGCCGCCACCGACCAGGCCTTCCAACCCATCCGGCAGGAAATTGAGTCCTACGGCCTCGATCCCAACCAGGGACGTTTGGCCTGGACCCACCCGCCCCTGACACTTTTCGTCGAGGGCTATTTACAACACGACTTCGATGTTGAATATGTCAGCGTTGCGGCCGATTTTATGGTTGCGGCGGATATTACCTGGAACACCCAGTTCGGCTCCACCGGTTGCGGTTATGTTATGCGTTCCGACGCCGATGAAGAAGCCGGTGACCGCTACTTCGCCATCGCCACTCGAGGCGGCAGCGGCCGTGTTCTCTTTGGCGTCCAGCTAGACGGCAATCTCGTCCTGGATGACTCGGTAGACATTTTCGCCAACGGCATTGACCCCCTCTTCGAGTGGCAAAACGACACCACCAACCGCATGGTCGTCATCGGCCGGGGCAACACCTTCAGCATCTACACCAACGGCACCCACCTGGGCGACTACACTCCCGAATCCGCCTTCTTTGAACGGGGCTTCGTAGCCTTTGTCGCCCTGAATGAATCTGGTACAACAACCTGTACCTTTACCAACGCCTATTTATGGCTAATTAATAGCAATTAGGTAATTTGGTAATTCGGTAATTTCATTCTTATAACAACTTAAATTACCCAATTACCCAATCTTATTTCGGAGAAATTTCATGAGCAAACCAAGCTGGGTTGGACAGACACTTGGCGGGCGGTACGATATCCGCGAATTAATTGGACAGGGCGGCATGTCGGCCGTTTACAAAGCCTACGACCCCAATTTACGCCGGGTTGTCGCCATCAAACTCATCCATTCCCATCTATCCAGCGACCCGGAGTTCATTCGCCGCTTCCAGGAAGAAGGCGCTGCTGTCGCCCAACTTCGGCACAATAACATCATCCAGGTTTTCGACTTCAACCACGACGGCGATACCTATTACATCGTCTTCGAGTTCATCCCCGGCGAATCGCTTCAAGCCCGTCTCAAAAGACTGGCCCAGGGCAATCGCAAAATGCCCTTCGAGCAGACAGTTGAAACCGCAGCCAGCATCGCCGAAGCCCTCGACTATGCCCATAGCCGCAGCATGATTCACCGCGACATAAAACCGGCCAATGTCATGCTCAACGTTCAGGGCCAGGCCATTCTGATGGACTTTGGCATCGTCAAAATTATGGGCGGCGATTCCCACACCGCCACCGGGGCAGTCCTGGGAACAGCCCGCTATATGGCCCCCGAACAAATTCAAGGGGTCAAAGTAGACGCCCGGGCCGACATCTATTCCGTCGGTGTCATGCTCTACGAAATGTTAAGCGGCGATCCCCCCTTCAAAGCCGACTCCGCCATGACCCTGATGATGATGCACGTCAACGACCCCGTACCAAACATCCATACCCTGCGGCCCGACGTACCGGCCGATCTGGTTCAAATTGTCAACAAAGCCCTGGCCAAAGACCCCAAACAGCGCTACCAATCAGCCGGCGAATTAGCCCGCGACTTAAGAGGCGCCCGCCTGGTAGCGCCCCCGCCGGTTGAGGCTACCCGCATCGAAAAACCCCCGGCAGCAGGCGCGACTGTCATCGAACCTTCCCCCATCCGTCCCTCCCAAACCGCAACCCGGCAAGCGCCGCCTCAGACGGCCACCCAGCAAGCCCCGACCCCGATGACGGCCGCCCAACAAATACCTGGCGCCGCTGCCATCCCACCCACCCCGCCGCCACCGGCTGAAGCGGTGCCCGAAGAAGGCAGCGGCAACCGCAGTGCCTTGATTTTCGGCGGCATCGCCGTTGTCATTATTGCCATTCTCTGCCTGGCAGTTGGCGCCTTTATTTTCAGTTCATTAGGCGGGGACGAAGAGGAAACGCCGGTAGCGGCAGAAACCGCTGCCACCACCGAAGCTGAAGAAGCCGGTGAGACACCGGAAGCCATCGCCGGCGCAACGGAAGAGGTGTTGGAACTCACCGAAGAACCGCTGGCGGCTCCCACCGAAACACCCACCACGGCCGCTACTCCAACCGAAACACCCGAACCGACCAATACCCCACCCCCAACCGACACCCCACCACCTACTAATACGCCTACCCCAACCAGGCCACCCGGTCCATATGTACAAATAAACGGGATCGCTATTGAAAACGGCCGCTACATCGTAGAGTTCGAAACCTTTGAATACACTCCCGCCAANNGCCGAGGGTAGTATGCACATTCACTTCTTCTTTAACACCGTGCCCCCCGAACAGGCCGGTGTTGGGCCAAACCAGTTGACCTGGTTCGTTTATTATGGCGGCAGCCCCTTCACCGGCTATACCGTCGGCGAACGGCCCGAAGGCGCAACCCAAATGTGCGCTCTCGTCGCCAACCCCAATCACACCATCATTCTCGGAACCGGCAACTGCGTCAATCTGCCATCCGGCTAAGAAAACATATCAGGTGTAAATGAATAATTGGGTGTTCAAGTAACTTTACTAATGTGTTATCAAATCACCCAATTATTCATTTATAAAACTCAATATCATGTTCCCGGGATTGTCGGTATAGGAATTGTTGGCAGTCCTTCAATCGTAGGTAATGGTGGAATGGTTGGAATTAACGTCTCAACTTCTGGCGGCAAAGTTGGCGGGGGTTGCGTTGCGTTTGCCGGAATAGGTGTACCCGTTGGTGTCGGGGTCGGTGTGCTGGTCGATGTCTCAGTCGGCTCCGGCGTATCGGTCACATNNTCCGAAGTTGGTTCTTCGGTCGCCGGCTCCGGCGTCGGATCATCCCCGGTTCCACAAGCCAGTGCAGCCAGCAGTAAGATGATTAACAAAAATGATAAGTGTCTCACAATTCGTACCCTCCTTAGGGATTGATCAAATCATCGTTAAATTAGCGTATCCGTTCGGTCTCTCTATAGACTTTTGTTTTTTCGGTATCTTTCAACCCGAGTCCATAGAGTGAAAAAAAACAAAAGTCTAAACGCTATTAAATTAGAAACAGTTTGCCACATCGATTAGCATTATACTTGACTTGGAACAGTAAGTAGTGAATCAGTTGACACCAGACTATATACCTATTTTGCCCATTATTACCTTGGAAGTAAAATCGAAAACATGATACCAGAAAAAATCGGCCGTTATAAAATCGAAAAAGAGCTTGGGCGGGGTGGCATGGCAGTCGTTTACCTGGCCACAGACCCCTTTATGAGCCGCGAAGTCGCCATTAAGGTTCTGCCGCGCCAATTCACCTTCGACCCCCAGTTTCGGGCCCGGTTCCAACGGGAAGCCCAGGTCATTGCTAAATTAGACCACCCGGCCATTGTGCCAGTCTACGACTTTGGCGAACACGAAGAACAGCCCTTCATCGTCATGCGTTATATGAAAGGCGGCGCCCTCGCCGACCGCCTTAAAGAAACAGGACCCATTCCTGTAGCCGAAACGGCCGAAATCCTCAAGCGTATCGGTAGCGCCCTCGACGAAGCCCATCAAAAAGGCATCGTCCATCGTGACCTCAAACCGGGCAACATCCTCTTCGACGATCGTGGCGACGCCTTCGTCGGCGACTTCGGCATCGTCAAAATGTCCGAAGCCACCGTTCAATATACCGGCAACGCCATCATCGGCACCCCCGGTTACATGAGTCCCGAACAGGCTCGCGGTGAAGAAGAAATAGATGGCCGATCCGACATCTACTCCCTGGGCGCCATCGCCTATGAAATGCTGACCGGCAAACTGCCGTACGAGTCAGACACCCCAATGGGCCTGGTAATGAAACACATTCTGGAACCAGTTCCCAACGTACTGTCCGACCGGCCCGACCTGCCCTCCAACACGGCTACTGTCATCTCAACCGCAATGGCCAAAGAACGGGAAAAACGGTACCAGACCTGTCTGGAGATAGCCACTGCCCTCTCTGAGTCGGCCACCCTACAGATGCAAGCCCCCGACCAGGATGCGACCGTCCTGGAAGCGCCTATCCGACCCCAGACCGATTTGGCTGGAACAGTGGTCGAAGACCCCTCCTGGCAACCCAAACCTCAAACAGCTCCCCCATCGACAGGCAGCCCACCAACCGCCGGCCCTGCCACAGCGCCCCCGGCAACGGCCGAACCAGAGAAAAAACGAGGCGGCATTCCCATGTGGGGCTGGGCCGCCGGCTGCATCGTCCTCCTGTGCATCGGCGGTGTTGTCGGCCTGGGCGGCTTTGGCATCCTCGGCTCTATTATTGGTAACGACACCCCCACCCCGGAACCGGTCGTTGCCGCCACTAATACCCAGGAAACCGTCGTCGAAGAGCCGACCGCAACAACGGAACCTACTCCCTCGGCCACCCCACCCGACGCCACCGCCACCGACGTTTTCGACCTGCTGCCAGAAGAAACCCCCACCCCTGAAGACATAATTCCTACCGGCGGCGGGCCAATAACCTTCGGCAACGCCCTTAACGGCGCTGTAGCCAGCGGCCAAACCCAGGAATGGAATTTCAGCGCCGCTGCCGGGGATCGGGTCAATATCGTAGTCGATCCAGATGACGATTTTGACCTGGTCGTTGACGTTCTAAACGAAGCCCGGCAATCAATCATCCCCGGCGGAGAAATCGATCTCAGTTTTGGCACGGAAGAAGTTGAAAACCTCATTATCCCCGAATCGGGCGAATACATCATAACCGTTGCCGGCTTCGATGGCGCGCCTGGTTCCTACAATATCTCTCTGGAAATATCCGATGAAGCGCCGCCCGGCAGCACCCTGCAAGCCTCAGACACCTTAAACGAAGGTTCTGAACATCTCTTTCCCTTCAACAGTTCCGCCGCCGATATCGTCGTCACCGCCGTCGTGATTCCCGAAGGTGATTTAGACGTTGTCGTTGCAATTTACGATGACAGCACAGATACCTTACTTGAGGAAATGGATAATTCATTTGGCCGGGAAACATTCTCCTACAGCATACCTGCAGAAGGTAATTATTATTTCCAGGTCACCGGTTTTGATGGCGATACAGGCAACTACGACATCATCCTAACCGGCCCGCCCGAAATCACCTTCTTGTTGGCCAACCGCGACGAGGTTCAAGGGTCTTTAGGCAGTGATGCTCAATTGGATTATTATTTCCGGGGTGATGCGGGTGAAATATTCACCGTTTCCATCGAAACAAATGATGAGATCGATCTGGTCATCGAAATTTATGCAGACGGCGACACCCAGACGCCGCTGGCAGAAATTGATGATAATCTCTTTGGTGAGGGTGAGGAATTGACCTTTACGATACCGAACGACGGTTTGTACATCATCCGCATCCGGGAATTTTTTGGAGAAACCGGCTCCTTTATCCTGACTATCACTTAAACTCATATGACGCCTGAAAAAATCGGCCGTTACGAAGTTTCCAACCTCTTGGGTCGGGGTGGCTTTGCCGTCGTTTACCTTGCCAAAGACCCCTTCGTCAAGCGCCAGGTCGCCATTAAAGTCCTGCCCGCCCAATTCACCGACACCGAAGCGATGCAGGCCAGGTTCCAGCAAGAGGCCGAAATAATCGCCGCTCTCGAACATCCCGCCATTGTCCCTATCTACGATTACGGCGACCATCAAGGGCAGCCCTTCATCGTCATGCGCTATATGGCTGGTGGCTCNNGGCAACATCCTCTTTGACCAGTATGGCGACGCTTATCTTTCCGATTTTGGCATCGCCCGGCTGACCGAGGCCAGTCTCAAATTGACCGGCGGCGGGGCTATTGGCACCCCCGCTTATATGAGTCCTGAACAGGTTTATGGCGACCGCCCGGTAGACGGCCGTAGCGACATCTATGCCCTCGGCGTCATCCTCTTCGAAATGCTCACCGGTGCCGTCCCTTATGAAGCCGATACCCCGGCCAAATTAATGATGAAACACGTCCTTGACCCCGTCCCTCGCATCCTGGACGTCAAACCCGACCTCTCCCCAGAATACGAGGCTATCATGGGCCGGGCATTGGCCAAAGAACCGGCCGACCGCTTCTCAAAAGCGACCGAATTTACCTCGGCCATCACCCTTCTCTCTCCCACCCAACCCGCCAAAAAATCACCCGTTTCCAAACCAACCCCAGCCCAAAAAACGCCCGAACAAAAAGCTGCACCACCTCCAGCCAGCGAAGAAACGGTACTTGAAACACCAACCCCGCCCGAAGTCAATCGCATAGCCGAACCAACTCAAATCGCGGCCGAATCTGCGTCGCCCGCAAGTGAGGAAACTAAACTCGCCACCCCCGTTCCTCAAACCCCGAAACCAGAAGCTACCGCTGCCCGGCGGCCGTCCTGGTTCCGGTCCGGGCTGTTCGCGGCGGGCGCCCTGGCCATCATTATTCTAATCGTGGCTGCAGTCGTCATCCGGTCCAATCTCCGGGGGCGAACAGAAACAGCCGAACCGTCCACCAACGACAATACTGCCCAGACCAGCTCAACCAACAGCACCGAACCGGTCACCGAACCAGTCACTGAACCGGTCACCGAACCCGGCGCCAGTGACAATTTGCCCGTCGCTGAAGGGGTTTTAGCGCCCAACGACCTCCGCGATTTTCAACAACTGGCTCGCCTGGGTCGTGGCTTTCTAACCAGCCTGGACGTCAATCCCGCCGGCAATATCCTGGCTGCCGGCAGCAGCATCGGCGTCTGGCTCTATAACGTCGATACATTAGAACCAATCACCTTGTTAGAAGGCCATACCGCCCCGGTTATGGCCGTCGCCTGGTCGCCAGACGGCCGCTTCCTGGCCTCCGCCGGACAGGACCATCAAATCAAAATTTGGGATATTGAAGGCCGTCAGGAACGATTCACCTTAGAGGGCCACCATGATATGGTCACAACGGTGGCATGGTCTCAGGATGCCCGTTTTCTGGCCTCCGGTGGTCTCGAGAATGTCCTCCGAGTCTGGGATATGGAAAACGGCCGCCTCATCCAAACCATAGACGCCCACGACGGCCACATCCGCATGGTTTCCTGGCACCCGGAAAACAGTGACCTGGTTCTTTCATCTGGTGAAGACGGCACAGCCAAAGTCTGGTTCTTTCAGGATGGCAGCCTAATCTTAACCCTGAACCATACCGAACTTGTCGAAGGGGCCTTCTGGAGTGGCGATGGCGGCCGTATTTTTACCGGCGCTGATGACGGCCTCGTTAAAATCTGGGATGCGGCCAACGGTGAATTGTTGGCTGAACTAATGGCCCACGAATTTGGCCTTATCACCATGGCCCTTTCACCGAATGTCCCGTTGTTAGCCACCACCGGCGGTGATGGTTTTATCCGCATTTGGGACATGGACGCCGAGCAAGAAATCGCTTCCTGGAGCGGCGAAACCAGCGGTCCGTTTGCCCCCGCCTGGCTGCCCGATAACGAACGTCTGGCCCTCACCTTTGAAGACAACTTTCTGGGCATTTTCCAAATCGGCAATCCCTCCGACTCCAATACCATCCGGGCCCACACCGGCCAGCTAGGCAGCATCGCCTGGACGCCGGAAGGGCGCGGTCTGGTTTCTGGTCATAACGGGGATAATATGACCTATCTATGGAACCTGGAAACCCTTGAAAGAACCAGCGCCCTGCCTGGATTTACCAGTGGGGATGGCCAGAGTATCTCTATTTCGGCCGATAACAGCATTTTTGTCAGGCCCAATGTCGCTATAGAAGCCTTCGACCTTGCCGGTGGGCTTCGTCCCAACATGGAACCATTCTTCGTTGGACCAGGAGACGCTTATGTGAATGTGGCCGCATTGTCGCCGGATGCCGGACAACTGGCCGCCATCAATTGGGATGGAACCATGCGCGTCTGGAACCTCTCTAACCAAGAATTGATAATTGAAACTGGCGGAGCCGGAGCGGATGCGATGGCCTGGTCGCCGGACGGCCGTCTCATTGCCACCCCCGGTTCCGACGACCCTATCATTATCATCTGGGACAGCCAGACCGGCGAACAGCTAAACACCATCACCTACGACTCAACCGCTCAAATTCCCGGCCTGGACTGGTCGCCTGACGGCCGTTTCCTGGCCGCCGTCAGCACCGAAGGCGTTCTCTACGTTTGGGATGCTGAAAGTTGGGTCCAATCCCTCACCTTCCATTCCTTCGGCACCTCCCTCAACAGCCTCGACTGGTCGCCAGACGGCCGTTGGCTGGCCGCCGGCAGCTGGTCCGGCAGCATCTACGTCTGGGATGCCACCAGCGCTGATGGAGACGACCCCACCCTACACATCGACCTCGCCCACCTTGCTCCCGTTATCGCTATCGCCTGGTCCCCTGACAGCACCACCCTGGCTACCGGCAGCCATGATGGAACAGTTCGCATCTGGGGAAACAACTGAGGGTGTGTTCACAAATAAAATTTGATTAGAACACGCCCCCTTAAAGCTCAACCGTATTACCAAATATCCAAAGTCAAAAACGCTTGAGCCCTAATCCGCTAAAAAGCTTGCCACAATTGGGCCAGACCCAGATAGAGCAGCAAAACGACCGATACAAAGCTAAGCAAGCGGGTAATGACCGGTGGAAAACGGCCGAGAAAGTCAAAAATAATAATCATCAATCCAAACCCACCTATCAGCATCCCATAAAAGGCCAGCAAAAAAGCCACCCCGGTTCCCGGCGACTGGTTCCAGGCCTCCAATAAAATCGGCCCCAAAATAGTGCTCCAGAAGATATAAGGCACTGGACTGAGAAGATTAGTCAATGTCGCTTTGAGAAGGTTTTGGGCACGGGAGTCAGGCTCGAAATCGGCTTCATGATTATACGCCAGGCGATAATTTTGAAAAGCACCCCAGGCCAGATAAAGGAGGAAAAGCCCGCCTACAACCCGGATTAATCGCAGACCCGACTCGGGAACCTGAGCCAGGATGAATAATACCAGGACAATAATGGGACCGTCACTGAGCAGTGGAGCCAGGGCGGCAGGCAGTGTCCGCAGCCAGCCATTTTTAAGCGTTTGGGAAAGGAAAAATGCCTGCAATGGCCCCGGTGAAGCGATAGCCGCAAACCCATAAGACAGGCCCTGGAGAATATAAGGCAGCATCCGGTAGGTTGGGTAATTGGTAATTAGTAACTGGTAATTAGCCTATCACAAAAGCCGAATCGCCATTAGGAATTACCAATTGCCAATTACAACGTACCCTCCAGTGTTATCCCATTCGATTCCGGCAGCCGCTCGGCGAGATTCAGACGGACGAAGAGGGCCGGAGCATAATAGGCCACCCAAATAGCGCTTATGAAATAGCGCACCGCCCGCAGAGGAATAGAAATAATGTAGTCAGCTTCATTGGTGTCCGGGAAAACGCTCCGCAGTCCGAAGAAGATGATTGTGGTCGTAATGATACCAAATAGATAACGCAGGATTCTTTTAACGGCCGTTCCCCCGGAATCAAACCGGATGCGGGTCCCTTCAAACAACAAACCAATGCCAAAGCCCAGCAAAGAAGCGATATTGGCCGTTGCCCCATCCAAACTGGCCCGTTCGCTCTCCTCATAAAACAAATCCCATTCCGGATTGTCATTCACGACCTCCCCGAGAACCAGGACAATGACAACAGTCAGAATGAAAAAGAAGAGGCCAATCAGGACAACCGCCAGTAGCTTTTGGCCCAAAATTCGATTATTGAACCGCTTGAGATAACTTCTGCGCCAACTGATATAAAGACCAAAAATAATCATTCCAAGCAGAAAACCGAAAAGGACATCCGGCACATCATGCACTCCCAGGTAAATCCGGCTGAACATGACAATTAAGGCCAAAATGATTGCCACAACCCAAACCCAGGTCTTCCGAACCCAACTGGCAATGACAAAAAACAAAAGCGGCGGCACCAGGGAATGGTTGCTGGGGAAACCATACGTCGGCTCACCCGTCGCGTTCAAACTTGGGTCATACCAATACGGCCGTGGGTCCCGGAAATAATGTTTCAACGTCTCCCCCACCGTATTACCTAATGTCAGCAAAAACAACAAGTGGCCGCCAAGCTGTTTGTGGATACTCCAATAGATAAATGGGATTGTTAAAAGATAAAAATTAAAGCTGCCCAACTGGGTAAAGGCAGCCATAATCGGCTCAAGCTGGGGCCAATTTTCCTGCAACCACTGTGAAATCTCAGGACCAAAGTCGATTAAAACGTCCATATTACACCTCTTCCCTGCCAGATTGTACATGGGACAGTATGATTAAGCGAAAACTCTATTCCCAATTTTACTGCAGCCTTTTCCCCCCACATTAGCCTGTTACCTTGCCATCAGGTCCCTAAAAACAGGCGCTTAAACTGACATTATGGTAAATCTTGTGAGTATCATATAATAAACAATTGCAGTGATTGGTTGGCTGACTATAATCCAACTAACAAAAATAAACAAAATGAG
>JABAOG010004487.1_pt1 | contig 29465 bp, 30 predicted proteins | sample 7062131 | NCBI WGS metagenome assembly JABAOG01 (sample SAMN14538629, study PRJNA623070) | marine sediment metagenome | biome: marine biome [ENVO:00000428]; feature: marine pelagic biome [ENVO:01000023]; material: deep marine sediment [ENVO:00002113] | place: India: Arabian Sea | collected... | reverse complement strand
GTTTCTTGTCCGAATTATTTAGGGGAAATCATCGAATGGATCGGTTGGGCCATTGCGACCTGGTCGCTGCCTGGATTGTCCTTTGCAATCTGGACGATTGCTAATCTGGCACCGCGCGCTCGGGCACACCATGCCTGGTACCGGAAGCACTTCGAGGACTATCCATCCCGGCGTAAAACCCTGATTCCAGGCATATGGTAGTTCGTTATCGATCCTATTATGTTGAATTATCACCGCAAATTACCCCGAAATGCGTGACATCGATGGACATCCAGACGAACAAGCTTGAACGTTTACAGAGAGCCATCGATTAATAACCGATCGACCGGATTTTAACTTATGGTTACCCGGATAACCGCCAAGCAGGGGTTCAATATAGCGGTTGAGTATTTTCCAAAGTATACAACTTTGATGAATTAATTGAGATCAATGCCAGGCCTTGGGAGAAAAAAATATACCTGGAAATTACCCGTTCGGTTTATGATTCAATTCATAATTGGATAGGTGGATTGAAGGTGATACATGAGTTTAGAAGCATGAAATATACGAAATGGAAAGATGAACTGCACCAGAATTTGGATAGGTTTACGAATACCGACAGTCACTAGTAGCTATATTGAAAATGTGATGGGAGATGTACACCAGGAAAAAACGGTTTGACTGTCTAAAAGAAATTCGCACCTCGCCGATAGGAATATCCACAGATAGGCTCAATGTTCGGCAAATTGGTCGGCACTTGAAGGTCATGCACACAAATGTGATGGAATGGATCAAAGAGCATACGGAAAAGCTGCCGGAAGCACCTGCGCCTGATGAAGCCTACACGGTGGAGATGGATGAGCTTTACAACTTCATCGAGCAGGAAAGAACAGGGTCTGCATCGCTGGGTGTACATCGGATGCAGGGTATTTCATATGGTAAAATAAGATAGGCCGTCATCACACTTACGAAGGAGGGAGTAAAAAGATGTATGTGATTCTCACAACTGTCCAAATTAAACCCGGAAAAATCGATCAGGTCCGTGACATGTTTGTTGATATTTATAATGAGCTGGTGGATGGCCAGGAGCATTGGAAATCAACTGTATTTTCAGCTGACAGAGTGGAAAATATGATTATGGTGTTAAATTTTTGGACGGATATAGAAGCTCACTGGAATTTCCGGAACAGTGATAAGTACCAGGCTGCCATGGAAGAATGCAGTCAATTTTTCTCTGGACCCGTGAAAATCCATGTAAACGAAGTTTTGTTTGAAATGTAGCTGATCGATCCAGTGAAGTAGACCCGACCCGATCTTCTCAGGTAGGGTCTTTTTCATTTTCAGTTGGGAAGCTCATAGAGTTCAACCAACACGCCGTTCGCATCTTTGGGGTGAATGAACGTCATGCGTTTTCCTCCACTGACTTCAACTGCTTGTTCATAAATCAGGCGGACAGATTCGGATTTCAGCTCATCAATTGCGCTGTCGATATCTTCGACTTCCAGGCAGATGTGGTGCATGCCTTCCCCGCGTTTATCAAGGTACTTGGCGATCCCGGAATCGATAGTCGTGGGTCGGACAAGTTCGATTTCGCTGTCTCCGGTTGGCAGGAAGGCAATTTCTGCTTGCTGATCGGAGACTTCTTCGATGCGGTCGAGTTCCAGACCGAGGGTATCGCGCCAGAAGTTCAGAGCGCTGTCGATGTCTTCCACAACAATGGCAACATGGTCGATGCGTTTAATTTTTGGCATTGAAAATCCTATTCCCTAGATCCAATTTGGTGGCTGGTATTCACCCCAGGTCTGGCGCAGGACACCGCAGATCTCTCCCAGGGTGACGTCATTCTCAATCGCGTGGATGAATACCGGCATCAGGTTATCGTCACTCCGGGCGGCACTTTCAATCTGGCCTAGTAATTCACTAACCCGGTTCTTGTCTCGTGTGCTTCGCAGGCTTTCTAATTGAGCACGCTGGGCGGTTTCAATTGCCGGATCCACGGATAAACGCTCCAGGTCCATTTCTTCCTGGATCTCGAAAGCATTGACTCCAACAACGATCTCTTCCTTTTTTTCCACAGCTCTCTGGTACTCGTAAGCGGCATTTTGGATCTCACTCTGGATGAACCCCTGCTCAATAGCGGACAGGGCACCGCCCAAATCGTTAATCCGCTGAATATATTCTAAGGCACGCACCTGGATCTCATCGGTGAGCTGCTCGACCAGGAAGGACCCAGCCAGCGGATCGATGCTGTCAGCCACACCAGACTCGTGGGCGATGATCTGCTGGGTGCGCAGTGCGACCCGCACGGATTTCTCTGTGGGAAGCCATAATGCTTCGTCCATGCTGTTGGTATGCAGGGATTGCGTGCCGCCTAATACCGCGCTGAGCGCCTGCAACGCTACGCGGACGACGTTGTTCTCGGGCTGCTGGGCGGTGAGCGTCGACCCGGCTGTCTGGGTATGGAAGCGCAGACGCCACGAACGCTCGTCTTTGGCATTGAACCGTTCTTTCATCAGCCGAGCCCACAGCCTTCTGGCAGCACGGAATTTAGCTACCTCTTCCAGGAAATTATTGTGTGCGTTGAAGAAGAAAGACAGCTGACCGGCAAATTCGTCGACATCCAGTCCAGCACGGATAGCCGCCTCGACGTATGCAATGCCGTTCGCCAGAGTGAAAGCAACTTCCTGGACGGCAGTGGATCCGGCCTCCCGGATGTGATAGCCGGAGATGCTGATCGTGTTCCAGTGGGGCACTTCCGCCTGGCAGTACTGGAAGACATCCGTGATCAAGCGCATTGATGGTTTTGGTGGAAAGATATAGGTGCCACGGGCGATATATTCTTTCAGGATGTCGTTTTGAATGGTGCCGCGTAGTTTACCAATATCAACGCCATGGCGTTTGCCCACCGCGATGTACATTGCCAGCAAGACCGCTGCTGGAGCATTGATCGTCATGCTGGTTGAGACCTTGTCCAGGGGGATTTCCTGGAACAGTGTCTCCATGTCCTGAAGAGAAGAGATAGAGACACCAACCTTACCGACCTCGCCGGCGGACATCGGGTCGTCGGCATCATAGCCGATCTGGGTTGGCAGGTCGAAGGCAACCGATAGCCCGGTCTGTCCTTGTTCCAACAAATAGCGGTATCGAAGGTTGGATTCCTGTGCGGTTGCGTAACCAGCGTACTGCCGCATTGTCCAGAAGCGGCCGCGGTACATCGTCGGCTGTACGCCGCGGGTGAACGGATATTCTCCCGGGAACCCGAGCTTCTCCTGGTAGTCTGATTCTTCCGGCAGGGATACTCTCGGCAGTGGAATGCCGGAAGAAGTAGAGAATTCATCTTTGCGTTCCGGGAAGCGGTTGAGGACTTCGTTTAAAGTCTCTTCCTCCCAGCGTTGTTTTTCTTGTTCTAAGGTCATAATCACCTTCTGGTTTGTAATTAATCTTCCAGATGTGAAGTATACCGCAGAGGCAGGTGGAAGAAAGCTTTTCATCATCTGTTTAGAGGCAAAATAAAGCCATGAACTCGCTATCTCCGGTGAACCCCCATGATGGGGTAATATGTTAAACTTGTAAACATTACTGGATATTAAGGAGACTTGATTTATGAAAATCCTCACCATCGATGTCGGCACAGGAACGCAGGACATTTTCTTATACAACAGCCAGGTAGACATCGAGAATGGTTTTAAATTAGTGGTGCCTTCCCCAACAATTATGATCCATAAAACAATTAAAGCGGCAACCAGAAAGGGTGGAGCTTTGTTGATCACCGGGGTAACCATGGGCGGCGGACCGAGCCACTGGGCGGCGCGCGATCATGTCAAAGCCGGAAACACAGTATATGTCACACCGGAAGCTGCACGCACGTTCGATGACGATCTGGATAAGGTCAGAGAAGATGGTTTTACACTGATCAGCGAAGACGAGATCGCCAGCTTGCCAAGCGATGTGCGTCACCTGGAGTTCAAAGACTTCGACTATCAACTGATCACCCGCACCTTCGAACTCTATGGGGTCGATCTGAACGACCTGGATGCGGTGGCGGTGGCGGTTTTCGATCACGGTGCTGCGCCGCCGGACGTGTCCGATCGACAGTTCCGTTTCGACTACCTGGACGAGCATATCCGCGCCAAGAACCGCTTGAGTGCCTTCGCCTTCCAGCGGGATGAAGTGCCGGAGATCATGACCCGCCTGCAGGCTGTCGTGGAGACCGCTGGTGATGTCGATGCGCCGCTGGTGGTGATGGACACCGCCCCGGCTGCTGTGCTGGGAGCGACCCTTGACCCGGTAGTGGGGGAGCGCGATAGGGTGCTGGTGACCAATGTCGGCAACTTCCACACGCTGGCGTTTCGTTTGAGTAATGGCGGTGGGATCGAAGGGGTTTTCGAGCACCACACCGGGTTGATCGACCGGCCGAAGTTAGAAGGATTACTCGGGTCCCTGGCTAATGGTCAACTGACCCATGAGCAGGTCTTCGGCGATCACGGTCATGGTGCACTGGTTTACGACGGAGATCCGCTCCTGGTGGATGAACTGCCTGGCTATGGTGTGGCGGTTACCGGCCCCCGCCGTACATTGATGCGCGGTTCACCGATGCGGCCGTACTTCCCGGCGCCGTTCGGGGACATGATGATCACCGGCTGCTTCGGCCTGCTGGCTGCCACCGCTGATGTACTGCCGGAGACGCGAGACGTGATCCTCAATTCGCTTCAGGGTCGCGGAGGCACCGGCACACCGCCGTGGGAAGTGGTGTAAGACGGAAAAGATGCGAACGCACTTTGAGTAAGATGCATGATCGAGCTATGAGTTGAAAAGTGCGTCGCATCTGCACGAGTTCGATTTTTATCCTGAGGTCTACCTCGAAAGAGCGTCACACCTGGAAACGACACACTTTTATTGACACTCATGGGGAACGCGGTATAATTTTGTCCCGCGTAAGCCGGCCCGTTAGCTCAACTGGCAGAGCAGGCGACTCTTAATCGTTAGGTTACAGGTTCGATTCCTGTACGGGTCATATAAAAAAACCGCTCAGAGATGGGCGGTTTTTGTCTATGCTTCGACTTGATTCTAGAGATAAAGCGAGAGATTTGATGGAAAAAGAGGGGAATTAGTTTTATTTTTTTTGGCAAAAGTGGTTCGAGTCCCCACGGGGTTTTGGGTAAAAAAAGGTTTGGCAAAGTAAATCCGATTAGCTTTTCGTCATTTCGGGAGAATTGAACTACTAACCGTAGGGTGTACTATCACCTTTTAGGACTGCTCAATGCAGAGCTTATCTCGTGCGGACATGTGATTATCGTGAGTGTCAAGAATTATCTGCGGCGAAACAGCCTTAAATCATCCGAAAGTTGGAGACAAAAATCAACCTTTTATGGATGCCGACTATGTTTGTCAGCATCATAATCTACCTGTAATATGAATGTCTCTTCATAGCTAATGGTATCAGGTCTTGGGAGAATAAACTAATATGCTGAAATCAACAAAAAGCTTGATGTCGATCGGGTTGATGTTGATCCTTTTAATAACGAGTTGCTCATTGGGGAATTCATCCTCATCAACTCCAACACTCAATAAAGATGCAATTTTCGCGGATGCAGCTGTGGCTATCATTGCACAATACTCCCAAAATGCTCTAATGAAAACAAACACCTTAGAGCCAACCCTAGTTGAAGCTACTCTTATGACCGCTATTACCTTTACAACAACACCTTCAGCTTCCCCGACACCATCGCCTACCTCAACTCAATCGCCGATCTCAACGATCTTTCCCAGAGACCCAAAAGCTGAATTGGAAAAAACATATTGGTAGGTATCCTTCACGGATGATCGCAACTGGTACCCATTTGAGAATGACCAAGCGAGCATCCAGGTTGAGATCAAAACTTTGGTCTTGCAATCTAAGAATGCGAATAATTACGAAAGTTGGAGTATGACTTGACCGATACAAACGGATTTCTATTTGGAAATTACCATAAAGTGTCCTGAATTCCGCCTGTGGTAACTGTGGCATACAGATGATTGTATGATAGACATCCAGGATTATCACGACACTATAAATAAACTAAAAAAGAAATAATCATGTTCAATAAACATATCACCCTAATTACAAGCATCTTGGTTGTTTTACTGCTAAGTTCATGTGTCACAAGCACCGGAAAAAAGGACCAAGCTCATCAGGCGCTCCGGGATTTCTTTGAGCATTTGGCGCAGGGTGAATACGAGGCGTCAGCAGCTCAATACGCCGGTAGTTATGAAACCCTGGTCTCGTTCAATCCGGATCTGGATCCGGATGACCATGTTGCCTTGTGGCAAAGTGGCTGTCAGATCAACGGACTGCAATGCCTGACCGTTCGTAGGGCGACCTTCAACGAAATGGCGGAGTCCGGGGAATATATCTTCACAGTTGAGTTCAACGCCCACGATGGGAGCCTTTTCGCTCTTGGTGCTTGTTGTGGCGAGGAGCCGGTCACGATGTCCCAATCCCAGTTTGAGTATCGGGTTGTGGAGGGTGAGGATGGACAATATCGGGTGTTGGATATGCCCGTCTACGTTCCATGAGCTCAAGTGAAGTAAACGGGATAGTCACTGTAGAAAGTAACTGTCCCACGTGCTCACAATAAAATTCAGATCAAAATGTCAGATTAAGTTTCTGCAATCCAGAGCGGATACTAAAGTTAGAGGAAACGAAAGGATAAATATGAATCACAAAAGAGAATTATTTATTATAGGTGTAGTATTGATCTCGACCGGATTATTGATCTCTTGTCGTTCTACACCACAGATCGCAACATCATCTCCATCAGGTGTTGGTGTGGGAATCTCAGATGGCCTATGCCCAAATGTAATAATCAAAGTTGGTCAGCAGATAACCTGGACGAATCAAGGGATGCGCGAACATATTGTTCGAGATATTACAGTTGAAGGGAAAAGCCAATTTGACTCAGGTCCATTGAAATCGGGTGACATTTTTGCGTTTACCTTCTCGCAACCCCAATCGTACAAGTATGAATGTTCGGCAGATGGATCGTTGATTGGTTCAATCACAGTATCAGTTACGCCTGCTCCTAGCGTAATAGACAATTCAAATCAAGTGTCTTCATCAGGCAATGAGCCAAATTGGAAAAAATACACCAATGAAGAGGTTGGTTTCAGGATAGAGTACCCTTCCTATTGGCAAGTGGAGGATCTACCAGAAGAAAACCAAGGTCAAATGCACCACATAATCTTGACAGGTCCAGAAGGTGGGGTGGAGTTGATATGGGGAACTGGATTAGGCGGAGCCTGCCCCGAAGGTTATCAACCGATAGCTGTAGCAAAAGGAAACTGGCCCGTATGTCATATTCAAAAGGAAGATGGAACAGATCAGTGGAGTTTAGCTGGCCAACCGGTGGGAGAGACAGACTTTAGCGGGTTGGTCTATACCAACGATACAACCGACAAGAGTCGGGAAATCGTTCTTCAAGTGATCGCGACTCTCAGCTTCTCAGCGGAACAGTTCTCAAGCGATCAGCTCGGGCTCTGCTTTTCTTACCCTCAGGGATACTCACAAATTCCCTACAACGACTCAGTGCAAATCGCCGCACCCGATATTCCAGGCTCTGATGTGAAAGGACTCTTCTGGCTTGAGATAAGCGGTTCCGATAATCGCACTGCTGAGGAGGTTGCTGATCAGGAATTGACATACGTTCCCGGCCTGGACGTTGGTCGTTGGATCGTGGAACTCGGGGGCGAACAAGCACTGGTGCTGGATGGTATGCCGGGTCAGGAACTTCAGCGCAGGGTATACATCGTGCGGGAGCAGATTCTATACATCCTGGCGTTCTGGCCATCTCGCTCGGAGAATAAGACGGCAAGCGACCAGATGGAGTCTCTGTACGCGGCGGTAACAAGTTCATGGGAATGGTCCCCCTGTTCAGCGAGGGAGTAAACACCATCCTGAGAATCTCCATAGGAACAGTACAGAGTCACCTTTCCGGCCCCAGTTTATGCGTAGTTAGGTGGAAAGCATGGAATTCATTGATAAAAAACACTTCATTCACCCAGTTATATTAGATGTCATGTGCAGAATGTACAAGGTTTTACAACATAGACACTTAAAGCACAAATTTGCTTGACTGTGTAGACATAAGAGACACAGTACTACGCCATAGACACTTTTGTAAAGCAACCATTGGTTGCAGGTTCGAGTCGTAAAATGGGTAACACTAGCGATACTTGACGATTTCTTTGATCATAATTATCATTTTGATAAGTAATTCGGACATGACTTATCACCCCTGAAACAGCTTTTTTCACAGATTTTAGGGAAGGTTATTGTTCGGTAAGGTTCGATTTAGGGGAAAGTAAAATATGCACGCCTATTAGCGTGGTTATTTTTATACCTCGGCAAGACCGAACACAACAGCTCCGTTATTGTCCGAGTTCCACCTGGTGTACAGAATATTTTCAACAATTTCCACAATCTATCTTCCATTCCCCATTGATATTTATCAACATCACTTCAATTGATGAGATGTATGTGGTGTTATCGCTGGGAGAATTTTCTCCTAAGGGATCAACTTTCCCTTCGACAAACCAGATAATATCTGCCACTTCTAAAACACCATCATATCCGCTATCAAGCCCGGTTTGATTCTCCATTTCATCGGTGTCCCAATCGCGATACTCGACCGAATCCGGATCAACCCACTCAAATGCACTCCCATTTGAATATAATCCGTTTTGTAAATAGGTTTCACACGGAAGCCAACCAATTTGAAACGCTTGAACAGCTTTGTCGGTTAGATAAGTTTCTACCTCTGACATATCTCCAGCCGCGCAAGCCTGCAAAAAATTATAGTACGCTTGTTCGGGGGGACTTAAGGATTCACCGGCACTACACGCAGTTACAACACAGACAAATAGAGCAATCGACACTACTAACTTGAATTTCATCGTCATCTCTCCTCTTGAAGATAGATCCATGTGAATGTCATTATAAGTATAGTGCAAAAAATATCTAACCCAAGTTTTGAATTATTTTAACTTGGCGGCACTTTGCTTATGAAGAATATAAGTTTGATTTCTCGGAAGAATTCATCTCACGAGTTGAAGGCCTTGCTTGGGAATGGTATGAAGAATAATCTTAATCCAACTACACTGCATCATAGGTCACGCCAGCATTCCTTGACGATTTTTATTGATCAAATTATCATTTTGATAAGTATTTCGGACATGATTTATCATCCCTGAAACGATTTTTTCACTGATTTTAGGGAAGGGGGCGGTTCGGAACAGGTCCGCTACGGGTCACAGAAAGACCGCCCAGCGATGGGCGGTCTTTGGCTATGTTGAGCTTTGATTCTAGAGAGAAACTGGATGAGTTGGGGAATGAACTCACCTCAAATGCGCGTCTATTTATCTAAAAACGGTTTGAGTCAGGTTTCTTGGTAACAAGATTTTTAATTCCAACCTGATCAATAGGTAGCAATATTGGGTTCTTTCAATGAAACACTGGAATGGAAAAGAAATTCCCAGTAGTATAATTCAACCAGAGACAAGAATGCCGAATAGTTAACCTCATACCAATCAAGTTCTTCCTCTTCCTATCATCATCGTTGTCTCCACAGTTATGCTTCTTATGACAAGTATGAGGGTTTACACTAATTAATAAAATCTTGCAGGTTGTTCGGGATTTCGCTTTTGTGAGAGATTTGATTACTATCAATGACCTACTATGTCGTCTCTCTGAACCTACCACTAATTGAATGAGAGACGGAAATTACACTTCGATTCACCTGGTGGAGAATGTTTTTTGAACCGACCATAGGGAAGATTGGCAGTACATGAAGATTAAGGTCTGCACCTGGACATATAATTAACCGTGTTTTGGTATTCCCATACCAGTTATTCAACTCCTTTTCAGTGTGTAATTTTCTTAATGCATTAAATAAATCCAGTCAGCAGAAAGGAGATTATAAAAATGGTTAATATGGAAGCAGAAAAGATCGAAATCCAGAAGGTGATCAAGAGGATAGAACTTGCTGAGAATAAGAAAGATGTAGATGCGATGTTCTACGATATGACCGAGGACTCCATTTTACATAAACCTGGCAGCCCTCAGATTCAGGGTATAGATGCTTGGAGAGAAGATTATGCAAAGTTCTTCAACAGCGGTTTCATCTCTACGAAACTAACAACTCTGGATATAGATATCTCAACATCTGGTGATATGGCCTGGGAAAATGGGACCTTTATATCTGAATTTGAAGGATCAAATGGTCCCAATAAGTCGGAAGGGAAATACATTGGGATTTACAAGAAAATCAATGGGAAGTGGAAGGGAGTCGCAGTGTGTATAACTAATAACGACTGAATAATTGTTGTTCATCGAATAGAAGGCTCGGAACTTATCCGTTCAGCGTCATAGACAAGACCGCCCAGAGATGGGCGATTTTGATTTTAGATTGGTGCCAAGAGAAATCTTCTGTTGGTGATAATTTTTATAGTTTCTCATGTAAAATGATAACTAGTAGAGCAGAATTCCTTAGTTTGTCTTCAAGACGCTATTTGATTGCGGAGGATCCTGTGAAAATTCCAGTGGCTGAGTTGGCTGAATTTGAAAATTCCATTGATCCACAAAATTTGATGGATTCAAGAATCCCTGTAAGCATTCTCGGTTATGGGGAAATCAGCACGGTTTTAGATATCGCTCTGGATGAAGAACGTACACTGGCATACAAACGGATGCCTTTATTCAACACACGAGCTGAGGTTGAGCAGTACCGAGAGCTTTATGAAGAATATGTACAATTATTGGAAACACGGATTGGAATCAAGGTCGTTCCCGGTGAATTGGTGACCGTAACCCATGGGGAAAGTGGGAAGGATGTGGTTTACATTATCCAGAAAAAATTACATTCCGAGAGCATAGGTCATAAAGCCATCCATCATTTACCTGAAACAGAGATTCACCGGCTTGTATTATCTGTATTGGAGAATTTGAAGAATGCATTTGATTTTAATCAACATAATGATTCTGGATTAGCAGTTGGGATGGATGGGCAGATTTCGAATTGGGGGATTGTGGACTTTGACCCTGTATCCAAGAAGTTGCCTGAAGAGATTGAATTAATTTACATCGATACGAGCACCCCTTTAATGCGCAAAGATAACGTGGAACAACTTGACCCAGAATTATTCCTGAGAAGCGCACCCTCATTTCTTACCTGGTTCCTCCGGTTGTTCTTTTTGGAGGATGTTATGTCCCGCTATTATGATTTCCGCAGTGTGTGTATCGATCTGATTGCAAATATGTATAAAGAACAACGATCCGGTCTTGTTCCGGGTTTGATCTCATTCTTGAATGAGTTTTTCTCATCTGAGATCCATTCTGGAGGATTTGTCCCCTTCTCAGAGAAGGAGATCAGGGCTTATTATCGAGAAGATGCATTCATCTGGCGTATTTACCTGGCATTTCGAAGGGTCGATCGTGCTTTGTACAATTGGACTGGCCGGTCATATCCTTATATTTTGCCAGGGAAAATCAAGCGATAATGCCTAGGAGGTATACGGGAAATGGATAAACCAATGAATAAAGAAGAAATCTATTCTCTTTATGGAAATTATGTTTCCTCTGCGAAGCCCGTCTTTTTTAAGTCGATTGGCATTGATTTTTCTCCCGGAAGGCGTGAAGGTCCTTACATTTGGGATGTGGGTGGAGAGAAAAAAATAATTGACTGCCATTGCAATGGNNCAATGGCGGTGTATTCAATTTGGGGCATCGAAATCCTGAGATGATTGAAACGTTAGTGGAAAACCTGGAACAGTTTGATATTGGGAATCATCACCTGATCAGTGAGCAGCGCGCTCGTTTGGGGCAGATGCTCGCTAACCTGATGCCGGGTGATATTCGGTACTCAGTTTTTGGTGTAGGAGGTGGCGAAGCTATCGACCTGGCGATAAAAGTAGCGCGTGGATTCACGGGTAAACAAAAGATCATTTCTGCAAAAGGTGGGTACCATGGGCATACGGGGTTGGCTTTAGCCACAGGGGATGAAAAATATCGCCGTGCATTTCTGCCAGACCAGCCGGATTTCATTCAGGTGCCTTTCAATGATATGGATGCGTTGACCGATGCGATGGATGAACAAACGGCTGCGGTAATATTGGAAACCATCCCTGCTACGTTTGGCATGGCACTCCCATTAGAGGATTATTTTTCCCAGGTAAGAGATCTGTGTGATTCTCAAGATGTGGCTATGATCATCGATGAAGTTCAGGCTGGTCTTGGTAGAGCAGGTAAACTCTGGGCGATCGAGCATTATGATGTTGTTCCAGATATCATGGTGATTGGCAAGGGACTGTCAGGGGGGATTTATCCGATTACTGCGACTTGCTTCAAAGAAAAATATGAATCCGTCTTTCATGATGATCCATTTATCCATATTTCAACATTTGGTGGATCAGAAGTGGGGTGCGCTGTAGCGCTGAAAGTGCTGGAAATTTCAAGCAAGCCGGATTTCCTGAAGCATGTGGAGGAATTGGGAGCCCATTTTGCAAACGGTTTTGATGGTCTCAAAGAGAAACACCCCAAGGTGCTGGTGAGACTGCGTCAAAAAGGACTGATGATGGGGATTGAACTGGCAGATAAAAACCTGGGACCTGTCTTTTCTAAAATGGCTTACGATCAAGATATTCTGGCGGTTTATGCTAACAATGATCCCCGCGTAGTGCAGTTATTGCCACCTCTGAACATCACCTTTGAGCTATCAGAAGAAATCTTGGAACGCATAGACAGGGCACTGACAGGATTGGAAGTTTTTGTACATCAGCAATTGGATGGATAATCTACATTCTTACTGCTGGAATCTTTCAAGCCAGAAAAATTACGGGAGAATTATTCGCTCAATTCGCGAGGGATTGATGTAATTCATCTCACCAATTGTTGACATATTGGATATAAATAGTATAATAATTCAAGGTTTGGGAAGAATATTTTCCAGAAACCAGGAATTTATTATGAAATTCGTAATTGATGAAATCGATCAGATACTGCTGGAGCACCTGCAAAAGGATGCACGCCTGACCACCACGGAACTCGGAAAGCTAGTCGATCTCTCACCTTCCGGGGTGCAGAAACGCCTGCGAAAGCTGGAAGAGAACGGCGTGGTGGAGCGGTACGCCATCGTGCTCAACCGCAAACTGCTCGGGTATGATCTTCTGGTTTTCGTCAAGGTGATCATCCAGGGGCACTCCGCGGAGCTGATCAAGGAGTTCGATGAAGCTATTCGTGGGATGCCAGAAATCCTGGAGAGCCACCGCATCATTGGGGACGCGGATTATTTGCTCAAGGTTGTTGTCCGAGATCGCGAACACCTGGACCAATTCCTGATGAAGCACCTGGTCACATTGAAGTCCGTGGCGCGGGTGAGTTCATACGTTGTGTTAAAAGAGGTCAAGGAGACCACATCGATCGGTCTGGAGAACCACGTTTGAGCAATGGCAGATATCTGTAAGGGAGTATAGTGATGACAACAAATCAAAAGACCAGAGTTTACACGGGTGATATTGCTGAACAGGTGATGGATGCATCTGCTGAGTACACCGCCGACAGCCAGGAACTCAGCTTTACAGATGAACAGCATGCCATCTGGACAGAGCTGTATGCAGGGATCTTTCAGCCGTATTTCCTCGAGCATATCTGCCGTGAATACAGCGAAGGTTTTCAACTGCTGGGACTCGATTCAGAACGAATCCCTTCGGTGGCGTACTTGAACGAGCAGATCACCCCAAGGACTGGCTGGCGCATCGAGCGGACGGTGGTGCGCTACACCCCGGCAGATGACTGGTATGTCAAGTTCGCACAGCGCATCTTCCTGATTACGGATTACCTTCGCAGCCGCGACCAGATGGAATTCACCCCGGAACCGGACATGTTCCACGACATCTTTGGTCATCTCCCTTACCTGACGATGGATTTCTATGCCCGCATCGAAGAGAAGTTTGCCCCTGCCTACCTGAAAGCAACACCGGATGAGAGGGAAGTCATAAAACGGCTGGCATGGTACACAACTGAATTTGGGCTGGTGATGCAGGACAACCGCTTCAAGATCTTCGGCGCCGGGATCATTTCCGGGCGGGCTGAGCTGGCCAACACGATTATGGAGTTCTACCGCCTTGGTAGGGATAGCGTCGTCGATTACAGCAAGGATGTTTTCGAGCAGTTGAATTGGCTTTTCGACCATCATAGAAACGATATCCAGGACATCATCGACGGGGTAAACCAGCTGCACCAGCAAGGTGAGATGTCCTCCCAGGACCAGGGCTGGAATGTTGTTCGCTCGTTGTACGACAGCCTGGGTCTCTCGCGCAAGGGCTACTTTGGTGGCGAGGTGATCATCGCACCCTTTGACCTGGAGATGGTCGCCCAGATCCCCAAGACGGTCTATGCCTTCAACCCGATGTTCTTTGTGTGTGAATCATTCGAACAGATGAATGACGTGTTGGACTCCTACTTGAAGCCGATTGCTGAAAGAGAATACAGCTAAGCATCTCAGTTCAAGTCATGATGTATTTCCGGGAAATCTCCCCTGGATGTACAACTTTCTCCACTGGAAATTTGAAACAACCGACAAGTTTGGTATATACTGTTATTGAGGTTGTGAAAAATACGAAATTCTTTAGAATTATTGATGCTAATTTATTAATCGGAAATTTCCAGGAGGAAAAATGTCTAAGGATTTAGAATCCACCGAAAAAGAAGATAAGGAAGTCAATGTCGAGGTTCAAGGTGGCTCATCCAATGCTGTATATGGATTAGGCTTGATTGGCGCGTGGGTTTATTTCATTGGCCGTGCTGACACAACAGAAGAACGCATCAAGGGATTTTTCAAAGGTCTGGCATGGCCGGCTATTTTGATCTACAAGCTCTTTAAATTCCTGGAGACCGAGTAGCTTACAGAAATAGTTTTTCCATCGAATATCGGAATTGGAACCAACTCGGGATATAGCCGCTCAGATTTTAAGGGAACAAAGGCCAGAAAATCGGGATGATCAGCAGGGTTACAAATACCAGAACCACGTTTAACAACCAACCCACGCGGGTGAAGTCCCCGAACCGGTAGCCGCCCGGTCCAAATACGAGTACGTTGGATTGGTGTCCAACTGGTGTAAGGAAACTGGTAGAGGCCCCGATCACCACTGCAAGGACGAAACTCCGTGGATTAGCGCCTAACTCCAGGGCAATGTCGATGGCGATCGGCACCATTAGAACCGTGGCGGCAGCGTTGGACATCGGTTCCGTGATCAACCCGGCAAGGATATAGATACCTGCCAATACTGCGATCGGTCCCCAGGCTCCAGCAAAATTGACGATGCCATTCGCCAGGAATTGGGCTGTACCGGTGCTTTCCATCACCGTGCCGAGTGGCAGCATCCCGGCAATTAAGAATACACTGCGCCACTCGATGCTCTGGTAGGCTTCATCCATGGTCAGGCAGCCGGTTAAAACCATCAAAACAGAACCGATGACCATGGCGGTAGAGATGTGGAAACCAACTAATGTTGTTAAGATCAGCACCAATCCCAGAATGCCTAAAGCGACAGGAGCTTTCTTGCCTCTCTGAAGATCCAGTTCCAGAGGTTCAAGGGCGAGAACCTGATTATTCTCCTGCAAGAATCGCATGTTATTGCGGCTGCCTTTGAGCAGCAAGACATCTGCTGGTTGAAGTCTGACATTTCCCAAGCGGTTGATCAAAACTTCCCCCTGGCGCCAGATAGCCAGCACAGTGAATCCATACTGGTCGCGGAAGCGGATTTCCTTCAGTGTTTTGCCTGCAAAAGGAGACCTTGATGGGAGCACCGCTTCGAATACATGGGCACCTTCTGCGTCCAGGTCAGATAATTGAAATTTGAAGTCAGACTCGATCGCTACTCCTAATGAGTTATCTGCATCGATCAAAGTCTGGATATCACCAGAAACAATTAGTAAATCATCACTTTCAATGATGGTTTCACTATCAATCCTGGAGACCTGTTCCCCTTCATGGACAATTGCCAGTACCGATATCGCAAATTCCTCGCTCAAATGAGCTTCCTGCAGTGATCGACCAATCAATCGGCTGTCTGGAAGTACCCTGACCTCGGTAACGTACTCACGCAGTTTGGCTGCCTGAGCATCCTCGATCCGTGTGCGGGAAGGAAGCAGAAAGCGCCCGATCACGACCATATAAAGGATGCCAGCCAGAAAAACAATAATCCCGGTCGGTGTGAAATCGAAAAAACCAAAAGATGGGAGACCGCGTTCTGAAAGTATGCTGGTTGCCAGGATATTTGGAGGCGTACCGATTTGGGTCATATTGCCCCCCAATAACGAAGCGAAAGCCAGCGGAATCAGCAGTTTGGAAAGGCGAACCCCAGATTTCTTTGAGATCCCCGCGACAGCAGGAAGCAGCATGGCTGTTGCTCCGATGTTGTTCATGAAAGCAGAAATTGTTCCACTTGCCAGCATGATGATGGCGATCAAGCGAGGTTCACTATTTCCCGCAATGCTGGAAATCCATTTGCCCAAAATATCGGTAATACCCGTTTTGAACAGTCCTCCGGAGACAATATAAACAGCCCATACGGTGATGACTGCCGGGCTGGCAAACCCTTGAAAAGCCTGATCTGCATCGAGCAAACCGGTAAGAACCAGGGTAAGTAAGACTAACAATGCGATGATATCTACTCGCAGTTTTTCTGTTGCAAATAGAATCACAGCTACAGCAATGATCGATAGTGTCAGGATGATTTCGAAGGTCATAGAATTGTCTAATTGATTTTTATATCACAGTTAGATTAACAGCAGATTGAAGAATCTAAAAATGGGTGTTCCACCAGATAATTCTCCCTGGAAAAAGATTTGCGATATGATTGTATTGTATGGCATCTAATCATATTCATCCAGGCGCAAACGGTGTTGAATGGCGGTTGTGGTATCGAGATACCTTCGACCGGGAGACGCCGGTCTTGCTGGAAGCGAGTGGTACCAACCTGGTCGACGGGTTGTACGAGCTGTGGTTCCACACGCTGACTGAGGGAATCACTGCGGATGGTTCTAAATCATTTTCTGATTTCTGGCTAACCTGGGGAGATGAAAACAGGAGCAATGCGGATATCGATGTAGCGACAACCGGCAACCAAGCCCTGATGAAACTGAGGCGATGGGCTGGTTTCGGGTCGGAAATGGAAGTTTTGATGCCGGTTGCGAATCCAGTCTTGATGAACGTGGCTCTTCAACATTATGAATTGCTGGGGGAGAGGTCCAGGATAGAAAAGCAAGATAAGGACAGCAGTGAAGAATCGAGACAGTTGCTTTTCCAGATCAATTCGATGAGTAATCCCGAACAGCTTGAAGACAAATAAAAATCCCTTTAAGCTGTTCCAAATGATGGAAATGTATATTGTTTATTATCAGCAATTCTGGTTAAATTGAAAAACTATACCGAAATTCACGCTCCTGATGTGAGATGAATAGAATAAGAATTTGGAAGGCAGGTTTTGATGACAGATATACCGGAAACCACGAGAGACGAACTTTTACAGATCATCGAAGAATCCTGGGACGAGTTCAACAGCGCACTCGAAAGATTATCCGACGATGTAATCACGAGCGTCAAAGACAGGCAGGGTTGGACGGTTAAAGATATTCTCGCCCATATTTCAGCCTGGGAGCGGTCAGTTGTATTCCTGTTACAGGGACAGGAACGCTTTCAGGGATTGGGAGTCAGCGAGAACACCTTTTTATCCGGTAATATCGATGAAATCAATGATGAAATCTACCAGCAGAATATAGATTACCCTTTGGAATATATCCGGACCGAATTCCAGGCAGTGCATGTCGATTTATTGGACAAAATCCGCCAGCTGCAGGATAGCGATCTGCATAAACCAACCCGCAGTTATATCCCGGAGGATTCGAATGATGATTCAAGCTCAGTGCTGATCCAGGTGTTCTTTGCAAACACCAGCGAGCACTACGATGAACACCGGGAGTGGATCGAATCGCTGATCAGTACATGATGGATTCTCGTCGGAACTGGGACAAAAGACAATTTATTGGGATGCTAAGAAGAAAACTGCGGGTGAATTTTCATCCGCAGTTTTTGTAGAGAAGCAATTGATTCAATCGTTACTTGCTTATTTGATCGATCAGCGGGTCAACAGGGGGGTGAAAATACGGTAGCACTCGGGGCATTGGGTAAGATTATAGACATGATTGGTTGTGACAAATCCGCCGCTTGCTCCACCTATTGTGAAGAACTCACCGTTCCACCCATCCCCCTCCAGGCGGTATAAACCTTCTGGAATCATAGGACCGTAGTGAAAACCGTCGCTGCTTTCACTGGCATATGCGGATGCAGGTAGTAAGACCCCATCCTGGTCAACACCGTTAGCCAGCCAGATCTGGTATTCGCCGTTGGTGAACTGCCAGCCGTCTGCCATTCCCCACCAGGGCTCAGGGAGCGGACCCAGGTCCACATTAGGCTCACGGAAATCCTCTGCTGCAATATCATAGCACTGCGTGTCCGCTATGACGCCGCTCATGAAATCAATTCCACCACCGACGCAGATCGAGCCCTCATCTCCGACCCAGGGCACAAACCAGGAAGCATGGAAATCAAACCCTGTATTGTTGGTTACTGTGTAATTCCCAAGATACTTAATGGGTCCATTTTCAGGGTTTGTCGGATCATACTGCCACAGATTTTTGACATTCCCGCCACCTTGCTGGGTAGCTCCACCGGAGATGTAGCACAGGTTGCGTTCCGATCCTGGATAGAGGTAGGAGGTGACATTGTAGAGAGAGACAATATCCTGCGCCCAGCGTCCTTCCGGGGGAGACCCCGGGTAATATTCAGGTAAGGGAATAAAATCCCATGTTCTGTCTGTGATGTCGAATCGCTGTAATGTGCCTGTAACAACGGTGTCCGGGAAGAGCACCATGACTTCATGTCCATCCCCATCCAGACCGTAACAACCATCCACCGGATATTCGATAACCGGGGTGAACGGTAGTGTGTACGTGATCCATGTTTCACTGGTGGGATCATAGCGTTGAGCAGCACCGCCCGAGCCATACCCACCAACCGACCACAAACCGCCGTCATGTACTGCCCATGCGACGGCGTTATCCATCGTTGGTACAGGGCTGTCTGCCATCCGCTGCCAGCCCGCATATGGTGTGATCGAATATTCGATTGATGATAAATCGGATGAACCCAAACCCTGTGCCTCGACGAGGAAATCGACGATTTCACCCGGCTGTGCATCCAGGTCGGGTGTCAGAGCGACCGTGAAGGTGACTGTACTTCCTGAAGATATTTGAATATTTGCAGGTCCGGAAATATTTCCATCTCCACCCGGTGCATCATAATACAGGTCGAACTGCCCAGAGGTATCAGTATTATTCCACAGCGCCATTGTGACCTGCTGCTGGATGCCGTGACAGCCCTCAATCTCCAGGTAGTCCGGAGTCAGCATCAAGGGAGTGCACTGATCTAAGTTTAGAGTACCGGTAATTTCATGGGGTGTTGATCCTTCACCATCCCCAAAAAGTCCCCAGTTGACGATCCGGGGACCGTTATAATCGCCGGGAATGGTGACATCCACACAGAATGTCCAGCTGCTGCCGCCTGTAATTTCCCCATAAATATCAGCGTCGCTATCATTATAAGTGACCACGTTGAGTTCTGGGGTGCTGCAAGTCATGCTGACCGGGTTACCGCTTGAATCTGTCGCGTCTTGATAACTGCAGCTGATNNGAGTAATCCGGAAAGGTCAAACGGATGAAATCCAGCCATTCCGAGTCGGGGGAGCCGTTGTGGACGGTGAAGCACATCGTCCGGGTGTCGTCAGCCTGGTAGCAGTCGCTGGAGGTCACAGTTGAACCTTCGATGCTGGACGGGCTGAAAGGCATGACCGAATCTAACTCCACGATTTGAGCAGAACTGGCTGTTGTCAGAGATGGAAGTTCATCGGGTTCAGATTGAGATGCGTAGGCTTGCTGGATATCATTGCTGATCCCAAATAACTGTCCCCAGCTGATAGCGATTCCTGCTGGAATGAGAATACAAATGATAATGATGATTGAAAGCCGGTGTCCCCTGCGAAGTTCAATCTCGTTCATTTCCGCTGCCTCTCTATGTAAATGGTTTCGAACTTATTGACGGTAGGGGTATTATAGTAATATTTTTCACACAGAACAATAACACTTCGGTAAGGGTCCCAATTTAAACATCATATTCACGGGGGATTATTGTTGGAGAAATGGAGGATTTCGCCTGCGTGATGACCAATGATTACTAGCTTTTTGAAATGCGAACAAATTGCCGATCACATCTGGGGTATTGAATACCGGGAGGGGTGAACGAACTGGTGGGAGAAAAGATTGATAGAATTACCGGAACCAGTACAGACTAGCCCCAATCCTCCACAATGCTGTCCAGGATGCTGTCGAACTTCTTATCAAACTGCTGGTTTTCCGGCATTTTATACCACTCGACCAGGTCTTTTACCCCTTCAGAAAAGGGGATCTCTGCATTGAAATCCGGGACGAAGGACTTGATCTTGCTGTTGTCGAAGATCACACTGTACATTTTATCCCCCAGCAGGCTGGCACCCCAATCGGCATCATAGCGAGCGATGACCTCGGATGGGACGTGGACGAGGTTGACATTACTGACGCCGAATGCCCTGGCAGTAATTTCGAAGATCTGGTTCCAGGTCAGCAGCATATCGGATGTGATGTGGAAGGTTTCAGCGACCGCATTGAGGTCACCCAGCAGGGGTACAAACCCTTTAGCGAAATCCATGTGGTGAGTCAGGACCCACAGCGAAGTGCCATCCCCGTGGACGATGACCGGTTTACCATTCCGCATGCGGTCGATGATCGTATAGCCACCGCGGAAGGGCAGCAAGGTCTTATCATAGGTGTGGGATGGACGGACGACGGTCGCCGGAAAGCCAGTCTCGTGGTAGGCGTCCATCAAGGCTTTTTCGCAGGCGGCTTTGTTTCGGGAGTACTCCCAGAACGGGTTTTCCAGCGGAGTCNNGAAAGCCAGTTTCACGGTAGGCGTTCATCAAGACTTCTTCACAGGTGGCTTTTTTGCGGGAGTACTCCCAAAACGGGTTTTCCAGCGGAGTCTCTTCGGTGATCGGCAGATTTTGCACTGGTTTCTGGTAAGCAGAAGCAGAACTGATGAAGACGTACTGCTGCACTCTATCCGAGAAGAGACGGATATCACGCTCAACCTGGTCTGGTGTAAAGGCGATCCAGTTGACGACCACGTCGAACTGGTTTTCATCCAGGAATGCTTTCATCTGGGACTTGTCATTGGCATCCCCGTGGAAAATCGTCACCCCGTCCGGGACGGGGCGCACCTGCGAGGATTCACCCCGCACCAGCAGGGAGATATCCCGATCCTGTTCGACAGCCAGTTCAACACAGGCAGAACTGATCACACCAGTACCGCCGAGAAATAGAATTTTCATTGCTTTCCTCCATTTTTGATCATATCAGGTGAATTATACACTGCTGAAAGACTACTCAATTCGATTCGCTGTGCGGGAAAATAGTTAAGCCCAGGAGAAAGCGAAGCATCCATTCATTCGGATTTGGGTATTGAACAGCAGGCATCCAGTTAGCTCTCCCCAATATATTGATTTGTTATAATAATTTAAGCGGATTGTTACCTTCATTATCCAATTCGCTCTGAATCAATTCAATAGAATATTTTTTTAATAATTCAACATTCAGATTGGCGTAAAGGAGGAAATCATGCCTTTTGACCCTCAATTCTGGACGGAGCTATGGGGTGATACGTTCAGTACAGTTATGCTGTGGCTGCCAAAACTGGCTGCTGCACTGGTCATCCTGATCGTTGGTTGGCTGGTCGCTCGCCTGGTGCAGTTCCTTTTGAGCAACCTGCTGAGACGGCTTAAGCTGGATAAGCTGACGGAGCGGGTGGGTATCTCGCGAGTGCTCGATAACGCGGGTTTGGATCCTTCCGTGTCGAACCTGCTGGCACGCCTGACCTACTGGCTGATCTTGTTTGTCTTCGTACTGGCAGCAGCGGAAAGTCTTGGGCTGATCGGCATCGCTGAGACGCTCAACCAGCTGGTGAATTATCTGCCTAATGTGCTGGCGGCCGCGCTGATCCTGCTGTTGGGCAGCCTGATTGCCCAGGTGACCGGGGACGCCGTCGGTGGGATGACGACCCAGGCTGGAGTAGCCGCGGGTCCAGCGGTTGGGAGGGTAATACGCTACACGGTCCTGATCATTGCCGTTATCCTGGCGATGGACCAGCTTGGCATCCAGACAGATCTGCTGACGATCCTGGCATCGGCGTTGGTGATTGCCACAGCCCTGGCACTTGCCCTGGCATTTGGGATCGGCAGCCGAGACTTGGCGCGCAATATCATGGCGGGATTCCATGCAAACGAGTCTTTCGAAGAGGGTCAGCAGATCAGCGTGCGCGGTTACTCTGGCAGCCTGGTCAGCATCGGGACGGTGAAGTCGGTGATCCGCACCGCTGAAGGACTGGTTTCCCTGCCGAATTCGGCGCTGACAGAAGAGGAGGTAACGATCTCAGAGGCCGGGGAAATAGAATGACCTCCAAGCATATCGTCGCCGCTGATTACGTCCAGGGTGAGCTTTCACCCGAAGAACGCCAGCGGGCACATGCTCACCTGAAGGATTGTGAACAATGCCGGGCTGCGGTTGAGGCGGTCCGGCAGTCAAAGAAAAAAACGGGCGAGAAGCAGTCGCGCGTGCTGGTCAGCTTCGTTGCCCACCTGATACAGGGCAGCGTCTCGATGCTCGGGGCACCCTTGAAAAACATTCCTTATCAACCCGAAGCAAAGCCGGAGGAGGAAGCACCTCCAGCAATTCATTTTGAACCTTTACGTGTCCTTACGCCGAAAATCGCCAGCGGAGCGAAGGGTTTTGCCCGTTTTATCGGTCGGTTTGGGGTGGTTCTACTGCTGACGGTGATTGTCCTGCTCCTGCCGACGCCGGAAGGACTCTCCCCGGAGGGTCACCGGGCACTTGCCTTGTTCGTGTTCACCGGAAGTATACTGGCACTTGAACCGGTATCCTTACCAATCGCTGCACTGATGGTACCAGTCGCCTCAGTCGCCTTGAGGGTTGCCGATACACCGACCGCATTTGAAACCTATTCCCGCCCGGTTGTTTTCTTGATTTTAGCCAGCCTGTTCCTGGCGGAAGCTCTGCGAAAGCACGGTCTGACCCGCCGGCTGGCATTGATCACCATCGTCGGCTCAGGCGGTGGGATTTCTATGCTTGTACTTGGAATAATGGGCATTGCTGCAGGATTTTCGATGTGGGTGGAGAACACCGCCACCGCAGCGGTACTGATCCCGGTAGCCCTGGTGATCGCCAAACATGTGCCAGACCCGAAACACGCACGTCAGCTGCTGGTGCTGTTGGTGCTGGGGATCGCCTACTCAGCCAGCGTTGGTGGGATGGTAACTATCATGGGTTCGGCTTCCAACGCGGTGGCAGCGGGATTTCTTTCCCAGATCCGCGATTGGACGTTCGTGGACTGGATGGTTTACGGTCTGCCGTCTTTCCTGCTGATCTTCCCATTAACGTGGTGGCTGCTGATGCGGATCGTCAAAGTGCCGGTAAAAAGCCTGGATATCGAACCGGTACGCAAAAAATTGAATGAGCTCGGTTCGATGAGCAGTGCCGAACGCGAGATCCTGGGAACACTGGGTGTTGCTGTGGTTTTGTGGGTCGCCGGGTCGTTCATTGAGCCGGCCCTGAACCTGCCGTCCACGCTGCTCTCCTCCGCGATGGTCGCAGTGCTGGTGGTTTCCTACCTGGCGGTGCGCAAAATCATCAACTGGGAGGATGTAAAGGGCGTCAGCTGGGGCATTTTCCTGATCATCGGGGCTGGACTTTCACTCGGCGAAACCCTCAGCCGGACGGGTGCCACGGAATGGTTCGCCGGGCTGATCACTCCGCTGGTGCAGGGTCCCCCGCTGCTGATCAGCCTGATGCTGCTGGTGTTCCTGTCCGCTCTGCTGACCAATGTGATGAACAACACCACCATCGCGGCAGTCTTCGTCCCCATCCTGATTGCTATCGCCCAGGCGGACCCGAACTTCAACCCGATCCAGCTGGTACTGCCCGTTACCCTGGCGACGACTTTCGGTTATTCGCTGCCATCCGCTTCCGGCAGGATGTCGCTGATCGCCGCCAGCGGAATCGTCAGCCGGGGTGAGATGATGCGCTACGGGTTGATCATGACCGCGGCCAGTTCCCTGGTATTAGGGATTTTCTTTTATGTGCTGGCTTTGCTTAACTTAATTTGAACATAAAAATTTGTGAGGTATGAAATGCGAGTATTAGTGGTTGGTGCCGGGCGTGCAGGTGCACGCGTGATTAAACAACTGCGGAAAAACCCGATCATTGAGATCCTGACAGTCGACCCGCGGGCGGATACCTATGCGGTCGAGCAGGGAATCATCGAGTCGGTCGATATCCAGGAGGCTTTCACTCCCCTGACAATCGATTATGTGCTGGGAAAAGCAAGCCCAGACCTGGTCCTGCTGGCGATGGCAACGGAGGACCTGGGATTGGGACAGGCACCCGGGATTGAGATCCTGGCAGACGCACTGCGGAAAGAGGTCGCCTCGGATGTCAACGTGCCGCTGATCGAGATCGCCCGATACGGGGAGTAGGGGAGTAAAAAAACATGGTAAGAAGAAAGATCCCCCTGGATGACGATCATATCGAACCGCACATGTGCGACCTGGATTTGCGGTTGTATATTATTGGAAGGCTTCCCTTCTTCAAAGAACTTCCTCTCGAGAGCATCCTTGAGATCAATACCCACTTCACTGAGCGTGGCTATACTCCTGGAGAGATGATTTATTACGAAGGGGAACCAGCTGAGCGCCTTTATGTTGTTGCTGACGGCTATGTCAAACTGATGCGGCACACCCGGAGCGGAAAGGATGTCATGCTCGACATCCTGGAACAGGGGGAGTTTTTTGGGAGCCTTGCGCACACAGAAAGTAATGAATATGCGGAAACTGCCCATGCCCACACGCCGGTGTGTGCTCTCAGCATTGAAGGTGGCGACTTCAGGCAGGTGCTCAACAATCACCCCCAGGTTGCCTTGAAGGTGGTGGATATTATGGCAACGCGCCTGCAGGAGGCCCATGAAATGGTGCGGTTGTTGAGTGTTTCATCGGTTGAACAGCGCCTGGCGCATGTTCTGTTGAAACTGGGGGATAAACTTGGTGAACCCGAAGACGAAGGTTTATTGATCCAGATGCCGCTTGGCCGCACTGACCTGGCTGAGCTGACCGGGACCACGACTGAGACTGCCAGCCGGGTGATGAGCCAGTTCCAGAAAGACGGGCTGATCCAGACCGGTCGCAAATGGGTGGCAATCACGGACAAAGCCAGGTTAATTGACGTCTCGGAAGCCTGAAACCCGAATTTAACCCTGCTGATCCACCTCCCGGAGATCGATATCCGGGAGGTTTTCGCGGTTAATTGATCCAGCTCATGGAAGAAAGGCATCGCCTGAACTATAGTAATGTCAGAATTTAAGAATAAATATTTATGGAGGTAAACCCATGAAAACATTATTACGCAGCCAGGAATTGTCCTGCCCATCTTGCGTCGCCAAAATCGAAAAAGCCCTTAATGCTGTAGACGGTGTCCAGGAGGCAAAAGTGCATTTCAACACAGGCCGCATCGAAGTCGAGCACGATCCTGATAAAGCAGCCAGAGAAACCCTGGTCGAGGCTGTCCGCTCAGTTGGCTATGAGTCCAGGGTAGCACCATACTGATCGCTTACCTGTTGGAGGAACGATGAAAACTGTACTGCTGAAACTTCAAAATCCTAAGAACCGCCGCCTGTACATGGTCATCCTCAGCGGGATGCTGATCTTGCTGGCATTAGTGATCGGAAAATACCTGAATGCCCAAACCTGGCGAGATGGTTTGATGGTCGCTGCGGCGATAATCGCTGGATGGGACATTGCTGTCCGGTCGTATACCAATCTTCGGAACCGGCATATCAGTATCGAACTGCTGGTCACCATAGCCGCCACCGGCGCGCTGATCATCGGCGAATACTGGGAGGCCGCCGCGGTGACATTCCTGTTCATCCTGGGTGCATATCTGGAAGCGCGCACCCTCAGCCAGACCCGCCAGGTGATACAGGGCTTATTGGACCTGACCCCGACCACTGCGACCGTAGTGCGTGATGGTCGCCAGGTGGAAGTGCTTCCCCATGAAGTCATAACCGGTGAAACCGTGCTGATCAAACCCGGCGCCAAAATCGGTGTGGATGGTGAAGTCATTGATGGGCATTCAAACGTTGATGAGAGCGCAATTACCGGAGAGCCGATACCGGAGGAAAAATCCGTCGGTGCGCAGGTCTTCGCCGGGACGATCAACCAGGCGGGCTTGTTGAAAGTGCGCGCCACCGGTGTGGGGGCAGATACCACCCTGGCACGCATTATCCGCCGGGTAGAGGAAGCCCAGGATGAAAAAGCACCGACGCAGCGCTTCATCGAGCGTTTTTCCCAGTGGTACACCCCAGCGATCATCGGGTTAAGTGCTGCCGCCTACCTGTTCACCCGGGATATCGAGTTAGCCCTGACCCTGCTGGTGATCGGCTGCCCCGGTGCACTGGTCATTTCCACACCGGTTTCGCTGGTCGCAGGGATTGGACGGGCGGCTAAAAGCGGAATTTTGATCAAAGGGGGTGAATATCTTGAAAATGCCGGCAAGATTTCTGCCCTGGCATTCGATAAAACCGGGACCCTGACGCAGGGTAAGCCCGTCCTGACCGATGTGATCACGCTGAATGGGCATGGCGATGAAGAAATTTTACGCTGGTCTGCCACCGCAGAGGCTGGTTCTGAACATCCTCTGGCAAGTGCTGTTCTCAAGGCGGCTGAGCCCCTGGGTGAGATCGACCCGGCAGACAAGTTTGAAACCCGTACCGGCCGCGGCGTGTGCGCCAGCCTCAATGGGGATGAAATTGGGGTTGGGAACCAGGAGTTTATGATGGAACTTGGGGTCAGGGTTCCGGAGGAAGCAGTCAGGCACATGACCCGATTGAAATCTTCCGGGAAAACCGTGGTAATGGTTTCTCACAACGGCAAGGCTGAAGCTCTGCTGGGGATTGCGGACACTTTGAGAGACGATGCCCCGGAAATGATCCAGCGGCTCAAAGATTCTGGTGTTGAACGGGTGCTGATGCTGACGGGGGATGACCGACGAACAGCAAATGCTATTGCTGCCCAGGCAGGAATTGATGAAGTGCGGGCGGAACTGCTGCCCGAAGATAAGCTGGAAGCAATTCGCGAACTGCAGGCGGATGGGCATGTCGTTGCCATGGTTGGTGATGGTATCAACGATGCCCCCGCTCTGGCAGCCGCTGATGTTGGTATCGCTATGGGTGCTGCGGGTACTGATATCGCTATCGAAACTGCCGATATCGCCCTGATGTCCGATGATCTGCTCAGGCTGCCAGAAGCAGTGCGCCTGTCGAAAGCGACTCTTGGCAATATCCGCCAGAACCTGGCGATTGCCCTGGTCACCGTGGCAGGGCTGCTGCTGGGTGTGGTCCTGGGTAAAGTCCATATGGCGGGTGGTATGCTGATCCACGAGCTCTCGGTCTTGATCGTGATCCTGAACGGTATGCGGTTGTTGAGGAAATAAGGGGTGACTTTTCTTCTCTGATCCTCCAGAATTCATTTTTTTAATCTTATATAACGCATAATTCACACATTTTTCACGCCTATATCACGGAGGCGTGAAATAATGTATGTGTATAAAAGCATCTCTCGCAGAATGGAAATAGCGGTTCTTGAATTACGGCAGCCGTAATCCTGCATGCAGGATTGTTGCTGAAGCATCAATATTCATTGAAGCACTGTAAGTCCAGTTCGGTGCGAGAAAGGGTAATAGACCGGTATTATCTATATTTAACCTGGGGCCGGGAAAGCTTTACAGACCTTCTAGAATACCTGCTTGAGGATGGGGAATTCAGGGGATCGGGTCGCAGGGGAGCAGCGTTCTCGGAAAGGAGGGAAATCTAAATTAACATTCATTTCTCAAAAAGAGAAACGGGCGTTTTTAATATTCGTCCATAATCCTTATCAAACCTAAAAGTAAAACGGAGGGATATTTTTATGAATAAGAAATTGGTGGGCAAAATTACGATTTTGGTCGTGGTTATGCTGCTGGTTGGGGTGACAACTGCCCTGGCTGCTTCGGTAAACCCAGTTCCTTATGAAAATTTTGAACATAAGGACGCAGGGCATATCTGTGTCCGAGAGCTTGGTTTTGACTTCGGTATTAAAATCGAAGCATGGGGCGGACCAGGGGGATCTGGTGATTTCGACAAAGGACCAGGGACATATGATGATCATGATTATTTCTTTGATCCTGAATTTGATAATACCATTACAATAACACCACCCAACCCACGCTATACATTCGATTGGAAGGCAGCAGATTATGCGATCGGTGCGGTTGTTGTGCAAGGGGGACCCATGGATAATATTTTCTTTTATAACCCAGCTTTGTGGGAAGATACCGACCTCTATCCATATGACTCCGAAACGAATAAACAGGATAAAATCAGCCATATCTCGTTCTGCTGGATGAAGACTGGTGACAACGGAGACGATGAGTGCTACCAGGAAGAGACTGCTTGGGCTGCTGGAGATCCGTATATCGAGGCAGATCAGTGGGCTATGTACGTAACCTATGAGGAAGGGTTGACGGTCGATGTAATTGCAGGTCAAAATTACACAATCGGAACCGCCACCTTCTCTGCTCCTGATGAGAATGATAATGTAACAATCACAATCAACCTCACGGATGGATGGATTTTCTACTATGACGTAGCCGATGACGAGGAAGACGACAATCTCAAGGTCCAGGATTATGAGACGGCTCCAGAGGGGAATCCGCCAATTGGATTATTCGATTGGAAGATATTTATCCCAGTCGGAAGCACTGACGGAGAAATTATTGTTCCGTTGAATGATTTCTACGGCGTTCACCTGGATGTGGCACAGCTCATTGAGTGCCCGGTAGAATAAACAACAATTGAATACCTCTCCATGAAATCCTGAGGGGGGAGGAAAGGGAACAGGTGACAGTGCTGTCCTCAGCCAAATCCAGGACAGCACTGTTCGCGCCTGTTGGGTATTCGCAGTGTGGCAGGGTTATTTTTGTTAGATGATTATTCCGGTGGATTATCAAGCATATTCACTGCCGCATGACCTCGATGAATTCCCTGGCAAGCAGGGAATTTTCAGCTGGGTATGTCGGAAGGATAATTCCAGAGAGATGGGAGGATAGCATTCTACGCCAGGGGCTTGTTGGAGACGAAGATGGCAAAGCCCATCGAGGGTGAGGACTGATTCAAGATAATAATTTCTAATTCGGGGCTCAGGAAAAT
>JABAOG010000284.1_pt1 | contig 29626 bp, 30 predicted proteins | sample 7062131 | NCBI WGS metagenome assembly JABAOG01 (sample SAMN14538629, study PRJNA623070) | marine sediment metagenome | biome: marine biome [ENVO:00000428]; feature: marine pelagic biome [ENVO:01000023]; material: deep marine sediment [ENVO:00002113] | place: India: Arabian Sea | collected... | reverse complement strand
CCTTTTGCCGTTAGTATTCTTTCGATATTGCTGGCACATGAATTCGGTCATTATCTGGCTGCCCGCTACCACAATACACATGTAACGCTGCCATATTTCATACCTTTCCCCTTGAGCCCGTTTGGAACGATGGGGGCGTTCATCCAGATGAAAGAACCGCCAAAAAATAAAAGGGTTTTGCTGGATATCGGTATAGCAGGTCCAATCGCTGGACTGGTAGTCGCCATTCCTGTGCTGTTTTATGGATTGTACCTTTCATCTGTGGAATCCCTGCCGCAGTCATTTCCTCCCGGGCAAATTTTTGAAGGCAATTCGATTTTATACCTTGCCATGAAATATATCGTCCATGGTCAGTTATTACCAGCGCCAGAAAGTTATCAGGGAATGTCCCCATTAATCTATTGGCTGCGATATTTCTTTACAGGTATGCCGCTGCCAACCGGTGGAACTGATGTATTCCTGCATCCAGTTGCCTGGGCAGGTTGGGCAGGGATGCTGGTCACCGCTTTGAACCTGATTCCAGCAGGACAATTCGATGGTGGTCATATCATGTATGTCTTGCTCGGTAAGAACACCAAAAAACTATTACCATTTATCCTGATTGTCCTGGTGGGGATGGGATTTTTCTGGTCTGGTTGGTGGCTATGGGCTGGTTTAATCTTTCTGTTGGGACGCAGACATGCAGAGACTTTGGACCAGATTACTGACCTGGACCCCAATCGACGCCTGCTTGCATTAGCCGGGCTGGTTATCTTTGTTCTCGTATTTATGCCCGTCCCGATTTCCGGGTCTTTCTAATGGTTTGACAGATTGAGAAATTCGTTGATGGTCTCCGCGACCACTTTGGGCTGGGTTAGATGTGGACTGTGATCTTCGTTATCGAAAATATAAATTTTCGATGGATTGAGCAGTTCAGCCAGGTGCGGGTAAAGTTCCGGGTAAAGGGTTCTGTCCTGGTCTCCCCAAATCAACAGCGTTGGAGTCTGGATACCGGGGATGATGTCTGTCAGGTCGGAAAATGTATCCAGTAAATAGAGGACTTTTGGGGTTAAATAGCCAGCACCTTCAACAAGTGTGCTTCTAACCTCGTCTGAAATATAGGGATGCGTGATTTTTGATAACTCGTGGCCAAATTTCACCAACCTATTCGGGAAATGATCTTTACTGATGTAAAATATTTTTCCGAGCTGGTTCATGATCTTTAGTCCGGGACCAACCTGCTCTCTGGTAAATAAGGGGTTGATCAATACCAGGTTTTTAATCCTCTCCGGAAATTGGTGTGCACACATGAGACTGAGGTAACCCCCGAGCGAATGTCCAATCAGGATGATTTCGTCATCGGCAATCGAATCAATATCGAAAATCATTTTTTCAAAAGTGGATTCTATTGAGTAATCCGTGCGAATTGAAGATTTACCCCCATTTCCATGACCCAGTAGATCGATTGAATGGATAGTTAGATGATCAACAATTAAATGATCCGATAAGAATTTCCATTGAGTAGAGCAAGCTCCAAAACCGTGTATCATTATGATCGTAGACATAGGCATTGACCGAGGAGGAATAATTCACAATGACAGTTGAAACCAGAACAATACAATTTCACACCAGGGGTAACGCTGAAATGACGGACATCACTGATCAGGTCAGGGAAGAGATCCAGAAATCTGCGATATCCAACGGGACAGTTACCATTTTTTGTCCCTCGTCAACAACAGCGTTAACGACAATTGAATACGAATCTGGTTGTATTCATGACCTGGAGAGGTTGTATGATCAAATCGTGCCTCAAAACCAGGATTATCAACATAATAAACGCTGGGGAGACGGAAATGGTCACAGTCATGTGCGTGCTGCACTGCAAGGAGCATCATTTACCGTCCCGATCAGCGGAAATCGTTTGACATTGGGAACATGGCAGCAGATCATACATATCGATTTTGATAATCGATCCCGGAATCGGGAGTTGATACTTCAGGTGATCGGCGAATAGTCTCCTTCTGATGCCGTTTCTTCTTTGCGCATAGCCAGAAATGCTTCTATTCCGACTTCAATGATATCCAGTGATGGTTCACGTGTGGTCAGTTTCTGCAGTTCGAGGTTGGGTGCAACGAGAGCCTTCACGATTGGATTATCCATGTTTTTAGCAGTCCAGCGCAAATATTCATAAGCAATCCCGGCGATAACCGGAAGCAAAAGCACACGGGAAATCAATCGCCAGAGCATAGGGAGCGGACCAAGTAAGGCGAACAGGATGATCGATAGAATGACCACATCCAATAAGAATGCAGTTCCACACCGGGGATGGAGACGTGAGAATTTTTGAACGCTTTCTGGGGTTAGTTCAGCGGAAGCCTCGAAAGCATTTATCGTCTTATGTTCTGCACCGTGATAAGCGTAAACTCGCTGGATATCAGGCATTAAGCCGATCGCCCAGATATACGCAACTAGAAGGATCAACCTGAGAAGACCCTCAATCAGGTTACTTACCCAAACCGAGACGCTCAGGTAATTTTCGAATAACTGTCCAACTGCAGCCGGGAGTAAAAAGAACAAACCGATTCCTATCGATAATGAAATAACCAGCGTTAAATAGAGGGCAGGACCGGATAGTTCTTCTTCCTCATCTTCAGTTTGCATGTTTGCTGAGATTGTCAGAGCCCTGATCCCCAGCCCAAGAGCATCCCAGAGGGATAACAAACCCCGTAAAAATGGAATTTTGCTGACTTTGGACGAATAAATTTTCGAGAGTGGTTCAGTATGGATCTCGATAGTTTGTTGAGGCGACCGCATAGCGATTGCTACAGCTTTCTGACCGCGCATCATCACACCTTCGATGACTGCCTGACCACCATAAGATGGCAATTTTTCTTCCATGTTAATTTTCTAAGTTGTAAATAAAGTGAATGATCGCCTCGATACCCTTTTTCCAGGTCGGGACGTGAATTTTCTCATCGGGTCCATGCATATTGTCCTCCGGCATGGAGAAACCGATATTGACAGAATCGACTTTGAGCACAGATTGAAAAAGCATGACAACAGGAACGCTGCCACCCTCACGCTTGAAAAGTGGTTCCGTGTTCCAGACTTGTTTAGCCGCATCCCGATACGCCTGCACCCATTTTGAATCTCTCGGGCTCAGGGTTGCTATTCCACCAGCCAGCTGTTTCAATTCCCAGGTGACTGTATCTGGTGCATTCGCCTCCAGATAAGCTTTCATCTGCTCGTAAACTTCATCGGGATCCTGTTCCGGTACCAGGCGGCAAGAGATTTTAGCCATTGCTTTTGCTGGGAGGACGGTCTTTGAACCTTCACCAGTAAAACCAGAAAGCAGCCCATTGATTTCTAATGTTGGTCGTGCGCCTGTCCTTTCAACGGACGTATAACCATCTTCTCCCCAAAGTTCAGGCACTCCCGTTCGTTCAAAATAGAATTCATCATCCATTGGAAGGCGAGCCAACTGTTCCCGCTCATCTTCAGTTAGATCGATAACTGAGTCGTAAAATCCGGGAAGGGTGATTTTTCCAGTTCCATCATGCATTCCAGCGATCAGATCTGTTAATACCTGTGCTGGATTGTGAACTGCACCACCAAAAACACCTGAGTGCAGGTCTTGCTTCGGTCCGGTAATGTGTAGCTCAAAATATGCCAGCCCGCGCAGTGCATATGTGATGGTGGGTAGATTCTTACCTAGCATTCCAGTATCCGGGTTGAGGGCGACATGGCATGACAGCAACTCAACATTTTCGTTTATGAATCTTGCCAGGTTGGGAGAACCGATTTCTTCTTCTCCCTCGATCATGAATTTGACATTGATGGGTAAATTCCCCTCAGCCAAAATCGACTCCACTGCGTGAATCGTGGCCATAACAGGGCCTTTCATGTCTGTTGCCCCGCGACCGTAAAGGTCCTCACCATGGACTTCAGGAGTAAAAGGTTTTTTGGTCCAATTTTCAAGTGGTTCTGCCGGCTGGACATCGTAATGACCGTAGATCAGGACGGTTGGGGCGTTTGTTCCAGCAGCTAGTTTCTCCGCATAAACCACCGGGTGACCAGCAGTATCATAAGACTGGACGTTGTCCAGACCAATCGATTTCAGCTTCTCAACCAGCCAATTTGCAGCATCTTGTACCTCTTTCTGATTCTCTGCAGCGGTTGAAATGGATTTTATTGCGGTTAATTCAATCAGCTCTTGAAGATAATTATCAACATTCAATCTGGCGTGATCAAGAGCTTTTTCACGGGCTGTTGTCATATTTATTTCTCCTAAATTTTGTCAAACCGTTATTATACACCTTCGTTAATTTATTAATAATCATCTTTCTGTAATTGGGCGTAGAGGAGATCTCCTAGCAATTTGTCCTCATTGACCCAGATACTGGGTTTGTTGTTGAGACCGTCGAATTGGCGGGCGGTTGTAAATACCTGATCCTGATACATCTTAGCTTCACAATAAGAAGTCACAGGGGAGTATCCACCATCCATATAAATCTGGTATTTGCCTGAACCGGAGTTGTACTCCACCCGGGAAACCCGCAGACTCGAAAGATAGGTAGCATTGTACAGCCAGCCATGCCACTGACCAGCCCGGAATAATGAGTCCAATGCAGATTTGAAATCGATGTTCAGATCACCGGTTTTCTTGATCCCAACTGTTAAAGGAACGAGTACAAAATCGCAATGGTTTTCATCTACATTGGTTTGCAGGACAAAATAGATGACTACATCGTCCTCGGCGATATATCCTCTCGGCGATGGGGTTTCTGTATGGGTCGGTGTAGGGGTTGGTGTTTCCGTCGGGGTTGAAGTGACGGTTGGGGATGGGGTAAATGTGGCCGTATCGGTCGGAGTTAGCGTAAAAGTTTCGGTTGGAGTAGGAGTCTCAGTCGGAGTGTCGGATGGCGTGGGTGTATTTGTTGGCGGGATGGCGGTGTTTGTCTCAGTCGGTGGTGAGAGAAAAGAACCTCCATCCGGGGAACAGGCACTTATGAAAAAGATGCTTATAACAATTAGGATAATTGCAGTGATGGACTTTCGCATTAATCTCTCCATGTATGATGATTAACAGCTATCAACTTGTCCAAATCAAAAATTCAACAGTTTAGACACNNTCCAAAACAAAAATACTACACGTTGGACACAGCAATAGATTATAGCGGAAAAGGAATGATATCGAAGATCGAATTGTCTTAATTTATCGATCAATCTCATGTTAAAATTATTTTGCGGACAATTGAAGGTATGTATTTGGAGGGAGTAGGATGATCATTACTGATGGGCAAATTGTTACTCTGGATCCTGAGCAGGGCATAATCTCTGGACAGGCTATAGCTATTAGTAATGGTCTGATTACGGATATCGGTCCTCAAAGGGATATTCTGAATAAGAATCCCGATGAGGAATCCGCTAAAAATCAATATATCATGCCGGGGAATATCTGTGCCCACACCCATTTTTACGGCGCCTATGCCCGCGGAATGGCTATCCCCGGAGCTCCTCCGAAAGATTTCCCAGAAATCTTGAAAACATTGTGGTGGCCGTTGGATATGGCTCTGGATGAAGAATCTGTACGGCTGTCGGCACAAATCTTGGTCATCGATGCAATCAAGAATGGAACGACCACCTTATTTGATCATCACGCTTCACCAAATTTCATCGAAGGCTCCCTGGATGTGATCGCAGAGGTGATCCGTGAATATGGAGTGAGAGGGGTCTTGTGCTACGAAGTCACGGATCGAAATGGAGAAGACGGGATTCAGGAAGGTATTGAAGAGAACATCCGATTCCTGAAAAAAACAAAGGATGATGAATCAGGAAGGTTGTCCGGTTTGTTTGGCTTGCATGCCAGCATGACTTTGAGCAATGAAACTCTGTCAAACACCCAACAGGCAGTGGAACAGGTTGGGGACACGGGCATCCATATCCATGTGGCAGAACATGAGGCAGACGAATATGACAGCATGCAGAAATACGATCTGCGGATCATTGATCGCCTGGTGGAATTTGGTCTGTTGAACGATCAATCCATTGTCGCCCATGGCATCCACATCGATGCACGGGAAATGGAACTGCTGCGCGATGCCGGTGCGTTTTTATCCCACCAACCGCGATCGAATATGAATAATGGGGTAGGGGTGGCGGAGATCGAGTCGATGTACCGTTTCGGAATTCCTGTGGTCCTGGGTACGGATGGTTTCAGCCACACAATGTGGACCGAGATGAAAACTGCTTACCTTCTGCATAAAGTCGCCCACAGGGATCCCCGGCGTATGAACGGGGCAGATTTATTTGATATCAGTGTGGTAAATAATTCGACACTTGCTCAACAGCATTTTAACCGAGGCAGTTTTGGAAAAATCCAGGCAGGGGCTTATGCGGATCTGATCTTTGTGGATTATCATCCTAATACACCCATGGATACCGGGAACTTACCATGGCATATTATCTTCGGGATGAAAGAAGGCATGATTACAACGACCATAGTCGATGGGGAGATCTTGATGAAAGATCGGCAGTTGACCAAAATTGATGAAGCCGCCGTTGCCGCCAAAGCACGAGACTATGCGCCAGAGGTATGGCGGGCATATAATCGCTATGTTTCTCAAAATTTATATAACCAGGTGGATTGATGGAAAAAGAATTAAAGACAACTACGATTGCTTTGCTGGGGGGAACGGGGAAAGAAGGTCCAGGGCTTGCCATGCGCTGGGCTGTAGCTGGTTATCCCATTATCATTGGCTCCAGGGAATTGGATAAGGCGAATAGAGTTGCCAGTGAACTTAGGGAGGAACTGGGTGTCGAGCATATCAGAGGTGAGGTCAATCAGGATGCAGCCCGGATGGCTGATATCAGTGTGCTGACAGTCGTATTTTCAGCACATGAGAGCGCGGTAAAGTCGCTGAAAGAGGCACTTCAGGGCAAGATTCTGGTGGATGCAACCGCCCGGGTAGACTTCCGTGATCCTGCGCCGCCCAAACAACCCGCTGCTGCCGTCATAGCTCAGGAAATTCTCGGTGAAAATGTAACTGTTGTAGCGGCATTTCAAAATGCGCCAGCACATTCCCTGAAGAAAAACCTGGATCAACCCATTTCAACAGATGTCCTGGTTTGTGCAGATGACCTGGATGCTGCTGAGAAAGTCATCGCCCTGGCAGAAGATGGTAAGNNGACCTGGATGCTGCTGAGAAAGTCATCGATCTGGCAGAAGATGGCAAGATGCGGGCTTATTATGCCGGTAAGCTTGAAGATGCAATCGTTGTCGAAGGGATCACATCTTTACTGATCCACATCAACAAACATTACAAAACGAAGACTGCCAGTATTCAGATCACCGGTTTGTGATCAAACCATGCCTCAACTGATCCTCACCCCGCTTCAATCGATTCCGCTTGTGGTTGAAGGGGATTCAATTCCACAAATTACCTTGTCTGGTTGCGCCAAAAATGGAATCCAAATCCAGGATGGAGATGTCTTTGTTTTTGCTCAAAAAGTGATCTCCAAGGCGGAAGGACGTTTTGTCGACCTCCACTGTGTATCTCCAAGCCAGACTGCAAGCGAAATCGCGGCCGAAGTCAACAAGGATCCGGCGCTGATCGAATTGATTCTTCAGGAAAGCAATCAGGTTCTACGGAAAAGAGAAGGTGTTATCATCGTTGAGCACCGTTTAGGGTTTGTCTGCGCAAATGCAGGTATTGACAGGTCGAATGTCAGAGGTCCAGCAGGAAAGGAGTCGGGAGACGAAGAATGGGTGTTGCTGCTGCCTCATAACCCGGATGACTCCGCAGAGCAGATCCGTAAGGAGATTGCCGAGGCGACAGGCAAGAACATTGGGGTTTTGATCATCGATTCTCATGGGCGTGCATGGCGTTTAGGTACATCTGGGGTGGTGATCGGCACAGCGAACGTGCCTCTTCTGGAAGATTTGCGAGGCCATGAAGATCTCTTTGGCTATGAATTGACCTCCACGGATGTGGGTGTTGGCGATGAACTCGCCGCGGCGGCATCTTTGATGATGGGTCAAAAAGAGGAAGGTACACCGATCGTTCATGTCCGGGGTTTACCTTATCCATTGAGGCAAAGCCAATTGGGAGAGATATTACGACCCAAAGAAAAAGATTTGTTTAGATAGTTGAGGATTACATATGAATGATTTGCCAAAAGAAAATAGTGAATTATTGGCTGATGAAACAAAAGCTTTTGCATTTTTAGGAACGGTTATGGAAGATGGTACACCGCAGGTTACCCCATTATGGTTCGATTTTGATGGCGAATACATCCGTTTTAATTCTGCGAGAGGCCGGGTGAAGGATGAAAATATCCGACGGAATCCAAACATAGCTATTACGATTGTCGATCCTGCGGATATGTATCGATACTTACAGGTGCGTGGAAAGGTTGAAGAAATCACAGAAGAAGGTGCACGCGAGCACATCGAGAGTCTTTCGCAAAAATATCGAGGTCGACCATTCACTTTCGGATCTCCGGATGAGGTCAGGGTTATGTATAAGATTAAACTTCAATGATAGAGAAAGCAGCATTAAAGGTTTGCGCCCTGGCTGGTGGTGTCGGTGGTGCCCGCATGGCAGATGGGTTCTACCGCTCGGATTATCCGGTTGAATTGACGGTTATCGTCAATATTGGTGACGACTTTGATCTCTTCGGGCTGCGAATCTGTCCAGATATCGATACCGTCTGTTACACACTTGCGGATCTGGCAAATCCAAAAACGGGGTACTTCGGGATGAGACATGGATGGTTTGTCAATATCTGGAGGGTTTAGGCGGTCCAACGTGGTTCCAGCTCGGTGACCGGGACCTGGCAACCCATCTGGAGCGGTCGCGACTATTAAATCAGGGACTGACTTTGAGCCAGGTAACCCGGCGATTCTGTGAAATCTGGGGAGTGGATTGCAGAGTCCTTCCGGTCAGCGACGATCCAATTCCAACGATTGTGCATACCCGGCAAGGCAGCCTCTCCTTCCAGGAGTACTTTGTCCGGGAAAACTGCGAACCCCATGTGACTGGTTTCGAATTCAAAGGAGTGGACGAAGCTAAACCAGCACCTGGAGTGCTGCAGGCGGTTGAGGATGCGGATGTTGTTTTGATCTGCCCGTCGAACCCGTGGGTAAGTATTGACCCGATCTTGAAGGTAGATGGGGTTCGAGATACCATACAGGACAAACAGGTTGTGACAATTTCACCGATCATTGGAGGAAAAACGGTAAAAGGACCGGCTGCCAAAATGTATACAGAGATGGGGATCGACCCTTCTGCCTTTGCTGTGGCGGAACATTATCAAGGGTTTAATATGATATTCGTGTTGGATGAAGTTGATATTGATCTGAAATCAAAAATCGAAGATCTAGGGGCTACAACTTATATTACAGACACTTTGATCAAGGATATCCCTGCCCGTATTCGGCTGGCAAATGAAATCATTCAATTATTATCTCATCAAGACAATCAATATGTTGGTTGATCTAAGATGACAAACACGAGTAAATGGTTCATAGCTGTCCCTTTTACATTCATTTTAGCCATCATCATTCCAGCCCTGATCACAGGTAATTGGATTTGGTTTCTTAAAGATTGGGGTGATTCTGCGTACATTTTTCTAACGATTGGAATGTGGATTGCCGCTACGGCTTTTGTGGATGTGAGTAAACCCCGAACTTCGATGGACATCGCTAACTTTATGATACCGGCAGGGTTAATCCTGTCCGTGCCTATTTCAGTATTCGATAGAGTATACGGTATCGCGTATCATCTATCCGATGGAATTAAGTGGTTTGCAGTCGTGATCGGCGGTGGAGCAATCGCCATTGGTATTTACGCACGCATCTCCCTGGGAGAATATTATTCCCCACGCGGAAAAGTTCAAGCGGTTGGAAGGCTTATCCGCACGGGTCCTTATCGATGGATCCGTCATCCGATGTATCTGGCAGCTATAGCATGGGGTATCGGATGGCCCCTATTCGTTAGAAGTATTCTTGGGGTTCTGGTGAATAGCCTTTTCCTGCTGCCTGCGATCAAAATTCGGATAAGGGAAGAAGAAAATGAATTGATCAAGTCCTTTGGAGACGAGTACGAGAACTATCGGAAGGAAACCTGGCGGTTAATACCATTCATATATTGAGTAGATACTATCATTATGAATGATTCGTTGAGTTATCAATTATTGTCCGTATTTGTGCGAAGTTTGAAATTATTATATGAAACTAATAATATTTTGTTAAACTTCTGTTAAAATATGTCTATTGAGAGAGAAAAAAGAAATCCGCCCAAGCATGGTCTTTATTCCTTTATCCATCAACCTTTTTCGCCAAATTTGAAAGGAAATTGAATCAATGACCTTATGGGCTATCGTACCCGTCAAGCCGCTGACCCGAGGAAAATCACGGTTATCGAATGTTCTTACCCGGGAAGAAAGAACCCAATTAAATCAATTTTTATTACAAAATACAATTAATACGCTCAACGATATCCTTGAGATTGATAATATCCTGGTTGTCAGCCGGGATCAATCTGCGCTCGCTCTGGCGCGTGAGTTGGGGGCAAAAACTGTTCTTGAAAATGGAGCACCCAAATTAAATGTCGCTCTGACCCGGGCAACTGTGGTAGCAAAATCTTACGCCACCCGCGGGGTCTTGATCCTTCCAGCGGATCTTCCATTGATAACGAGAGAGGNNTTTGATCCTTCCTGCGGATCTTCCATTGATAACTCGAGAGGACATCGAATCGATGTTAGATCGGATGCATTCGCCTCCTGTTGTCGTGGTCGCACCCGATCGCCATCATCGGGGTACGAATGCATTGATGGTAAGCCCTGCTGGATTAATTGAATACCAGTATGGTGATAATTCATTTGAAAATCATTGTAAGCTGGCCAGGGAAGCAGGTGCTCGCCTGGAGATTTGTGAGCTGCCATCCCTTTCACTGGACCTGGATTTACCCGAAGACCTTGCCCTGCTGGAGCAGCAATTGGACTTTAACCGATATCATATGGAGGAGCAGATACACGATGGATAGAGTAGCCCTATATCTACAAGATGCTCATGATCTGCGTGATGGATTGGATTATGTGCGCTACGCTGAAGAAAAAGGTTTCGAGGCTGTATGGCAGGCAGAATCTCGCCTGGTGCGCGATGCGATCGTGCCAATGGCGGCATATGCCGCTGTAACTGAAAAAATTGCTGTTGGTTCAGGTGTGATTAACAACTGGACACGGAATATTGGTTTGCTGGCAGCAACCTTCCTGACACTTGATGATCTTGCCCAGGATCGGATCATTTGCGGAATGGGAGCCTGGTGGGATCCGCTGGCAAGAAATGTGGGGATTGAGCGAAAAAGCCCATTAACAGCGATGAAAGAAACTGTTTTGATCCTTCGCCGATTGCTTAACCTGGAGCGAGTTACATTTCATGGTGATTTTGTCCATGTCGATGGGATTGAACTGGATGTCGTCCACGGCAGGCGAGAGCCCAGGAATGTGCCTATCATGATCGGTGCGACTGGACCAAAGATGCTGGCATTAACCGGTGAGATCGCTGATGGGGTTGTGCTGAATTATTGTGTGCCTCCAGCCTATAATGATCGCGCACTGGAACAACTGAAAAAGGGAGCAGACAAAGCCGGTCGCGATATTGACTCGATCGACCGACCGCAGTTAATCGTTTGTTCTGTTGCTCACGATCGCGATGAAGCGATTAACTCAACCCGCGAATTACTGACCCAATACCTGGCACAACAGCCTCATATTGCTAAAGCATCCGGAGTTTCAATGGAGATCGTAGAAGAAATCCAGTCCATTTTAGGATGGCCAGCAACCCACGAGGAGATCCAAAAAGCAAAACACCTGGTCCCGGATGACCTGATGTACCGGATTACTGCATCAGGCACTCCTGAGGAGGCCAGAAAAAAGGTTCAGGAATATATCGATCACGGATGTACCTGCCCGATCCTGTATCCGGTAGGTGGAGAAGTAAAATTACTCGTTGATACATTCTCTCCCGGGGGGTAAATCGCCATGCAGAAACAACCAAACTCCAGGCACTGCTTTGTCTGTGGAGTGGAAAATCCATTTGGATTGCACCTGGAATTTTATTATGATGAGTCGGGGAGAGTCATCTGTGAATATGTGGTAGGGGATTCCTATCAAGGTTATCCAGGTACAACTCATGGTGGGATCGTTGCTTCAATGATTGATGAGGTACTTGGCAGAGTCCATATGGGGGCAGATATGGATAACCCCAGGTTTATGTACACAGCAAAGTTAACGGTAAATTATCGCAAACCGGTACCGACCGGCAAAACGATTAAATTGGTCGGTGAAGCAGTAAAGAGCAAGAAAAGAACTGCAGTATCAAGAGCTGAGATTATTGGTCCTGGGGGAGACCTTTTGGTGGATGCTGAAGCGATACTTATTGATGTACCCTCTGAGATCGTCAGCGAATCGGACCTTGAAGAACTCGGATGGCGGGTTTATCCGGATGAACAGGAGTAATTGAGGTTTGTCAATGATTACCAATTATCACCGACTGTCGACAATTGAAGATGTTGATGCTCTGCTGGACCGTAAAAATGTTGAGACAAAAATAATCGCAGGTGGATACTACATTAATCGAACCAGGTCCGAGCAAAATTTTGAGGTCGTTGACATTCAATCCCTGGGATTGGACCGGATAGAGATCAAAGGGAGGGTCGTACATGTTGGAGCGAATGTACGGCTGAACGAGCTGATCGAAAAAGAATCATTACCTGATAGTCTATATTCCGTCCTGCAGCGGGAATCCACCATCAACCTTCGAAATCAAATCACTTTACCCGGACTGATCAAATCTGCGGATGGTAGATCAGGATTGCTGACCTGGCTGCTTGGAGTGGAGGCANNTGAGGCATCAGTGGGTGAATTTCTTCCTGAACGTGCCTCCAATCGCAAATTGATCCTTGAGGTCAAATTCCCGGCTGAGATCTCTGGTTCATATCACCAGATAGCAAGAACACCAGCTGATCAACCTGTGATTTGCGTTCAATTAACCCGATGGGACTCGGGCAGATCACGGGTAAGTATAGGAGGATTTGGCGATTATCCAAAGCTCGCCTTTGATGGCAATGACCAGGATGGAATTGTTGAAGCAGTGAAAAACTCTTGCTATGACTCAAACGATGAATGGGCTTCGGCAGAATATCGGATTTTCGCTGGTGAGAGCCTGGTGAAGCGGTGCTTCGAGGAGGTGCAGGGATGAAGATGACATTGAATGTCAACGGAATTGATCATGATGTCTCTGTAGATCCAGGGGATACTCTCCTGAAGACCCTCAGAAAGCTGGGTTTTTTCAGTGTTAAATTCGGTGCGGAGCTGGGTGAAACTGGTGCAGATACAATTTTATTGGATGGAAAACCAGTAAATGCTGGTAGTCTGCTTGCCTTGCAGGCTGAGGGGCATAAGATAGATACACTCGAAGGGATGGGAGAACATCCCCGGCAAGGGTGGAAGATTACCCGTGGTTTGCATGTTCTTCAGCAGACATTTGTCGATTCAGGGGCCATTCAATGCGGGTNNACCAATCCATCGGAAGAAGATGTCAGAAATGCGATTTCGGGCGTGTTATGCAGATGTACCGGTTACAAAAAACCCGTCGAAGCGGTGCTCCAGGCAGCAGCAATATTACGAGGTGAGCAAGAAAATTATGAATTTCAGCCAGGATCCCCAATTGCATCTACCGAACCCTTCGAAAGAGACGACGATCCCGGTTTGCCGACTGGTGGGATTTTGGAGACGCCCGGTGCTGTTCAGACTGAACTGAAAGTTTTACCGGATCTCAAAGTAGAACAAAAAACAGGAGAGTACCAGCAGGTAGGCAAACCAGCACCGAAGGTCGATGCTGTCAAGTTAGCCCAGGGAAAACCAGCATTTACTGGGGATTATGAAATTCGTGGACTTTTGCATGCCAAAGTCCTCCGCAGTCCATACGCCCATGCTCTAATCAAGAATATCGACACTACCAAGGCAGAAAAACTGCCCGGTGTTGCTGCTGTTCTGACTCACAAAGATGTCCCACGGGTGGCTTATTCTACGGCTGGTCAATCCGATCCGATTCCAGGACCTCTGGACTGTTTCTCGTTGGACAAAAAAGTCAGATTTGTCGGAGATCGTGTGGCTTTTGTCGCTGCGGAAACACCGGAGATCGCTGAAAAAGCGATCCAGTTGATCGAGGTTGATTATGAAGTAATAGAACCGGTATTGGATATGGGTCAAGCCATGAAACCCAATGCTCCTGTTATTCATGACGAACCGGATTATGTGAATTTTGCTGATTCTGATCCCACCAAGAACCTTGCTGCAGAAATCCGCATCGACATTGGGGATGTGGAGACCGGTTTCCAGGATGCGGACCACATATTTGAACGTGATTACGAAGTTCCAAAGGTGCAGCAGGCTCATATCGAACCGCATGTTGTTGTCACATACTGGGATGAGAATGACCGCCTGACAATCCGAACTTCAACCCAGGTACCTTTCCATGTCCGCAGACAGCTTTCCCCAGTTTTAAAACTGCCGATCAAGCGGATTCGGGTCATTAAACCCAGGATCGGTGGAGGATTTGGCGGCAAACAAGAGGTCCTCATTGAGGATGTCGCTGCTCACCTGACGATTGCCACTGGGCGTCCGGTAATCTATGAAATGTCCCGTGAAGAAGAGTTTATCGGTTCACGCTCGAGACACCCCATGCGAATCTGCATGAAAACCGGAGTCAAGCAAGATGGCACGATCACGGCGAATGAGATGTATGCTTTGTCGGACACCGGTGCTAATGGAGCCCACGCCCTGACGGTTACTGGGAATACCGGTCATAAATCCATGGCACTTTATGTTGGTGACGGACCGTACCGGGAATCACCCAATATACGTTTTTACGCGGACATTGTGTATACGAATCATCCACCTTCTGGTGCTTACCGTGGTTACGGTGTTCCTCAGGGATTCTGGCCGGTTGAACGGCATATGGAGATGATCGCCAACGAATTAGGTTTGGATCCGCTGGAATTTCGATTAAAAAATGCACTGCGCGCAGGTGAACTGCATCCATTCAGCACGGCATGGAGTGAAGGTCGTGAACCCAGACCAGAGACGATCGTTACAAATGGTCTGGAAGAATGTGTCCGGCAGGGTAAAGCAGCCATCGGATGGGATCAAAAATTTGGCAGCGATGTGTGGCGAAACAGCCTAGATAAACCCTACCTGAAAAAAGGGATTGGTGTGGCTTTGGTCATGCAGGGCACTGCCATTCCATATTTGGATATGGGTGGTGCCAGTATCAAGATGAACGATGACGGCTCTTTCAACTTGCTGGTTGGGGCAACCGATCTGGGCACGGGATCCGATACGGTCTTGGCGCAGATGGCCGCTGAAGTTTTGGGAGTACCGGTTGATGATATGCTGGTTTATTCATCGGATACCGATTTCACACCGTTCGATAAAGGTGCGTATGCATCTTCAACCACCTACATCTCAGGAGCAGCAGTTGTGATTGCTGCAGAACAGGTCGCTGAGAAGATCAAACAAAGAGCTGTAATGATGATCACTGGATCTGATCCAGATATTAAGTTTTCTCCAGATCAGATCGTACTCGAAAACAGGAAAGCGATTGCACCGGATGGGCAGAGTTTTGATTTCTCAGCTATCGGGCATCACTCTTTACACCATGAAAACCAGGAGCAGATCATGGGGATTGGATCGTATATGTCACCGGTTGCACCTCCGCCTTTTGCTGCTCAATTTGCGGAAGTGACTGTGGATGTTGAGTGTGGGCAAGTGACAGTTGACCGGCTGATTATGGCGGTTGACTCAGGGGTGATTGTCAATCCAGTGACTGCATCTGGGCAGATCGAAGGTGGTATGACCCAGGCACTCGGGTATGCGGTTTGCGAGGAGATGGTTTACGATGAGCTTGGAAACGCCCGAGAAAAAGATTTCTTCGATTATCATATCTTTCGGGCGAATGAAATGCCAGTTTTAGATACGATATTTGTGGAAACTTTCGAACCATCGCATCCATTTGGTGTAAAAGCAGTTGCCGAAATTCCGATGGATGGTGTTGCCCCCGCGGTTGGAAATGCGGTATTTAATGCCTGTCGAGCGGATATTCTTGATAATCCGATCACACCAGAGAGGGTCTGGAGAGCGCTCAGTAAGTAAATATTTGCAGTTCTATCTTCTAGGATGACCCTCAAATTTGAGGGTTTTCTTATTGTCCATAGTTCTGTGTGTAATATAATTAGGATTGACAACAAAAGGATTGTAATTACGATAAGGTAATATAAAAATATGGCAGAAAGTTATTATGTGGTCGGACATCAAAATCCGGATACCGATTCGATTTCATCGGCTATCGGGTATGCATGGTTGTTGAAAGAAAGAGATAATCTAGATGTAGTTGCTGCCCGAGCGGGTGGATTGAATCCACAAACAACCTGGGTTTTGGATAGATTGCAGCTTGATCCTCCGACTTTGCTTACCGATGCCTCACCTAGATTTTCCTCGGTGACCCGGCGATTGGATACCACAACACCTGATCGCCCATTGCGGGATGCCTGGATGATCGCGACACGGACGGGAGGAATCGCTCCGCTCGTCAACGATGACGGTAAACCGTATGGTTTGATCAATGGTCTTACCATGTTCAGTTTAATCGGGGAGCTCGTTGGACCGAACCCAAAGCGGCAGGAACAATCGATCGGTGAGATCCTGGATCTTCCAAGCCATGAGGCCGCTGATACGGGAGTGCCTCTATTCCCGGCGACGACGCGGATTCGCGATGTGCTCAACAAGATTTTACGCGAAGAGCGGAACAGTTTTTTTGTTGTCGATAATGATGGCAAATACCTGGGTATTTGCCGCCAGCGGGATCTTTTAAACCCTCCGAGGTTGAAGGTTATCCTGGTCGACCACAATGAGACTGAACAGGCTATTGGAGCACTGGATGAAGCGGAATTGGTGGAAATCTTAGATCACCACCGATTGGGTAATCCAACCACGCGGATGCCGATCCGATTTACAGTGGATATTGTTGGGAGTACAAGCACACTGGTTGCAGAACGAATTGAAGAGGCTGGGCTGAGTGCTCCACCGGAAATTGCCGGGCTCTTGCTGGCAGGATTGTTGTCAGATACATTAATTCTCACTTCTCCGACAACAACCGATCGGGATAGACGTGCTGCTGAGCGGTTGGGACGCTGGGCGTTTTCTTGGAACAGTCCATTGAAAGGTGAAGACATTAACAGCTTTGGAAAGCATCTCTTGGATGCTGGGGCGGGGCTTGAGACAAGAGACTCGGATGATATCGTGTCATCGGATATCAAGATGTACGAGGTCAACGGGAATAAATTTGCAGTTGCCCAGGTCGAAGTTACAGATTTAATGCAGCTTTCAGATCACCTGGGTTCGATTGACACGGCTCTGCAAAAACTAAAATCCAATCGCGGGCTGGATTTTGCTATGCTGATGGTTACAGATGTGGTCAGAGGGTCAAGCAGCCTTGTCCATACAGATTTACCACCCGCATTGGTTGATCTTCCCTACCCGAGGCAGTCCAATGGAACTAGATTAGCGGAAGATGTGGTTTCTCGTAAAAAACAGCNNTGGAACGAGATTAGCGGAAGATGTGGTCTCCCGCAAAAAACAGCTATTACCCGTTATACTGGGTATGTTGGAAAATTATTCCACAGGCTGATTTATGGAATTTCGTTATCAAAAAGTCATTGAGATAATTGATAAACATGAACCCGGCGCGCTGTGTACGATCGTTGAGAGCCAGGGATCGACGCCGCGCGGTGCAGGTAGCAAAATGCTGGTTTATGAAGATGCTTCAATCCATGGAACGGTTGGAGGCGGTGAGGTTGAAAACAGGATCATAAAGGAAGCTTTGGCTGCTATCAAGTCCGGTAGAACTAAGCTGCTCGAATATTCGATGTCCGACCCAGAAAGCGGAGATCCTGGGGTTTGTGGCGGACAATTAAAAGTATACGTGGAGCCGATCATGCCAAAACCAGATCTTATCGTTATCGGAGTAGGACATGTTGGCAGGGAAGTCGCAAGACTAGGTGATTGGTTAGGCTTCAATGTGATCGCCAATGACGATAGAGCAGACTTTTGCACACCAGAAATGGTCCCCGAAGCCTCCCACTTTATTGTTGGTTCGATCCAATCTCTGACAGAAGAAATTACACTACGACCCTGGAGTTATGTCGTTCTGACGACCCGGGGAGTTGATGTTGATGTTGATGGTCTGCCGTTTTTATTGGATGCAGAGCCGGCATATATTGGATTGATCGGATCAAAAAAACGCTGGTTAACTACCAGAAAAACACTGGAAGAAAAAGGTATTTCAGCTGATACTCTAGACAGGGTTCACTCGCCGGTTGGATTGGAACTGCACGCGGAGACTCCGGCAGAGATCGCTGTCAGCATTATGGCAGAAATTATTATGCAGAAAAATGGTGGGGATGGAAAACCAATGAAAATTGATGCGGAGTAAACTGGAGAAATTTATGTGGTCAAATTATTACAGTGTTAGTTCAATTGAAGAAGCAGTGGATTTGCTTGATAAATATCAGGAGAAGGCAAGGGTAATTGCTGGGGGAACAGATCTGGTAATTGAACTGGACAGGAAGATCCGAACAGGTATCGATACCATCATTGATATTACCCGGATCGAGGACAACGAAAGGATCAGCCTGGATGAAGAGGGTTATATTCATCTCTCTCCGAGAACTACACACAATGATTGCGTCGCCTCCAAACTCATCCGTGAAAAAGCACTTCCACTTGCCCAGGCTGCATGGGAGGTTGGTTCTCCTCAGATTCGGAATCGAGGCACAATTGCGGGAAATCTGATCACTGCTTCACCTGCCAATGACACAATCACGCCATTAATGGCTTTAGACGCAGCGGTAACTCTGGTCAGCAAACGCGGCCAGCGCACTGTGAAACTCAGGGATTTTTACGAGGGTGTTAGAAAAACTGTCATGCAGCCGGATGAATTCCTGTTGGATATCTCCTTCAAGGCAATGCAGGCTGACCAGCGTGGCGTGTTCCTTAAATTAGGACTGAGAAAAGCTCAGGCAATCTCCGTGGTCAATGTTACGGTCAATCTGACCTTGACGGAGAACATCCAGGGTGATGTACGGGTAGAAGATGCTCAGATTACTTTAGGTGCTGTGGCACCTGTGATTGTTCACGCCGAGAAAGCTGAGTCTTTCTTGAAAGATAAAACACTGGATGCGTCCATAATCCGAGAGGCAGCAAAATTAGCCATGGATTCTGCTGTACCGATNNGGTGATATTAGATCTCTACCACCGCCAGGAACTGAACGGCAGTTTCCAGCATCAGAAGACTGATACAATTCGTACCACTGTAAATGGAAAAACTTACGAGGTAGACGCCAGGACGGATAAGACGCTTTTAGACTTCCTGCGGGAAGATCTCCGATTGACCGGTACAAAGGAAGGCTGTGCAGAAGGTGAATGTGGAGCATGTTCTGTGATCCTCGATGGTATGGATGTCATGAGTTGCCTGGTACCGGCATCCAGAGCTCAGGGTGCGAACATCACAACGGTTGAAGGCGTAGCCACCGACCAAGGACTGCATCCTGTGCAGGAGGCATTTGTACAGGATGGTGCTGTCCAATGCGGATATTGCACACCAGGGTTTATCATTTCATCAGTCGTTCTGCTGGAAGAGAAGTCAAAACCGACACGAGATGAGATTAAACAGGCACTGACTGGAAATCTCTGCCGGTGTACGGGATACTACAAAATAATTCAAGCTGTCGAACACGCCAGTGAAATGGCAGGGGATTAAGATGAGTAAATTTGAGACTGTTAGGCAAGAGCCGAAGAATGAACGTCCATGGGATATTCACCCCATTTGGAGGGGGATTGGATGCATTTTCCTTTTCCTGGTTCCCGTCATGTCATATCTGTCGGCGACCCTGATCATCCAAGCCAATATAGAAAATAAGTGGGTACCGATACCAGAAGAACTCGTTGGACCGGAGCAAATCCCATTTTTATTCGCAAATCTTCTTGTGACTTTACTTATCATGGTAGCAGTGTTCGGGGTCTTGTTTATCATTTATAGTATTGTTTACCAGAGTTTGGGTCCTCCAAAGTATGGACCGACTGACGCTCCACCTCCAAGGAAAAAGATTGTCCGTAAACGGAAACGTAAATAAAGCCAGGCATCCCCTGGTTTTTTGTTAGGCGATTGTAAGGTCTGCACACCCGTACATATTGCATAATGAGAGCAGGTCTAAAAGCTGGCTCAAATAAACGGGTGAACCATGACTGAGACGATCCTAAACCAATCCATGATCAAGGACATACAAGATGTGATGGGTGATGAGGCTATTGAGGTTATCTCGGAATTAATTCATTCATTCTTACGAGATGCGCCGAAACAAATTGTGAAGATGAAAGATGGAGTTGTTGAAAACGATCGTGAAGTAGTCCTGCTTGCAGCGCACACATTGAAAGGCAGCAGCGCGAATATTGGGGCTGAATTTTTATCATCCACATCTTTCGAACTCGAAATGACAGCGGAGAGCGATGATATTCCCTTAATATTGTCAAAAATTAATAATATCGAGAATGCCTTTAATACAACGAAAGCGGAACTGCAAAGAGTCGCTTCAAATTTCTAAAACTAGCCCAACCTGATCTAGGAATTGGATACAGTTCTATACATTACTGATATAAAATTGATCGGCAATATTCAGAGCTTCATCAATGATGGATAATCCATGGTGAAGCTCTTCTTTTGTGATGATCAGCGGGGGAATGATCAAGAGAATATTCCAATGCGTGTATAAGAAGACACCATGGTCCAGCAGATATTTGTGAACCCTCTGCATGGCTTCACTGGTCTGATTGTATTCCGCAAGAGGTTCTCTTGAGTATCGATCTTTGACCAATTCTATCGCGCTGAACAACCCGATTGAGCGTACCTCTCCAACAGAAGGATGCTTGTCCCTGAGTTCTTCTAAACATGTTTTAAGTTCAGTACCTAATACTGCTGAACGATGGATTAAATTTTCATCGCGCAAAACCTCTATATTGGCAATCGCGGCTGAAAGGCTTAACGGATGACCGTTATAGGTTAGACCTCCGTAGAAAACTCTGTGGTTGAAAAACTCCGAGATTTCTTCGTTAATGGCAACCACTCCCAGAGGGGCATACCCGGATGTGAGACCTTTTGCCATTGTGATTATGTCTGGAATAACATTCCAATGATTCACAGCGAACCATTCACCAGTTCGTCCAAATCCACTCATGACTTCATCAGCAACAAAGATAATATTGTAACGGTCACAAATTTCGCGTATACCCTGTAAATAACCCTCGGGCGGGATGATGATTCCATTTGTTCCGGTTATCGGTTCGATCAGGATGGCGGCAATCGTATCTGGGCTTTCGTACTGGATGATTTCTTCCAGGTGTTTCAAATAATCATCGCAAAATTGATCTTCAGATATGGAGAGGTTATGTCGGTGAAATGTCGACCTGTAGCGATAGGGGTCGAGGAAGTGTACAACTCCAGCAGTGACGAGTGGTTCCCATGCCCAGCGCCGGGGATCGCCAGTCAGAGCCATTGCACCCAGTGTTGCCCCATGGTAAGAGCGATAGCGAGTGAGAACTTTATATTTTCCGGTGAATGCCCGTGCTAACTTGATGGCATTTTCATTGGCATCTGAGCCGCCCAACGTGTACAAGAATTTATTCAAATTACCAGGAGTGATCTCGGAGAGCAACTTCCCCAGTTTTGCCCGTGGTTCAGTTGCCATTCTCGGACCAGCAAATGCGAGTTCATTTGCCTGTGAACAAATCGCATTGATTACTCTTTCATTGCCATGACCGACATTGGAACACATCACCATGGAATTCAAATCCAGGTATTTTTTACCTTCTGTGTCCCAAAAATATACACCTTTAGCGGTCCTGACAGGAATGGGATCGACATGAGCCTGTGCTGCCCACGTCCATAAATTATGCTTTTTTGAAAGCGAGAGGATATCTTCGGTGTCCATACGGCTATTTTATACCAAAATAAGAATAATACAAAATTCAGAAGATATCGATTGACGATTGTAGATCAATTGAGTATCATTGATTTACCGACCGGTCAGTAAGGAATGGCTTATGGATAAATCAACTCAAATCATGATGGAAATTGCGTTTAACAGCCTGTACCTGATTACCATATGGTACCTGGTATTTCAGATGTGGAGGCGGCAGAAATCAGACCATAACCTGAATACAAGGATTACGCGATTTTTTACGCTGGCTTTTCTATTTTTGGCTGTCGGAGATACCGGTCATGTTGGTTTACGTATCGTTGGATATTTAGCTGAAAATCTTGAACTATCGCTACAAATCGGCACCCGCTCATTTGGTTTAGTAGGGATCGGAGCACTGGCCACAGCAATAACTATGTCTGTGTTTTACATATTTATGTTGTTCATCTGGAAAGAATTTGCCAATAAATCTTTCAGCGCGGTACACTATTTTCTGTTATCTCTGATGTTACTCCGGTTCGTGATCATGAGTTTTCCACAAAATCAATGGAATAACCTGGTCGCTCCTCTAGACTGGTCGTTGTTACGAAATATTCCTTTGACTATCTTCGGCTTGAGTGTCGCATATTTCTTTATCCGGGATGCAATCATTCATAAGGATAAGGTATTTTTATGGATTGGAATATGCATTGTCATCTCTTATGCCTTTTATATGCCGGTAATCCTGTTTGTGCAACAAATTCCCTTGATAGGAATGCTGATGATCCCGAAAACAATCGCGTACGTGGCGATTGCTGTGATCGGTTTGAATAAGCTTTTTAATCAAAACAAACTTAATTATTGGAGGTCAAAAAATGTACGAAATCGTATTAGCCATTCATAATATTCTGCGATGGGTTGTGGTTATCGCGGGTGTGTACATGATCATTGTCAGCATTACAGGTTTGCTGAGAAATAGAGACTATGGAAGTATTGAGCGGATCGGTACGATCATCTACACATCATCTCTAGATTTGCAGTTATTACTGGGTTTACTTCTGTATATATTTTTGTCACCACTCACCAAGACTGCTTTCTCAAATTTTTCCGATGCGATGTCGAACCCTGATTTACGTTTCTTCGCGATTGAACATATTGCCTTGATGGTTATTGCTATCATTGCAGCGCATATCGGAAGTTCTCGGATTAAAAAATCAACCGGAAACCTGAATAAACACAGGACGGGTCTGCTCTGGATCGGGATTTCACTATTGATCGTTCTCTTATCGATCCCGTGGAGCAGGGCATTATTCCCGGGTCTTTAGAGGTCTATAATATCCCATAATGGCTGAGCACTCGAACGTAAGAAGTTTGATTATCAACGAAGCCTCAGCACTTTTCGCCGAAAAAGGATACGCCGGCTTATCAATGCGTGAACTCGCATATCATGTCGGTGTATCCAAGGCTGCCCTTTATTACTATTTTTCCGATAAAGAGCAGTTGTTCGTGGAGATCATATCCCAGTTCCTGGATGAAATACAAACCCGCCTGGAAAAGATCTTGGATACATATCCAGACCTACGTTCCCAATTATTAGAAGTAGTTCATCATATCGAAGGACAATCCAACGCAAAGAAGCAGTTGATCTGGTATTTACGCCATGATATCCGGCAGCTGTCAGATGAAAAGGTTTCTCATCTGGTCTATCAATACCATCATGGTTTCGTGAATACCCTGGAAAAAATGTTCAAAGATGCGATGGTTCGTGGTGAGATCAAATCTCTTAATCCAAAAATATTAGCATGGGTTTTTTTGGGTATGGTTTACCCATTTGTAAATAACATTCAGGCAAATCAAAGCATGGAACAAAGCTGGACAGTTAATATTGTCGAAGTATTTTTGGATGGGGTTAATCCTCGGGATTAATGTGTTGACGGTATAATATAAAGTGATGGAAAGAACAGTTCCCTACACAGCATCTGAAGAGGTCGAGTTATATACTCGGACCTATTATTCACTCTTGCGATCGACTTCCCCTGTCCAAATTAAAACCTTAGAAGAAGTCCATTCAGCAATGAATTCGCTCCTGCATACTGGTGCCCGGGGTGAAGAACCGGATATGTCTGCATTCATTTACAGTTTGATCCGGCTTCCTGAAGAAATCGAGAAAACAGAACTCGTTGTACTTGGTCAGAGTGCTGATGAATTCATTATTTCGGGGATTGGCGACGTAGAACAGTGGGAGAGCGTTCGCTCCGGAGCCCGACGTAGACGATGTTTCTTTGATGGTAAAAACAAATTAGCTTGTTTTATTGCCAGCCGATCTGATATCGACGATGTGATCCCCATGCTGACTGCGTACCAGATCGAAAGGAATAAAATCCATTTTATGGTGCGGGATATCCCCCCAACCGTTTTTGCTCCAGGAACCCCGGATAATGCGATCGCAAAATATATGAGAATTCCGATTGACGACCTGGAACGGCTGCGAGCTATCTGGCAAAATGATTTTTATCGTAAATTAAAAAATATCCACGAAAATCCTATTCAGCTGAATATCTTGCTCTTGAGCGGTTCATTATCAGAATACAACCGTGCTACTAATGCCTGGTGGGAAAATATCGAACATCATGCACCCAGTATTCGCCGGAGACCGATTTATTTTATATCCAGCAACACGCATTCAATTGCTAATTTACTTTCTGGATTTGCACAATCGAAACGCACGGAGATCATCCAATTTCTAGACGAGAGCAAAGAGGAGAGATTGATCCAGGAATGGAAAGAAATCCAGGCTCAAAAAACAGAGTCGAGCATCAACAATTTTCTATATTATGGTTTGAAGAAATACCGACAATCGGTAGATGAAAATAATTTCCGTCGTCATAGAAATGTATACGAGGAAAAGCATGGCATTGTTCGCATAGACAGCGAGCATTACTTTGATGTCGATGCTCAGGTTATCGAGCTGAACAAGCTGGACATCAACGGCATGGATGCTAGGCTTCGTGATTGTGACTGCAGTTTTTTACAAGACAGTGACGCATTGATCCTCAATATCGACTATCCATTGGGACTTGCCGCGTATAATATTCTCGCTGAGGTTGCCAGCAGGGTAGGTGAGGTTCTGGGGGTTTATATCATGGGGAAAGCAGCAACTTTGAATGGAGTTATCGGCGATGTGATGATCCCCAATGTCGTTCATGACGAACATTCTCGGAATACATATTTGTTTGAAAATGCCTTTTCAGCATCAGATTTAGCCCCGCATCTGAAGTACAGTACGGTGATGGATAATCAAAAAGCTGTCACCGTCCCGGGAACTTTCTTGCAAACAGCTCGTTTCATGGATGTTTTTTACCGGGAGGGATACACAGATATTGAAATGGAAGCAGGTGCTTATCTTTCTGCAGTGTATGAAATGTTCCGTCCAAAACGTCATCCTGTGGATGAAATCGTTAATCTGTATCCCATTCAATTTGATCTGGGTATCATCCATTACGCTTCGGACACACCCCTCAGCAAGGGGCGCAATCTGGGAGCGGGGACATTGTCATATCTGGGGATGGAGCCCACTTATGCATCTTCGATTGCGATTATGAACAGGATCATCGAAGTAGAAAGAAATCGAATGTCGAAAAGGAAAAACTGAGGAAAATATGACGATTGGGAAATCAGTCACCNNGCGATCATTAAATCGATCTATACACAAAAAGCTGAAGAACTTGAAGGGGTTCACCTTGTCCTGACGGCGAAAGATGTGCCAGTTAACGAATACGGGCTTATCTATCCGGACCAACCAGTTCTGTGTGGTCCTGGCTCTACGAAGCCTTATGCAGAACGGGTTCGATTTGTTGGAGACCAGATTGCGATTGTCGTCGCTGAGACAGAGGAGATCGCGGAGAACGCCAAGCAATTAATTAAAGTGGAGTTTGAAGACCTGCCGTTAGTCACTGATGCGGAAAAGGCAATGGAAGATGACGCCTTAATTCTTCATCCAGATAAGGACTCCAATATTTTCTGCCACTATCGTGTCCGTAAAGGCGACATGGAAGCGGGATTCGGGGATGCTGATATCATCATCGAAGGTGTCTATCGAACCCCAGTACAGGAGCATGCTTATTTACAGCCTGAGGCTGGCATCAGTTATATTGACGAAGAAGGTCGAATCACGGTGGTCGTTGCTGGTCAGTGGACTCATGAAGACCAGGAACAGGTTGCCCATGCTTTAAATGTACCGCATGAAAAGATCAGGATCATTTATCCGGCGATCGGTGGGGCATTTGGTGGACGTGAAGATATGTCGATTCAGATCGTCCTTGCGCTGGCAACGATGAAACTGCAGGAAAAGGGGGTAACCCGACCTGTCAAGACGATTTGGAGCCGAGAAGAGTCGATCATTGGACATCACAAACGCCATATTTACACTATTCGATCAAAATGGGGGGCTAAAAATGATGGCAGGCTGACTGCTGCTCAGGTCAAATTGGTTGAAGATGGTGGTGCTTACGCATATACATCAACAAAGGTGCTTGGGAATGCCACATTGATGTGCACCGGTCCTTATGATATTCCCAATGTAAAGGTGGATGCTTTCGCCGTTTATACCAACCTGATACCTGGAGGCGCGTTCCGTGGATTTGGAGGTCCCCAGGGGGCATTCTCAGCTGAAATGCAGATGGATAAATTAGCTGAAGCCCTGGAAATGGATCCTGTTGAATTGAGGATGAAAAACCTGTTCCAGGAAGGCTCTATTCTCAGTATGGGTACACCTCTCCCGGCTGGAGTCAGCATACCCGATGTAACCCGCGAAGCAGCAAAGAAGGCTGGATGGGTTCATGAGGGCTCACATTGGAACAGACCCAGGATTAATCAACCGGAAAGCAATAAATTTCGAAGGGGAATTGGATTTGCGGCAGGTTTTAAAAATGTAGGTTTTTCGTTCGGGGCACCAGAAAATGCCTGGGCGACGGTTGAAATTCATGGTGAAGCAGAGATCGAGAAAGTGGTTCTGCGCCACGCTGGGGCAGAAGTCGGTCAGGGGGCACACACAGTCATGGCACAAATGACAGCGGAAGCAGTCGGTATTCCTGTGGAAAAAGTCGAACTGATCGTTTCTGATACAGCCTCAACGGACGATTCTGGGAGTGCTTCAGCATCCAGAATGACTTTCATGTCTGGAAATTCGATCCGCGGGGCAGCCGAATTAGCCCTGAAACGATGGCGGGGGGAGGAACGACCTGCAATTGGGACTTACCAGTATCGTCCCCCGGCAACCACACCGATGGACCCACAGACTGGCAAATCTGAGCCGAATTTTGCTTATGGTTATGTTGCGCAAGCGGTTACCGTGGATGTAGATATTGAGACTGGTCATGTTTACCTGGTGGATGTCATCTCTGCCAATGATGTAGGAAAAGCGATCAACCCTCAACAGGTCCAGGGGCAGATTGAAGGTGCGGTCATACAAGCTGCTGGCTATGCATTGATGGAGGATTTCAAATATTCAGATGGTCGGGTAGATACAGCCCACCTTTCGACCTATCTAATTCCCGGCATCCTGGATATACCAGAACAGGTGCAGGGATTGATACTTGAGTTTCCGGATCCAATCGGACCTTGGGGAGCGAGGGGGATGGCAGAAATGCCATATATGCCGCTAACACCAGCGATTGCCTCGGCAATACACGATGCTATTGGTATCTGGTTTGATGAATTTCCATTTACACCGCAGCGGATACTTTCCGGAATGCTGACAGCCAGCCAGTCCCAATAAAATGAAGTCTTGTTGTTACATTTGTAACTTGCTTTTGAACACTGCAATCGATAGAATCAAGTAAGGATATATGTGATGAAGTTCACATATATTGATTGAATCTTTAAACCCATTTAAACAGGAGTAGACGAATGTCTGATTTTCTATATCGGGAATCAATCGATGAATTGGATCCTGACCTGTATGAATTGCTGCAGTTAGAGGGAGAGCGGCAGTTTCGAAAAATAATCTTAATCCCAAGTGAAAGTTCAACACCCAAAGCTATTCGAGATGCTTTAGCTTCTGCATTTCATAATATATACGCTGAAGGATATCCTCCTGACTCAACCCGCTACCTGGATGAGGGTGAAATCCTAGATTACAGCGAAAGACTGACCGAGTTCCGCAGGTATTCAGACCCCAGATATTACAAAGGGGTTGATTATGCTAATGTAGTTGAGGCTTTAGCAAGGCGCCGATGTGCGGAATTGTTTCAGACGGAGAGAATCTCCCCGGACGAAATATATGTTAANNCCGGTGGACCGGCTAACAATGCTGTATACCATGCACTGGTCGAACCCGGGGATACTGTTATGGGTATGGATCTTCAACATGGAGGACACCTATCGCACGGCTCACCGGTAAATCGATCCGGGAAATTGTATAACATCGTGTCGTATCAAGTTGATCCTGAAACTGGCCGGTTGAATTATGACAAAATATTAAAACTGGCAGAAGATCACAAACCGAAAATGATCATCGCTGGTGTCTCGTCGTATCCCTGGACCCTGGATTTTATAAAATTCCGGGAAATTGCTGACAGGGTTGGAGCATTCCTGGTGGCGGATATCGCACATGTGGCAGGTCTGGTGGCAGCAGATATTTATCCATCCCCTGTGGGGGTTGCTGATGTGATCACCTTCACGACTCACAAATCTTTGTGCGGACCGAGAGGTGCAGTGATCCTGACCCATAAGCGTGGATTGAGCAGCAAGTTGGACAGGGCAGTATTCCCGGGCGAACAGGGTGGACCACACGTGAATACCTTTGCAGCCATGGCGTTGGCATTTAAATTAGCTCAGTCCTCTCATTTTGTTGAACTACAGAAATCAATAGTAGCAAATGCAGGCAAATTAGCAGCATCTCTTGAAAAGGGAGGTCTCAGGTTGGCATTTGGTGGGACGGATACCCACATGTTGAATGTTGATTTGCGGACACTAAAAGGGGGAGATGGTGCTCATCTGAGTGGGGATATGGCCGCCCGGATCCTCGATATGGCGGGAATAGTCGTCAATCGGAACACCATTCCTGGGGATAAATCTGCCAGGAAACCAAGTGGAATTCGCCTGGGTACTCCATGGATATCCCAACGTGGGTTTACTGAATCCATGGTTGAAGAATTGGGTCAGACAATTGTCGATCTTCTACAGAATATCCAGCCTTACTATCAGGGCAGCAATTTACGGGCGAAGATCGGCTTCGCGGATCTGGAATCTGCAAAATCCACCGTCAAGGAATTGATTACCAGGGCAGGTGTAGACTTCGAACCAACACAACATGGATATCCTCATTTTTATTCCGCTGATGATGAGTTCAAAGGTGAGCAGGTTACCCTGGTTTTNNTGGTGTAGACTTCGAACCAACGCAGCATGGATATCCTCATTTTTATTCTGCTGATGATGAGTTCAAAGATGAGAAGGTTACCCTGGTTTTGTATGGAGACAAGGTTCTGGAATTCCTGAATTACTCGATATCTGCAGATATTGAAGCCTTAGATCTTGGGGATTCCATGGTTACGGTAATAAATGTGGATCATGAA
>JABAOG010001860.1_pt1 | contig 29689 bp, 26 predicted proteins | sample 7062131 | NCBI WGS metagenome assembly JABAOG01 (sample SAMN14538629, study PRJNA623070) | marine sediment metagenome | biome: marine biome [ENVO:00000428]; feature: marine pelagic biome [ENVO:01000023]; material: deep marine sediment [ENVO:00002113] | place: India: Arabian Sea | collected... | reverse complement strand
CTTCGGCCTGTCCTTCGTCGCCGCGCCACATGACCTCGACGCCGATCATCCACGCTGAACCCATCAGAACCTCTGCGTCAGCGCTCTAGTCGGGGCAGGCGGTGAGCGCCTGCCAGTTGGCGTAGGCCGCCCAGGTCTGCGCGGCGGCCTCCACTTCGGCCACCGCCGCTTCCGCCAGGGACTGCTCCCGCAGGTTGACGAAGAGGAGGCTCGAGGTGCCGGCGTCGAAGCGTCGGCGCTCGGCCTCGGCGAGCTCGGTGACCACCGCCAGACTCTCGCGAGCCAGTCGGAAGCTCTCCTGCGCCATCCGGTTGGCGCTCGCGACGTCGGCCAGAGCGGTGCGCAGCTGGTCCTCCGCCAGCCGGAGCTCGGCGCGCGCGGCAGCGAGCTCGGCGCGCGCGGCGCCGAGGGCCCCGCGATCGCTCCGCAGGAGCAGCGGCATGCGGAAGGTCAGCCCGGCCTCGAGCGCGGTCCCCGCGAGGGTCTGGTCGTCGACCGGGCCGAAGTCGCGCGACACCTCGACGGACGCGTCGAGCTGCGGCCCGCGACGAGCTCGGGCGAGGTCGACCTCGGTGTCGAGCTGCCGGACCTTCGCCCGCAACGCCATGAGCGTCGGCGCGCAGCCGACCACCCGCTGGAAGGCGGCGCCCGGATCGCCCAGCTCCGGCGGGGCCCCCTCCACCCGTCCCTCGGGAAGCCGCGCGGGAGCCGGGGCGCTCGGGTCGCCCCGGCGGTCGCGGTGGAAGAGCCCCAGCACGAGGGCGCTCGCCTCCAGCGAGCGGCGGGCACTCGCGAGCATTCGCTGCCGGGAGAGCAGGGAGCGACGCGCCTCGAGCCCTTCGATCGGTGCGACGGCGCCCGCCTCGATCCGGCGATCGACCTGCCCCACCCGAGTCTGGGCGAGGTCGAGGATCTGCTGGGTGACGGCGAGCTTCCGGCCGGCGGCCACCCACTTCCAATAGGCCTCGGTGGCCTTCTGCTGGATCGAGAGCCAGGTGTAGCGCTGGGTCTCCTCCGCGGCGTCGATGCCGGCTTCGGCGATCGTTCGGCCGGCGCGGCGAGAGTCGAGCGGCCCGTTGCGCCAGATGGGGATGCTCAATCCGGCTCGCAGCTCGCCGCCGGAGAGCGTGTCGTCCCCATAATACGAGGGATAGTCCACGTCGTTCACGTCCCGGCCGTAGCGGTAGCCGGCCCACACCGTGGCGCCCCAGAGCGGCGTCGGCTGGGTGAGCTCGACGTCCAGCCGCCGCAGCTCGTAGTAGCCGCCGGTCCGCAGCTTGGCGCGGGCGGCGAGCTGCGGATCGAAGGCGCCGCGCGCGCCCATCAGCTCGGCTTCGGCCACGTCGACCCGCGCCAGCGCCGCCTCCACCCGCGGGTGGTGCTCGCGGGCGGACTCGAGGACCTCCGGGAGCAGGAGCGGCTGCGCGGCGGCTGGCGCGGCGAGGAGCGCCACGGCCGCCGTGAGGGCCAGCCGGCTCACTTCCCGTCCCCCGCGCCGTAGTCTTCGGAGCCGTAGTCCGAGCCACCCGCGTAGCCACTCGAGCCCGCTGCGCCAGCCGGCGCCTGTCGGTAGCGGGGCGGGAAGCCGTTGAGCTGACGCCACACCTCGAAGCCGACGGAGACCTCTTCGAGGAGCACCCAGCCCTTGGCGCGAACGCCCTGGCGGAGGAAGCGGGAGGAGGGCCAGGCCTCGTCACCCTCCTCGTCGGGGACCACCACCACGCGGAAGTCACCGTGGCCGTCGTCCGCCGGGTCCACGAAGGCCACGCGGCCGCCGAAGGTGCCCACGGCGACGCTCGGCCAGCCGGCGAACTGCACCGCCGGCCACCCCTCGAACTGCAGCCGCACCGGCCGCCCCTCGGTGATCAGCGCCGCGTCGTTGCCGTCGACGTTCAGCGCCACCGCCCGGCTCTCGGTCTCCGGGACCAAGTAGGCGAGCGTCTGGCCGCGGGAGATCTGCATGCCGCCCTGCTGGACGGTCACCCGCTGCACGGTGCCGGCGCGTGGTGCGACCACCCGCTGAGCGGTCTGCTGCGCGACCCGGCTCTGGATGGCGGCGAGGGACGCCTGCGTGCTGGCGACGTTGCTCTCCGCCGAGCGAAGCGAGGCGCGGGCCGACTCGAGGGACGCAGCCGTATTGGCCCGCGTCCGCTCCAGGTTGGCGCGCTCCATCGCGAGCTCGTCGCGAGCGCTGCGGACCTCCGCCTGGGCGACGCGCAGGTCCGCCTCCGCCTTGGCGAAGTCCGCGTGGGCGACCTCTCGGTCGCGGGTGGAGCTGAGCCCGTCCTCCTGCAGCGCCGCGATGCGGTCCCGCTGCCGCTCGGCGATCTGCTGGGCCGCCCGCGCCGCCTCGACCTTCCGCTCGGCGGCGTTCAGTTTCTGCCGGGCCACGCGGATCTTCGCCTCGGCGGCCTCGATCTGCGCGTTCTGCGAGGCCCGCAGGCTCTCGACCCGCTCGCGGTAGGCCTCGACCGCGTCCCGATAGGCGACGAGGCGCGCCTCGGTCGCCTCCTGCTGCGACTCGAGACGCTCGAGGCGGTTCGGGTCGTTGTCGGAGAGCTCGACCAGTAGCTCGCCCTCTTCGACTCGCTGTCCTTCGACGACGTGCCAGCGGAGGATGCGACCGCTGATGGTCGCCTGGATGACCTGCGGGCGGTCGTTGGGGGTGAAGGCGATGACCTGCCCCTCACCGGAGAGGTTCTGCCGCCAGGGCGCGACGGCGCCGAAGAAGAGCAGAAAGAGCAGGCCGAAGGCGAGCCGCCGCGCGGTGCGGCGGGGCGCGCGAGGGACGGGCACGAGCCGAGCCGCCGGCAAGAAGTCGTCGGCGTCGAGATCGCTTCGGGAGAAGTACGCGAAGAGCTTCCTCATGCCGCGACCCTCCGCTGCACCAGACCCGGGAGCTCCGGGCCGGGCAGCTCGTCGTGGTCGAGGATCACCAGGGTTCGCCCCTGGCCCAGGCGGAGGGCCAGGCGGTGGACCTCGCTCGGCGGGAAGTGACCGAGCACGCCGTCGAGGATCAGCAGCCCCGGGTCGCTGGCCAGCGCGCGGGCGAGCGTGAGCCGCAGCCGGTCGCAGCCGTCCAGCGGAATGCCGCTCGGGGGCAAGAGGGTGCGCAGCCCCTCCGGGAAGCGGCGGATCTCTTCGGCGAGGCCGACGCGCTCGAGCAGCTCCCAGATCGCCGACGCACCCAGGTGCGGCGCGAAGGTGCGCACGTTGTCGGCGATCGATCCGGGGAGGATCTCCGGGTCGCGGACGACCGCGGTACGCGAGCGCGCGGAGGCCAGGTTCAGATCGCGCAGGTCCTCACCACCGACGCGCACGCTGCCCTCCTCCGGCTCCTCGACCGCGAAGAGCAGGTCGGCGATCTCGTCGCGGGAGCGCGAACCGGTGCGCAGCAATACGGTGGTTCCCGCAGGGATCTCGAGGTTCATCCCCTCGATGAGCCCGGAGCGAGTCCGCACCCCCTCGAAGCGGACGGCGAGCGGACCGTCGGGCATGCGCACGTGGTCGCCGTACTCCCGCTCGACCGGGAGGGCGAGGAGCGTCGAGAGCTTGTCCGCCGCCGCGACGAGGTCGTAGAGGGTCTCGAGCTTGTTGCCGAGCTTGGCGATGGAGGCGACGACCGCGCTCACGATGAGCTCGGCGGCGACCAGCTGACCGATGGTCAGCTCACGCTCGACCACCAGCCAACCACCGACGGCCAGGAGCGCGACGCTGACGATGACCTGAATGGTCAGGGTGCCGATGAACTGGCGGAAGAAGACCCGGAAGTGGGCGTCCCGCGCGCGCAGCCAGTTGCTGGCGAGCTCGTCGAGGCGGCTGGCAGCCATCTCCGGGCCGCCGCGGCTCTTGAGGGTGAAGATGTGGCGCGCCATCTCCTCGAGCCAGCCGGCGACGGCGTACTTCGCGTAGGATTCCGTGATGGTCGTCTTCGCCGCGTTGCGGCCGAGGAGGAAGAAGACGATGGAGACCGCCGCGACGAGCAGCAGACCGAAGCCGAGCAGGATCGGGTGGTAGAAGCTCAGCACGACCAGCCCGACGAGCGAGGTGAGCAGCGCCTCGACGCCGCCGACGAGGATCGCGCTGGTGGCCTTCTGCGCGGTGAAGATGTCGAAGAAGCGGTTGAGCAGCTCGGGCCCACGGCCGGTCTCGAACGCGGTCATCTCGACCCGCGGGAGCCGATCGGCCAGCGCCGAGACCAGGCGGACGAAGAGCCGACGCTGCACCACCTCCACCACCCAGGTCTGGATGGCGCGCAAGCCCGCGGCGAAGACCAGGCCGGCGCCGACCAGCGCCGAGAGCACCAGGATGGGCTGCAAGAGGGTGCCGAAAGCCACCGTGTTGACCAGCACCTGAACCGCGATCGGCAACGTGAGCGAGAGCAGGCCGATGCCCACGGCGTAGACGAGGACCACGAGGATGTCCGGCTTCTCCGGACGAACGAGCTCGAGCACGGCTCGCCAGGGGGTGAGCTCCTCGGCCCCGAGGCTGGAGGCCGCGCAGTGATCCACGGCGACGTAGGTCCGCTCCTGGCCCGGAGCGTCGAGGCCGAGCCGCGCGGGGAGCGCCTCGATGGGAACCCACTCACAGGCGTTGTCGCCGGAGATGAGCTGCATCGCCTTCCGGCTGCGGCGGCCGAGGATCACCAGCGACCCGTCGGCGTCCGTCGTCAGGGTCGGCCGGTCGTCCCCAGCGCTCAGGATGGCGTCGATCGGAGCGTCGAAGGCGGTGGCGACGAGTCCCTCCTCACGGACACGGCGGGCGACGGCATCGAGCAGCGTCTCACCGTCCACCACCATGTCGGCAGCCTCGGCCTCCAGCGTGCCCGGAGGGGGCAGTTCATACGTCTCCTCTTTCATGGCATGCAAATACTGCATTCAGATTGACGAATGTCAAGACGTGTGTATTGTTTCCTGTATGGCCGACGAAGAAACCCCGCGCTGGACCTTCCTGTCGAGGCACGCACAGGCCCTGCTGTGCATCGCGCGCGACCCGGACGTCCGCCTACGCGATATTGCTGACCAACTGGACATCACCCCCCGAGCCGCTCAGCACCTGGTCAACGAAACGAGCTCCGCGATGCTGGGGCCGTCTCTTGCGAACGGCGAGGGCGGCGCAACCATTACGCGATCGTTCGCGATCATCCGCTCCACCACCCCTTCGAGTCGCATCACACGATCGACGAGCTGTTGAGCCTGCTCGCCCCGAAGCCGGAGAGCGCCGCCTGAGCCCGGCTCAGCCGAGCTCGGCGACCAGCGGAGCGTTCTCGGCTCGTTGCGTGCGCAGCAACTGCCACAGACCGCCGACGAGCGCCGGCGGCTGAGCGCAGAGATAGCCCAGGAAGGCCAGCAGGGCCGCGTCGGCCGCGGGGACCCCCTGCGCCGCGAGCAGGGCTACCGCGGTGCCCTCGCGGACGCCCACGCCCCCGACGCTGATGGGCAGGAGGGTGGCCAAGATGATCGCGTTGCCCACGATGGTCAGCGCCAGCGCCTCGGCCCGGACCCCGAGGGCAGCGCCGGTGGCGGCGAAGATCGCCGCGGTGGCCCCGTGGGTGACCAGCCCCAGCGCGAGCAGCCGGAGGCGCTCGGGGAGCGCGGGTCGGCCGGCCTGCAACGCGTCCGCCGCTCGGCGGGCGAAGGCGGCGACCGGTGCCGGGAGGAAGCGGCCGACCCACACGAGCAATGCCGGCCGTTCGAGGGCGAGCACGCCGAGCGCGGCCCCCATCCCGAGGGCGAGGACCAAGAGCGCGCCGCTGCCGCCGAAGAGCTCGAGCAGACCGAAGGGCAGGAGCGCCGCGCTCACCATCGCGAGGGCCACGAGGCCGTAGAGCTTCTCCACCAGGAGCGCGCGGCCCGCCGGGGCGTGGGAGCCGCCGCCAGCGTCCACCAGCCGGTAGAGATCCAGGCCGACCGTGGACGGCGTGAAGGCGCCGACGAAGCGGCCCCGGAGGAACGAGCCGAGGGACCAGAGCCGTGAGCGCTCGACGCCCTCGAGGGCCAGGAGCCGCTGCCAGCGCAGGGCGCTCGCGATCGCCGCCACCCACGCGAGGGCGCCGCCGGCGAGGAGCCAGCGCACGTCGATCCCCGCCAGCCGATCGGCGAAGCCGCTCATCCCTTCCCGGGTGGCGACGAGGGCGACGATCGTCGCCAGCAGACCGACGGAGACCAATCGCTTCACCCAGCGGAGCACCTTCTCAGCTACGCCGGAGACGCCGACGCGGTCAAAAAAGCGGGGCACCCGCCAAAGCATTTGGCCAGTGGCCTCCCCGATGGGTCACCATCCGTGCGTGGGGGCCGACCCGAACGACATCGCGAGCCGACTGGACACGCTCGTGGCCCGGATGGCGACGATGGCGATCGACGCCACCGCCGAGCACCGGCCGAGCGAGACCATCGACCCGCCGGTGCGGCGCCCGTCGGTGCTCGATGCCCTGTTGCAGAAGCTCGAGCGTGACGTGGAGGATCGCTTCAGCGTCGAGCGGACCCTCGGCGAGGGCGGCATGGGCGTGGTCCATCTGGCCGAGCAGATCGCGCTCGGCCGAAAGGTGGCGATCAAGACCCTCCGCGACGAGGTGAAGGGCAGCGGACCGATCCAGAAGGTGCTCCAAGAGGCGTGGATCACCGGCTACCTCGAGCACCCGAACGTGGTCCCGGTCTACGACATCGCCCGCGGCGAGGACGGGCGGCCGGTGATCGTCCTCAAGCGCATCGAGGGGGACTCGCTCGAGACCCTGCTCCAGAGCCCGGAGCGGCTGAAGAGCAAGCACGCGGTCGAAGACCCCTTCGAGTGGGCGCTGCGGGTGACCATCCAGGTCTGTCAGGCGCTGGCCCACGCCCACCAGCGCGGGATCGTCCACCGGGACATCAAGCCCGAGAACGTGATGGTCGGCGCCCACGGCGAGGTCTACCTGCTCGACTGGGGCATCGCGGTGGCCATGGAGGACGACGGCACCGGTCGCTTTCCGCTGGCGAGCGATGCGACCACCGTGGCCGGCACGCCCTGCTACATGGCGCCGGAGATGCTCGGCGGCGAGAAGCCGAACCTCGGCCCCTGGACGGACGTCTACCTGGTCGGCGCCATGCTCTTCGAGATCTGCACCGGCGAGCCGCCCCACGACGGCACGACGCTGCTCGAGATCATGCAGAGCGTGCTCCGTTCCCCGCCGCCGATCCCCGACGACGTCCCCGAGGAGCTGCAGGCGATCCTCCGTCGCGCCCTGGACGCCGATCCCGACGCGCGCTTCGAGAACATCGACCAGCTGCGGCTGGCTCTCGAAGGCTTTCTCCGCCACCGCGGCTCCCGTCAGCTCGCCGAGCGAGCCGACGAGGCGGCCGAGTCCATGGAGGCCGCCTTCATCCAGGGCGACGCCGACGCCGCGGAGGTCGCCTTCGCCGAGGCGCGCTTCGGCTATCGGGCCGCCCTCGAGCTCTGGGCGGAGAACCCGGAGGCCAAGGCGCGGCTCAAGGCGGCGACGGAGACGATGCTGCGCGCGACGCTGGAGCGAGGCAGCCCGGAGACCGCGGGGCGCATCCTCGCGACCGCGGAGAACATCGATCCGCGCCTCGAGCAGGAGGTGCTCCACGCGCGGCAGGCCGCGGCAAAGAAGCAGGCGGAGCTCGCAGCCCTCGAGGAGGACCTGGACGAGGACCGCGGGCGGCGGACCCGAGCCTTCCTGGCCCTCGTGCTCTCCACGATCTGGGTCGTCGTGCCCTTCCTCGCGCCCCACTTCGGCAACGCCGCCCACGAGCCACGAGTGCTCGTGCTCTTCACCTTCGGCGTGATCGTCTTCACCGTCGGCCTCTTCTATTGGTCGCGGGAGTCGATGATGGCGACCCGCATCAACCGTACCCTCGCCGGTGGGTTGCTGGGCACCATGACCGCGCAGCTGCTCTTCACGCTGGTCGGCTGGCAGTTCGAGATGAGCGGCACGACCATCCGGGTCTTCTGGCTGATCCTCTTCCTGCTCAGCGTCCTGTGGGCGATGGCCGCGGTGACCACGGTCCTCTGGCCGTCGGCGCTCTGCTACGGAGTGGCCGCCGCGGTCGCGGCCTTCAATCCGGAGTGGGTGAACGAGGCGCTCGGCAGCGCCAACGCCGTCCTGCTGGTGAACATGCTCGCCGCGAACCGGGCACTCTCGATCGTCCGTGACGGCCTCGAACGCCGGCGGCAAGAGCGTTCGGAACGCGCGCCGCCTCGCTGATCAGAGCTCGTCGAGGAGGGCTCGCAGCCGCTCGATGTCGTCCGGCCGGCGCGCCTCTTCGATGGCCCGCTCGACGGCTTCGGTCGCCTCGTCGCCGTAGATGCCCTTGACCGCGTTCGCCCCCTCGAGCTCGAGGGTTCGGGAGCGAGCCATGCGGACGATGCCCTCCAGCATCCGTGGATCGCCGCGGACGCTCGGGTCGAGGGCGTAGACCTCGAGGTAGATCGGCAACGCCATCGAGAGCCACCCCCGGGCCACGTAGGCGTGGGCGTGGAGCAGCATCGGCCGCGGGTCGTTGGGATGCTCGGCGGCGTACGCGCGGAGGGTGCCGATCTCGCGTCGCGACAGGCGTCGACCGGCCTGCAGCTTCGCGTGCAAGGGGGCGAGATCCTCGGGGACCGGTTCGTCGGTGAACGGGTTCCGAGCATCCGGCTTGTCCTCGAGCACCGGCAGCGTGGTGTCCGCCTGCGGGATCGGCAGCGGCGCGGGCGGCGGCCCCTCGAAGAGCGAGGCGATCCACCAGAACGTGGTCGCGATGAGGAGCGCGCCGACGAGACCCGCAGCCGCGAGCACCCACTTCGGGAGCGTCTTCGCGCGGGTGACCAAGGGCGACTTCGATGCGCGGCCGAAGGCGTCCTTCACCGGCTCCGGGATGCGGGCCACGACCCCGTCGAGGGACGGCCGAAGGGCGTCGGAGAGGAGCGCGGTGGGGCCCGGCGCCGAGCGCTTCGGCGGCGGCAGCTCACTCGGTCGGAACGCCCGTTCGAGGGCGATCGCCTCGAGCGCGGCGAGCATGTCGCTGCCGTTCGCGAAGCGCTCGCTCGGTACCTTGGCCAGCCCCTTTTGGATGAAGGCCTCGAGCTCCTCGTTCGCCGCGGTGCCGGGCATGCTCTCCCGGAGGGTCGGCGGCGGCGTGATCAGGTGGTGGCGAAGCAGGGTGGAGGCGTCCGGCGCCTCGAAGGCCATCCGGCCGGTCAACATCTCGTAGAGCACGAGGGTCGCCGCGTAGACGTCGGTGCGTGCGTCGCAGCGCGATCCCTCGACCTGCTCCGGCGCCATGTACGCGGGGGTGCCGACGATGGTGCCGACGCGGGTGAGCTTGGTCCCCGGCTCGCTCTTCGCGCCATCTTCGAAGAACTTCGCCAGGCCGAAGTCGAGGACCTCCACGTGCTCGCTGCCGTCGGGGAGCTTGCGGAGCAGGACGTTCCCCGGCTTGAGATCGCGATGGACGATGCCCTGCGCGTGAGCGTAGGCGAGGCTCTTGAGCAGCTGCCGAGCGATGTCGAACGCCCGCTGCGGCTGCAGGCGCCCCTCGTCCTGGAGCACCTGCTCGAGCTCGCGGCCATCGATCAGCTCCATCACGAGGTAGGGGATCTCTTCCCCCTCGCGCTTCTCCACGCCGAAGTCGGTGATGGTGACGATGTTCGGGTGGTTCAGCGCGGCGACGGCCTTGGCCTCGCGCTCGAAGCGCTGGCGAACGTTCGTCTGCGCCCGCAGCTCTTCGAGGAGCACCTTGATCGCCACCGGCCGCCCCAGCTTCAGGTGGCGCCCCCGGTAGACCCGACCGAGGCCGCCCTCGCCCAGGAGCGAGTCCACCGAATAGCGGCCGTCGAGCACCGACCCGACGAGCGGGTCGAGCTCGTCGTCGGGCGGATTCGGTGTGGTGGCGACGGAGTTCATCGGGAGAGCTCGGCCGTCAGCCAGCGACGCGGAGACCGAGGTAGGCGAGGAGGAAGACCGCCCAGCAGACCACCCCGGTCTTGCGACCGATGAGCCAGGCCTTCCATGGCGTCAGGAAGGGAACGAGGGCGATGGCCTTGTCCTTCCCATCGAGATCGGAGGAGGTCACGACGCCGATCAAGAGGGAGAGGTGCGTCAGCGCCCACGCGGTGGACGTGAGGATGGCGAAGATCAGGACCCAGAGCGCCGTCGTCACGGGCCCTAGCCCTCCTCGACGCGGAGCATGCGACTCGGACCGGTCGTGTACTGGAGCCGGTCGATCTCCTCGAGGGCGCCGGTCACGTCCCCCGCCTTCGCGGTGTGGGTGAGCATGACCAGTGTCGCGTGCGCATCGCCCTGACTCTGGCCACCCTCCTGCACCATCTGCTCGATGCTCACTTCGAAGCCACCGAGGACGTTCGCGATCTTGCCGAGCACGCCGGTGCGGTCATGGACGTCGAAGCGCAGGTAGAAGCGGCCGCGGTGCTCGCCCGGCGCCTGCAGCGGGAGCGCACGGAGCGTCGACCCTCGGAAAGAGCGTGAGGGCACACGAGCGTGGGCACCGGTGATCAGGTTGCGGCCGACGTCGACGATGTCGCTGACCACGCTCATCGCCGTCGGCAGCGCGCCGGCGCCGGGGCCGCTCATCAACGAGGGCCCGAGCATCGCGCCTTCGATGTGCACCGCGTTGAGCGCACCGTGGATGCTGGCGAGGACGGAGCTCTCGGGGACCAGGGCCGGATGGACGCGAAGGTCGAGCTCGCCGCGCTCGGTGGGGCGCCCGATGGCCAGCGGCTTGATCACGTAGCCGAAGCGGGACGCGAAGGCGATGTCGAGGGCGGACACGGTGTCGATGCCCTCCATGGGGATGGCATTCACGTCGACCCGCGCACCGAAGGCCATGGTGGCCAGGATCGCCAGCTTGTGCCGCGCGTCGCCGCCGTTGATGTCCAGCGTGGGATCCGCCTCCGCGTAGCCCTTCGCCTGGGCCTCGCTCAGCGCCTCGGCGAAGTCCAGGCCGGCGCTGGTCATCCGCGAGAGGATGTAGTTGCTGGTGCCGTTGACGATGCCGCTGAGCCCGATCACGCGGTCCGACGCCAGCGCCTCACGCAGCACGCGAATGATCGGAATGCCCCCGGCGACCGCCGCCTCGAAGTAGAGGTCCACCTGCCGGCTCTCCGCCATCTCGAGGAGCGTCTCGCCCTCTTCGGCGATGAGGGCCTTGTTGGCGGTGACCACGTGCTTGCCGTGCTCGAGCGCCGCCTTCACCACCGCGCCGGCGGGATCGAGGCCGCCCATCACCTCGACGACGACGTCGACGTCGTCGTGGGTGGCCAAGGCGTGGGGATCGGTGCCCACCAGCTCGGGGGGAACGAGCGGGTCGCGCACCTTGGCCGGATCGCGCACGGCGATGCCGACGACGTCGATCGGTGCGCCGAGGCGCGCCTCGATGGTCTCCGCGTTGTCCCGGAGCAGGCGGAGGATGCCGGTGCCCACGACCCCGCAGCCCACCAGCCCGATGCGCACGCGGCGCTCGGCGCGGACCTTGGCGACGGCGCGCTCCACGCCCTTCGAGTCGGCCGGCTGGTTCATCGGTGCACCTTCGCCAGCAGGCGGGGGACCGCCACGGGCTCGTCGCCGCAGCTCTTCGGTTGTTCGATCGGGGGCATTTGCTCGCGAATCTCGATGTCGTGGGTGGCGGGGCTCGCGCCCATGGTGACCAGCTCGAGCCGGACGATCCAGCCGCCGTCCGATTCTTCGAGCGCCAGGAGCCGAACGGCGCTCGGATCCAGCCGCGCCGGATGGTCCGGCGCCAGGCCGCTGCGGAGCTCGTGATCGGCCGCCTGCGCCGGCTTCGGGTAGCGACTGCACCCGCGGATCCGATCGAGCCGATGGAGTCCGCCGGCCGCGAGGATGGCCGCGGCCTCGTCGGGCTCGACCCGGCCGAGGCAATAGCCGTGCGGCAGCGTGGTCATGGTCGCCGCGAAGCGGTGACCACCGAGGTGAGAGGTCTGCCAGAGCTCCGGCTGCGCCTCCGCCGGGAGATCGTCGATGGCTGCCGCGAGCGCCTGGTAGAGCGGAACCCCCTGCAGCGCGCAGCACTCGTCGCGCTTGCCGTGGGTGCAGACCAGGTGGACCAACCCGTCGAGCTCGGCGCCGAGGCCGTCCGCGGCGAGGGTCTCCGGATCGAGCGCGGCGATCTCGTCGTCGTCCAAGGTGGCGTGGGTGAGCCGGCCGGTCTCGAGATCGGCGTGGAAGACCCGGCGGGAGCTCTGCCGGCGCCCGGGGCGCCGGATCAGCTGGATCCGGAGCGTGGGATCGGCCTCGTCCCAGGCCATCAGCCGTTCACCGAGCGCCCCGAGGCCTCGGGAGCGCAGGGGCTTGCGGGCCCAGCCGCCGGACTCCTCGATCGCCAGCCAATGGCGAGCGACCGCTGCGGTCCCCGCGAGCGGCTCGCCGGCACGCGCGGACGCCTCCGCGCAGCGGAGGTCGCTCAGGTCCTCGCTCATGGAGCGGTCAGTAACGCTCGTCCGGCCCGATCGGGAGCGGCCGCGCCATCTCTTCCTCGGCAGCGGCGATGTTGGCGGCACGGCGGGCGGCGATCTTGGCGTTCCAGATCTCGAAGCTCTTGCGGTAGCCCTTCATCCGGCGCTCGACCCGCGCCGCGAAGCGCTGCAGGCGCTGAGCCTGGCGCTCCTCGAGGTCCTCCGCCTCCAGGGCGAAGGTGACCTCGCGCAACACCATCCGGGCTCGACCGAGCGCGTCGATGTAGTTCTCGCGGTCGGCGAAGCGTTGTGCCTGATGCATCCACACTTCCCAGCGCTCTCGCGGTGTCACGTCTTTCATGGCGCCCGTACTCTACGCACCTTGGCCGACAATTCCAGTCGAGCGTGTCGGAGAGCTCCGATCGGCACCTGGGAGCGGGGGAATGACAGCGCGGCCGCCGTGGAGTATGGAGGGCGGCGATGACGGAGGATCTCAGCGCTCCCGGGGAGATCCACGCCCTTTTGGGGCGGGGTACCGCCTACAGCGGCAAGCTGACCTTCGAGGGTCGCGTGCGCATCGACGGGACCTTCGAGGGCGAGATCTTCAGCGCCGGCACCCTCATCCTGGGCGACAGCGCCGACGTGAAGGGCTCGATCGACGTCGGCACCCTCATCGTCCTCGGCGGCCACCTGCAGGGCGAGGTCCACGCCCGCGACCTCGTCGAGCTCCACGCGCCGGGGCGGGTGACCGGCGACATCGTGACCCCGCAGATCTTCATCGACCGCGGCGTGGTCTTCGAAGGGCAGTGCACGATGGGCGACGAGGCCGGCTCCCCGCCGGAGACCCACTCGCTCTCCGGCGAAGAGAAGCTGCTCAGCGATCTCGAGTCGGCGCCGGCCCTGACCGAGGCGGACTCGGCGCCCCCGCCGGCCGACGAAGAGGTGCTGGACGCCGTCGGCGCGCCCCCCACCCCGGGCGAGGGCGACGCCGCGGATTCGCAGAGTGACTCCGATCGGGACGACGCCGAAGAGGCCGACGCCCCGGTCGAAGCGGGCGACGAGGGATCCTCGGACGGCACCGGCGAGCCGACCGACGACTCCGAAAAGGCGTGATCGCCAAAGACCTGATCGCCGGGCTCACCACCGGCGTGGTCATGGTCACCCAGGCGGTGGCCTACGCGTCGCTCGCGGGACTGCCGCCGGCGGCGGGGCTCTACGCCGGGCTGGTCGCCCCCTTGATCTACGCCGCCGTCGGCCGCTCGGTGGTGCTCTCCGCCGGGCCGACGGGGATCTCGTCGATCGTCGTGGGCACCGCCCTCGCCGGGCACGGGGACGCGGCGATGGCCCACGGGGCGCTGCTGGCGGCGATGGTCGGGGCGATCCTGCTGGTCGCGATCGTGCTGCGCCTGGACCGGCTGGCGACCCTGGTCACGCCGACGGTGCTCCGGGGCTTCCTCGCCGCCGCCGCGATCCGGGTCACCTGGAGCCAAGCGCCGATCGTCGTCGGGGGATGGGGCGGCGACTTCGATGGCTCCACGGCCGCCGTCGGCGCAGCCGCGCTCGTGTGCCTGCTGCTGCCACTGCCCAAGAAGCTCCGGCCCTTCGACGCGCTGCGGACCGTGCTCGTGATGGCCCTCTTCACGCTCGCCAGCGCCATCTTCGCCTTCTCGGCTCCACGGGTGGGCGCCCTCCCGGAGGGTCTCCCGATGCCCGCCCTGCCCCCCTTCACCTGGGAGACCGTCGGCTCGCTCACCCTGCCCGCGCTCGTCATCGCCCTGCTCAGCTTCATCGAGGGCATCGGCGCGGCGGGAGCCCGACCGCAGGAGCTCGATTCGCGCCGGGAGCTGGCCGGGCTCGGCCTCGCGAACTGGGGCAGCGCGCTGGTCGGCGGCTACCCGATCTCCGGCGGGCTCTCACGTACCGCGGTCAACGCCCGAGCCGGGGCGGCCACCCGCCTCGCCGGGGTGATCTCGAGCGCCGTCGTGGCGCTCGTGCTCCTCGCCGGCGGCGCCGTGCTCGGCCCGCTCCCGAACGCGGTGCTCGCCGCGGTGGTGATCGCCGGCGTGCTGAGCCTGATCGACCGGGAAGGGATTCGGAGGAGCGACGCGCGGCAGCGCTGGGTCCTCGCCGGGACCTTCGTGCCCACGCTCCTGCTCGGAATGGGCGTGGGCGTCGCCGTCGGGGCGGCGGTCGCCCTGCTCACTCGCCGCTACGGCGAGTGGCCCGAGGGCTACTCGAGCGCCCAGTCGTCGTCGGCGCCCTCCTCGGAGTCGGACTCCTCGGACGCCTCGTCCGACTCCGAGTCGGAGCTCGAGCCGCCGATGGTGTAGCCGAGCTGGATCGAGAGGTTCAGCCCCTTGTCCGCGAAGTTGCTGTTCTCGGGGATGCCGGTGCCGGCCGTGCCGGAGAAGTCGCGGTTGTAGCGAGTGAAGCCGAAGCGGAAGGCATAGGAGAGGCCCATGTCGATCCGCCCGCCGAGGGAGATGCCCAGATCGAAGGCGCCACCGCTGGCCTCGGTGCCGAGGCGGTCGTCCTCGTTCGCGTCGGCGATGTCGCCCATGCCGAGGATCACCCGGTAAGCGATGTCGATGCGGGCGCGCACGAGGTTCTCGTAGAGCCGAGCGTCACCGACGGCGCCGATGCGCAGGAACTTGTAGCTGGTGGACGGCAGCGTGTCGTTCTCGCTGATGGAGAAGCTGTCGATGCCGAAGCCGACCAGCGCGCCGAGGCGGAAGGCGTCGTCGCTGAGGGGGTACTGGTAGCCGACCTGCAGGAGCATCCGCCAGGCGCTGGTGTCGAGCTCGTCGCCGGTGGGGTTGCCCATGGCGTCGACCTCTTGGCTGCTGAGCGCGAGGGCGAAGGCCAGGTCGAGCTGCGCGTAGAGGCCCTTGATCGCCCCCGACGAGCCACCGAGGGGGAAGCTCTCGAGGCGCAGCGAGAGCTCCGGGTACATGCTCAGGTCGTAGCGGCGGCCGCCGCCGCCGGGGAAGTCGGCCTGCGCGTCGCGCGTCCGGCCGTCGAGACCGACGAAGGCGGCGAGGACGGGAAGGCCCCCGGGGGTGCCCGCTTCTTCTTCCTCTTCCTCCGCGGCCGCCTCCGCCTGCGCGGCGAGCTGAGCCTGGCGCGCGGCCTCCTCGGCGCGCTGCCGCTCGAGCTCCTCCTGCCGACGCCGCTCGGCGACGGCGGTGAGCGCTTGGTCGATCGCCTCGCTCGCCGCCTGCTGGATCGCCCGCCGATTCCGACGGCCGACCGGCCGCCCGCCCTCGCGGTAGGCCACCTCGTTGCCCTGATCGTCGAAGACGTGGATGTGGGTGCGCGCGCGTCGTCCCCGCCCGACGACCTCGCCGGTGATGACCAGGGTCAGCCCCTGATCCTGAGCGACCGCGGCGATCCCCGCCGGCTGGCTCAGGTCCGCGCCCAGGTTCCTCGCGGCACCCTCGATGTCACGGCTGCGGGCCAGGTCCAGCTTGTCGGCGGCGGCCCGGACGACCGAGTTCCGAGCGGCGCCGGAGCCGCGACCGTCGAAGTCGAGCACCACGCCCCGCTCCAGCTGAGCCGAGGCNNCCCGCTCACCCGAGAGACTACCCATGATTCGCTTCTCTGCCCTCGCCCTGCTCCTCGCGCTCGTCGCCGCGCCCGTCCAGGCGCAGGACTCGCGCTCCTACGAAGGGATCACCTGGCGCAAGGTCAGCGAGCCGGGCCTCGAGGTGCAGGGCGGCGAAGCGACCGGCGTGCTCGACGCGCCGATCGAGCAAGTGCTCGAGCAGGTTCGCGACTACGGCAGCTACCAGGCGTTCCTGCCGCACTTCCGGCAGTCCCGGGTGCTCGGCGAGCGCGGCGACCGCGCGATGCTCTATCTGCAGGTGGAGATCCTCCACGGCGCCGGGACGCTCTGGGCCCAGGTGCAGGTCCGTGCCCAGCAGCGGGGCGACGACCACGTCGTCGAGGCGCGGATGCTCCGCGGGAACATGGACGGCTTCCTGGCCCGCTGGGAGCTCGAGCCGGTCGGTGACTCGCGGACCCGGGTGAAGTTCACCCTGGTGGCCGACCCGCAGGTGCCGGCGCCGAGCTCGGTGATCGCCAATCAGAACGAGCAGTTCGCGCGCCAGTGCGTGCGCGCGCTGCGCAACCGCCTGCGCTGAGCTGCTAACATCGGGGGCGTGGCCCACGCCTCCATCCACCTGCCCGCGCTGACCCGGGACCACGGCAAGACCCTCTGGGGTTGCATCACCCGGGTCCTCGCGGACTCGAACCGCACCGAGGACATCATCGTCGCCGAGGAGATCGCCTCCCAGCGGCAGCTGCGGGCGCTTCGTGATTCGGGCCTCTTCGATTCGGGCGAGGGCGCCGAGCTGCTCCGGGAGCGGCCGGTGCTGGCCGACACGGACCTGGACCAGCTGCGTGCCCTCCCCGAGGGCACCCTCGGGCGTGAGTTCGTGGCCTTCCTCGACCGCTACGACCTCGACTACGAGCTCACCCGACAGCCGACGCCCTACACCGACGATCCCGACGCGGCCTACCTCCTGCACCGCATCCGGCAGAGCCACGATCTGTGGCACACGCTCCTCGGCCTCGGCGTCGAGGGCTACGAGGAGGTGCTGGTCCACGCCTTCTCGCTGGCGCAGACCGGCTTCCCCTCGTCGGTGCTCATCGTCGGGCTCGGCGGCGTCAAGCACATGGTCCTCGAGCGCCGTTGGCGACAGCTGCGCGAAGGGGTTCCGCGGGCCTACGCCCTCGGGGCCCAGGCCGCGCCGCTGGTGCCCGTCGTGTGGGAGCGACGCTGGGAAGAGCCCCTCGAGGCGATTCGGCGACAATTCCGGATCACTCCCTACGACGTCCATTGACACTCGGCGCCGGTGGCTCTGTAAAGAGAGCCATGAGCGACGAGCCCTTCCTCCGCTACCGCCTCCTCGGCCCCACCGGTCTGCGCGTCGCCGAGATCTGCCTCGGCACCATGTCCTTCGGGGACGAGTGGGGCTTCGGCGCCGACGAGAAGACCAGCCACAAGGTCCTCGACGCCTACGCGGCGGCGGGTGGCAACTTCCTCGACACGGCGAACAAGTATCACGGAGGCCAGACCGAGGAGATCGTCGGCCGCTGGCTGAAGGGGCGCCGGGACCGGAACGTGGTCGCCACCAAGTACACGCTGGCGATGGACCACTCCGACCCGAACTCGGCGGGCAACCAGCGCAAGAACCTGCACGTGGCGGTGGAGGCGAGCCTGAAGCGGCTGAGGACCGACTACATCGACCTGCTCTGGGTCCACGCCTGGGACGAGTACACGCCCTTCGAGGAGACCCTCCGGGCCCTCGACGACCTCGTCCGCGCCGGCAAGGTCCTCTACATCGGCGTCAGCGACACGCCGGCGTGGGTCGTCTCGGCCTCGCAGATGCTCGCCGAGCTCCGCGGCTGGAGCGCCTACGCGGGCATCCAGATCGAGTACTCGCTCCTCGAGCGGACCGTCGAGGCCGATCTGCTGCCGATGGCCGCCCACTTCGGCCTCTCGGTGGTCGGCTGGGCCCCCCTCGCCGCCGGCGTGCTCACCGGCAAGTACACCCGTGAGGACGGCAACGTGGACTCGCTGCGCAAGGACAGCAACGACTCCCGCGGCCGGACCGGAGAAGAGCAGCTGACCATCGCCCGAGCGGTCGACGCGATCGCCGACGAGCTCGGCGTGACCTCGGCGCAGGTCGCGACCGCCTGGGTGATGCACCAGGACTACCGGTGCATCCCCATCGTCGGGGCCCGGAAGGTCAGCCAGATCGAGGACACGATGGGCGCCTCGAAGGTGACGCTCAGCGAGGCACAGCTGGCCAGGCTCGACGAGGTCAGCCGACCGACCCTGCCCTTCCCCCAGAAGTTCCTGGCATCGGGCGGCGTCCTCGACCTGCTCCGCGGCGAGGAAGTCCGCGGCCGCATCGACGGCCGCTCCTCCCGCCGCTGAAGGGGACGCGCTCGAGCGTCCCCGACTGCGAGGGTCCCCGACTGCGAGGTCCGCAAATCTTTTCGGGGGCTCGCCCGTCAGAGAGTGAGTGCCCCGGAAACACTCACGATTCGGGCCCCGAAGTTGAGCCGCCGACCTGCCGATGTTACCTCGATCCCTTGGCGTGACCCCGAGTCGGGGCCACGCCCGGTTCCGGTCCGTCGATCCGAGCACCAGTCTTTAAAAGCCATGGTCGCCCCTGCCAAGCTCTGTCCGCTCTGTGGCGTCCGCTACGACGCAGCGGCGACCTTTTGCCAGAAGGACGGCGCGCGGCTGACGGCCGAGGGCGAGGAAGACCCCTTTCTCGGCAAGCTCCTCCTCGACCAGTTCCGCATCGAGGAGGCGATCGGCGCCGGCGGCATGGGGACGGTCTACCGCGCCCGGCAGACCTCCCTGAACCGCGACGTCGCGATCAAGATCCTCCACTCGGAGCTCACCCGGAACCCGGACGCCGTCCGCCGCTTCCGCCGGGAGGCGAAGGTCGCCACCCAGCTCGAGCACCCGAACCTCGTGCGCGTCTTCCTCTTCGGCGAGCTGCCGAAGACCCAGGGCAACCCGGACGGGGGGCTCTACCTGGCCATGGAGTACCTGGACGGGCGCTCGATGGTCGACCTGATGCGCGAGGAGGGCCCGCTGCCGGTCCCCCGGGCCCTGCACCTCTTGCTGCAGACCGCGGGCGCCATCGGCGCGGCCCACGCACAGGGGATCGTCCACCGGGACGTGAAGCCGGAGAACATCATCGTGCTGAAGAAGCACGGGGACCCGGACTACGTGAAGGTGCTCGACTTCGGCATCGCCCGGCTGCTCTGGGGCGAGCACACGGCCCTGACGCAGTCGGGGGTGATCTTCGGAACGGCTCGCTACATCTCGCCCGAGGGCGCTTCCGGCGAGCCCACCGACGCTCGCAGCGACGTCTACTCGCTCGGCGTGCTCGCCTATCAGCTGCTCACCGGCGTGACGCCCTTCGAGGCGAGCACCCCGGTGGCGATGCTGATGAAGCACATCCACGAGGAGCCGCCGGACCTGCGGCGGATGGGCCTCGGCGGGCAGGTCCCGCCGGAGATCGCCGACGTGGTGATGCGCTGCCTGGCGAAGAACCCGGACATGCGCTGGGACGACGCCTCCCAGCTGGCGGCCGCGCTGACGCTCGCGGCTCAACAGGCGAACGTGATGCTGCCGTCGGCCCGGCGGAGCTGGAGCATGGCCCCAGCCGCGGACGCGAGCAGCTCCTTCGGCGCGACCGTGCCCGGCCTCGGACGGTCGAAGCGCCGGGGCCCGAGCCCGCTGGCGCTCGCGGCGGCCTTCATCCTCGGCGCCGCCGCCGTCACCGGTGGGGCGCTGCTGCTGAAGGAGGCCTTCAGCGACGGCGACGCCGAGGTCGATCCGGTGGCCCAGCTGATGACGGAGGCCGAGCAGGCGCTGGCCGATGGGCGCTTCGACGAACCGGCGGAGTCGAACGTCGACGCCCTGACCAGCCGGATCCTCGAGGACCACCCGCACCACGCCGGTGCCATTCGCCTCCGCCGTGAGGCGGTGACGCACCTGCGCGCCGAGGCGGACCGAGCCCGAGAGGCCGGCGAGCTCGACCGAGCCCACGACCAGCTGCTCCGAGTGCTGCACTTCCTGCCGGCCGACCGAGAGGCCCGCGAGCTCCTCGCCACCGTCGAGGAGGAGCAGGCCGCTCGCAACGAGCCCCCCGGGGTCCACATGGAGCCGGAGACCATCGAGCGCGGCTCGATGGCCACCTTCGTCGGGATCACCCCCCACGGCGCCACCGGCGGCTCCGCTCACTTCGAGATCCGCCGGGGCCGACGGCGCCTGCGCGAGATCCCCGCGGTCCACGTCGAGGACGCCCGTCGCTGGGTGGGCAGCTACCGCTTCGGCACGGCCGGCGACTACACCCTCCGCTTCGTCTTCGAGCCCGGCGACGGAGAGCCGCAGCGCTGGGACACCGACATCGAGGTGGTCCGCCCGACCGTGGCCCGCCGAGGACGGGGGACCCGGGGCTCGACGCGCCGCCGCTCGGCGCCGACGCCGATGGTCACGCCACAGCCGGCGCCGCGGGCCGAGCCCGCGGGCAACGAGGGCATCGACTGGACCGTACCGCCGCTCGGGGGTTCCCGGATGGGCCCGACGCCGGCCCCCGAGGAGCCGGAGCCCGAAGAAGCAGCCCCGCCGCCCTGGACCGGCAGCGGATCGGTGATCTGAGCCTCGGAGCGTTGACCACGGAGCCTGGGCGCCTACCATCGCCGCCTTGGCCGACTCGACTCACGCGACCGATCCGGCCCGCCCCTCGCTGTGGCGGACGCTGCCGTGGTGGCTGATGGTCGCCGTGGCGCTGACGGAGGTCGGAGGCCACGCGCTCATCCGGGCGCGGGTGCCCGCCGATGGCGACTGGGAGGCCGCAGCGGCGTTCGTCGACGAGCGCTTCGAGGAAGGCGACATGATCGCCGTCGGCCCCGACTGGGCCGACCCGATGCTGCGGCTCCACCTGGGGGAGCGCATCGACTTCGCGCGGGCCGGTGCGAGCGACCTGGCTCCCTTCGAGCGCCTCTGGGAGCTGAGCATCCGCGGTCGGCCCAGCCGCTGGCGACCGCTGGCCGAGGAAGCGCTGCTGGAGAGCTTCGGCCGGGTGACCGTCCGGCGCTGGGATCTCGGGCCGAGCCCGGTTCGCTTCGATCTCACGGCCAATCTCGAGCAGGCGAAGGTGAGCCAGGGTGCGCGGCCCTGCCGCTGGCGCACGACGCCGCCGAGCGGCGGAGGGCTCGGCCGCGGGCCGCTGAAACCGCGCGGGCACCACTTCTGCGGACCGCAGGACTGGCTCTTCGTCGGCGAGACGGTCAACGAGGATCTGGACCTGCTCCCGCGCCACTGCATCTGGCAGCACCCGGTGGCCGGCCAGCCGGTCGCCACCACCTACGAGGACATCCCGCTCGGAGACCGGCTGGTGCTCTACGCCGGTCTCTACGCCGAGCACGAGCGAATGGAGGAGCACCCGCCGGTGCGCGTGCGAGTGCTGGTCGACGACGAGCCGGTGGGCTCGATGCTCCACCGGGACGGTGACGGCTGGAAGCGCATCGAAGCGACGATGCCCGACCGCGAGCGCGGCGACGTGTCGGTGGTGGTCGAGGCCGACGCGCCCCACCTCCGGACGCTCTGCTGGGCGGCCACGACCCGCGAGGGGGAGCGCCGATGAGACCGCGCATCGGCTGGCGCGACCACACCCTCGGCTTGGTGCTGGGGCTCGCCTACGTGGTCCTCCTCTTCGCCACCGCCGGCGACCTGGCGATGTCGCGGGACGAGAGCTTCTACGTCCGCGCCGGCGAGAGCTACGCGCGCTGGTTCAGCGACTTCGCCGAGGACCCCTCCGCGGCGTCATCGCCGGAGGCGGTCGAGGCGGGCTGGTCCTACAACCACGAGCACCCGGCGCTCATCAAGTCGCTCTTCGCCCTCTCCTGGCTCGCCCACGAGAAGCACGACCTCTACCCGACCGACTCCATGGCCTTCCGCTTCCCCGCGATGGTCATGGGTGGGCTCCTGCTCTGGCTGATCTACATCTTCGGCGCGCGAGTCTTCGGGCGGCGCGCGGGGGTCTTCGCGGCGCTCGCCTTCGCGCTCGTGCCGCGCGTCTTCTATCACGCACACCTCGACGCCTTCGACGTCCCGATCGTGTTGATGGTGACCCTCGCGGTCTACGCCTATTGGCGCGCGCTACGGAGCCGCGTGTGGGTGATCGCCTTCGGGCTGATCTACGGGCTGGCGCTCGCCACCAAACACAACGCCTGGATCCTCCCGGGCATCTTCCTGATCCACTTCGTCTGGATGAGCCTGGGCATCCGTGCGGACCGTGCGCGCGGCCGCCGGGTATCGCGACGCATCTCCGTGCGCCCCTGGTGGATGATCTCGATGGCCATCCTGGGCCCGGCGATCTTCATCGCGAGCTGGCCCTGGCTCTGGCACGAGACCTTGCCGCGAATCGGTTGGTACATCCGATTCCACACCAGCCACGAGTACTACAACATGGAGTACTTCGGCCGGAACTACTTCCGGCCGCCCTTCCCGCTCTCCTTCCCCTTCGTGATGACCGTCTTCACGGTGCCGCTGACCACGCTGGCGCTCGCGGTCTACGGGTTGGTGCAGCGGGGACGTGCGGTGGTGCCGGCGCGGATGGCGGAGCGGCTGGCGCCCCGCAGCACGGTCACGCCGGACACCTCGCGCACCGACGTGCTCCTGGTCGGCTGCTTGCTCGCGCCGCTGGTGGTGATCGCGCTCCCCTCGTCTCCCATCTTCGGCGGCACCAAGCACTGGATCACCGCCTACCCCTTTCTCTGCCTCTACGCGGGCCTCGGCTTCTACAAGGTGGCGACGATCTTCCGTCAGCGCCTCGGTCGCCGCCTCCCCTTCTCCCGCTACGCGACCCCGATCGTGGCGGCCGGGCTGCTCCTCGCGCCGTCCGCGCTCGAGACGATCCACAGCCACCCCTTCGCGCTCAGCCACTACACCTTCGCCGCCGGGGGCGTCCCCGGCGCGGCGGACAAGNNGCCGCCGGAGGGGTGCCGGGCGCCGCGGACCACGGGATGAACCGGCAGTTCTGGGGCTTCACCACCGGCAGCGTCCTGCCCTTCCTGCTCGAGGCGATGCCGGAGGGCGGCACGGTGTACCTCAACGACACGACGCCGGCGGCCTGGGACATGCTGAAGCGGGACGGTCTGCTCCCCGCGAATCTCCGTCCGGCCTACGACCTGGCGCGCGCGGACTACGTGCTGGTGCACCACGAGAAGCACTTCGCCGAGGTCGACCACCAGGCGTGGGTCGCGTTCGGGTCGACGGCGCCGGCGCACGTTCTGGCCTATGATGGGGTCCCGATCGTCACGATCTACGAGAACCCCCGGCACCGATGACCCGCTTCCTTTCTCTTCTCCTCCTCGCTCTACTCGCCTCCTGCGACGAGAGCACCCTCGAGCGCAGCTGCAGCGGCGAAGGAGTCACCGACTGCCTTCCCTACGAGTACGCGGAGATCGTGGAGGCCTCGATGGAGCCGGCGGGGCTGCCGGTCGACGCGCTCGGCGAGGAGCTCTCGATCCGCGTGGTCTTCGACAAGTGCGAGCGCGCCCCTCGACCCCACGTCGTGCCGATCGTCATGCGCGTCGGCGGCCTCGACGACGCCGGCTCGGACGCCCGACTGATCAACCTGCTCGAGCTTCGAGACGATGGGGAGAACGGCGACGAGACGGCGATGGACGGCGTGATCGACGTGACGGTCCCGAACCCCTTCTTCGGCATCAGCGACGTCCCCACGAACACCAACGTGACCATGGTCTTCCAGACCCGGATGCCCGCGGACTGCTCGTCCGGCACCTGCATCGGTGGTACCTGCCGCAGCCCCGAGTACCAGCTCACGTACCGGACCGGCGGCCGCACGATGATGTGATCATTCGAGCGCCGCTCGGAGGGCGGCGCCATCCATTCGGCGGCTCGGCGCACGCTGCAGGAGCCCCACGCAGATCCGATCGAGGTCGACGGGCACGGCCGGGACCAGCTCCCGCGGCGGCGACGCTTCGAGGCTCTGCTTTCGCACGAGCACTTCGGGACCACCGCCTTCGAAGGGGCGGTCACCGAGCAGGAGCTCGAAGGCCAGCACCCCGAGCGAGTAGAAGTCGCTCGCCGGGCTCGGCGGGCGCGCTCCGAGCTCCGGCGCGCCGTAGGCCGCGCTGCCGAGGTAGGCGTCCGGGGGCAACGCGCTCCCCCGGGCGACGGCGAGACCCAGGTCGAGGAGCACCGCGCGTCCGTCCTGCACCCGCACGTTGTCCGGCATGACGTCGAGGTGGAGCAGACCGGCACCGTGGATGGCCTCGAGCGCCCCCACCAGATCGCTCAGCAGGCCCCTCAGCCGCGCCATCCGCTCCGGCGCGAGCAGGCGATAGCGGGAGTCGCCGACGTCCTGCAGCTCCTGGCCGAAGGCCATCGGAAGGTTGCGACGAGGCTCGTCCTCGACCGCGGGGGCGGCGAGACCCCGCACCCACTCGCGAGCGCCGGGCCCCTCGACCAGGGCCATGGAATAGCCCTGCCACTCGGGTCCCTCGATCCAGACCCCCGCGCGGACGACGTTCGGGTGCGACACGGCGGCCAGCGCCGCGTGCTCGGCGGCCAGCTCGCGGCCGCCCTTCAGCGAGCGCTTGAGAGCCACCCACTCGCCGGTCTCCCGATCGAGGGCGCGCACGACCTCTCCGAAGGCGCCCCGCCCCACGCGCGGGCCGAGACGGAAGCGAGCGGGAGTGACGGTCACTCGCCTTCGGGTGCGTCGTCGCCGGGTGCGTCGTCGCCGGCCTCGGCTACGCCGGCCTCCTCCGGCGCCGGGCCGGCGGCCGGAGCGAAGCAGGCCTTGCGGTAGAAGCGGAGCTCTTCCACCGACTCGCGGATGTCGTCCATCGCGCGATGGTTGCCGTTCTTCATCGGCCGCTTCGCGTACGCCTCCGGCGTCCAGCGACGGCACAGCTCCTTGACGGTGGAGACGTCGATCATCCGATAGTGGAGGAAGGCGTCGATCTTGGGCATGTAGCGGCAGATGAAGCGCCGGTCCTGATGGATCGAGTTGCCGCAGAGGGGCGACTGACCGGTCTCGCAATGCTCCTCGAGGAAGGCGAGGAGCTGCGCCTCCGCCTCCGCCTCGGTCATCGTCGACGCCCGCACGCGTTCGGTGAGACCGGACTCGCCGTGGTGGGTGGTGTTCCACTCGTCCATGGCGTCGAGCAGCTCGTCGCTCTGATGGATGACGAGGTTCGGTCCCTCGGCGACGATCTCCAGCTCGCCGTTGGTGATGAGGACGGCGGCCTCGATGATTCGCTCCTTGTCGGGGTCGAGCCCCGTCATCTCGAGATCGATCCACACCAAGGGAGCGCCGGCCATCCCGATCGCCATATCACGGCGACGCGAGCCTGGAAACTGCACCCCCCGATGGGGCAGGTCGCCCCGATCGCTGCATTTCGGTCACGAACGAGGCGTTCCAGGTCGCGCCGATGCCCGGCGACGCCGACCTCGAGGCCGCCCCGACCATGGCAGAGTTCTTGCGACTCTCTGGGGATGTGTCGCCTCTCGGCTTCCGTCTTCTGACCCTCCTTCCGGCGCTCGCGCTCGCGTGCCCGGGGACGCCGCCGCTGCGGAGCACGCCTCCGCCCGAGGTCGACGACGACCCGCCGCCGGCCCCCCCCACCCTCGGCGAGGAGCGCAGCTGGTACGACCGTGAGCCCGAGCGCGAAGGGTCCTCGGGCGCCTCCGACGAGGCGTCGCGGTCCCTGCCGCACCTCGAAGCGGACTGCGAGGGACCGATCCCCGTCTACGCCGCCGGGGTGCGAACGGAGCTCGGCGTATGCGAGCAGAGCGAGCGCTTCACCATCGTGTCCCTGGCCGACGATTGGGCTCCGAGGATCTTCGCGGCGGATCCGGAGCTCGGGCCCGATCACGCGCCGCCCTACCGGGCGGCGTACGTCGCGCTGGCCAACGAGGACCATGACGCCCTCGACGACCTCGCGGCGGCTCGCCACTACCTCGAGCTGCTCGGGATCTTCCCCACCCCCACGGTGCTCGAGCGGCGGCTCGGCGACGCCGAACGGCACCGCTGCCACGCAGCGGTCGACGACGCCGCGCTCGAGACGCTGGACGCCGCCCGGGACCCGAGCACCGCTTGGCCGGCCGCGGCGATCCACGCCCGTTCGCAGGCGGCCGTGGCCGCCATCGAGACCGCGCAGCGCCACCTCGTTTGCGATGGGCTCCTCGGCGAGGACGAGGCCGATCGCGGCGTCCTCGACGAGCCGACCCGGAAGGCGCTGCGCCTCTTCCAGCGCAAGCAGATGGTGGTGGGCAACGGTCACATCGACGAGGGCACGGCCCGGGCGCTGGCGATGGACTCGCGCGAGCAGGACTTCCGCGCGGTGCTGCGCATGTTGCGCGAGCGGGTGGTCGACGCGACCGGCCTGCTCGCCGACGGGAGCGCCTCTCGGGGTTGGAGCTCGGTGCTCGGCCGCGTGCTCGATCCGCCGGAGATTCGCTCGACCGGTCGGCAACCTCCGGCGCCGAGTGGCTCGCCGGACCGAGTGAGCGACGCGACGGAGGCCGCGGCAGAGTCGCTCGGTCTGACCGACCCGGACGCCGCCGCCGAGCGACTCGCCGAGCTGCCCGACCGAGTGGCCGTCCGCCTCCCGCGGGAGCCAGGCTTCGACCGCGCGGGGAGGGACACGGTCCTCTGGGCGGAGGTCCATCGGGGGCCCGACCCTCGCCATGCCGATCCGCATTCACCGAGGCCAGTGCTGACCCTCTACGCGCTGCGCGACGGCCGACCGGTGGCGCTCGTTCGCTGGCCCACGACCATCGGCGGCAACAAGGACGAGCAGACCCCGGAGGGACGGATCCGCACCCGCTACTTCGAGTCACCCCTCGGCCGGCGGCTCTGGCGCCAGCTCATCGTCAGCCCGACGTGGCTGCCGCCTCGCGACACCCCCGACGAAACCCTGATCCGCGGCGACCAGGACGACTGGGAGCTCGAACGGGCCATCATCGGCCCCGGCTACGACTCCGCCTACGGGCTGGTCATGATCATCCACGAGCTGCCCCAGCGGACGGAGGCGGGGGTCCGCTTCGTCGACGAGGGCATTCGAACGCACGGATCCGTCAACTACCACTCGATCCTCGGAGGCACGAGCCACGGCTGCCACCGTGTCTACAACCATCTCGCGGTTCGGCTCGCGGGCTACCTCTTGACCCACCGGCGTCACCACCGCGAGGGGAACGAGGAGGTCGAGTACCGCCACGAGATCGACTTCGGCGGCGAGTCACGGACCCTGGAGGTGAGCTCTCGGGGATACCGCTACGACCTCGCACGACCGGTCCCGGTGTTGGTCATCGATGGCGAAGCGCCTGGACCGAACGATTCGCCCTCGCGCGAAGAAGCGCTCCGCTGAGGTCGACGGGCTCAGCCGGAACGGCTGCGCCGGGCCCGCGCGCGGGCGACCCACTCGTAGCGGTCGTTCTTGTCGCGGCAGGCCGTGGCCGACTCGGGACAGAAGATGCGCAGGTGGAAGTGGTTGCGGTGCGGGTGTGCGCGAGGTCCCGGGATCCGCAGCACGATCGAGGCACGGCGGCGAAGCCTGCGGTCGACGCCGATCGCGCGAGCGTGATCGAGGAGCCAGCGGCGGATCTCGACGTTCACCAGCACGATCGCCAGGTCGACCTCCGGATCGGTGAGGAAGGCCTCGATGATCGCCCAGTTGCGCGCGACGTCGAAGGTCAGTGTCCGCCCATCCACCACCGCCGTGCGGTCGGACCGAGCGTCGATGAAGCCCGAGGGCTCGAAGGGCCGACCGCGGGAGTCGAGCCAGTAGAAGCCCAGATCGACGTCCAGACCGTTCTCGTGGGAGCCGTGGCCCTCGATGTCGCCACCGCTCCGCTTCGAGAGCTCACCGATGGTGAGCCGGGCCCCCGGATGGGTCTCGGCGACGTCCTCGGCCACCCGCCGGACCGCGCCGGTGAGCTCGGTCGTTCCCCAGAAGTTGCAGTCGTGGGCGTCCACGTGCCGGATGCGCCCGGATTCCCCGACGAAGGTGCCGCGGCTCAGGCGGCCGCGGTCCGCTCGACCGGCCGGGGACGACTCGCGGGCCGGTAGCGCCGGGGCCACACAGCCGCTCGGCGGGGCGCGATGCGGCCGTGGCCGAGCGACCGAATCCGTCGTGCGCGTGTCCACCCTCGGGGCCGCACGCCGCGCCTCGACGGCCCGCTGCCCGGTGGTGTCGATGGGACCCACCGGGAGGGAGAGGAAGGGGAGCAGGAAGGGGAGCAGCGAGAGGGAGATCGGAGAGGGCATGGCGGCTCGGACGCTCGAACGGCCGACCGGAGAGCCCGGAGCCGCGACATCGTGAACCGAAGGTGATCATCACCGGCCGCTCGTCAACGCGGAATCGTTGAGTTTTTGCTTCAGACTTGCTTCAGACTCTCGGCCGTTCGGCGTCGTGGCCTCGGTGCCCGACCGACGGAACCCCGGACAGGGGGGAGCATTGCGCCCTTGTCCCCACCGAAGTATGGCGTGTGCCCCATGGGTGACCCCACGATCGCGGCGCGACTGAGCCATCTCCGCCTCCTCGAGGCGGAGAGCATCCACATCTTCCGCGAAGCGGCCGCCGAGTTCGACCGCCCGGTGCTGCTCTACAGCATCGGCAAGGACTCGTCGGTGCTGCTCCGGCTCGCGCAGAAGGCCTTCGCTCCCGGGCCGCTGCCCTTCCCGCTGATGCACGTGAACACGACCTGGAAGTTCCAGGAGATGATCGAGTTCCGGGATCGGACCACGAAGAAACACGGCCTCGACCTGATCGAGAAGATCAATCAGGACGGCGTGAAGCAGAACGTCAACCCCTTCGACTTCGGTAGCGCGCGCTACACCGACATCATGAAGACGGTGGCGCTGAAGCAGGCGCTCAGCGAGCACCAGTTCGACTGCGCGTTCGGCGGCGCCCGCCGCGACGAGGAGAAGTCCCGCGCCAAGGAGCGGATCTTCTCCTTCCGCGACGAGCATCACCAGTGGGACCCGAAGAACCAGCGGCCCGAGCTGTGGAACCTCTACAACGGGCGGATCAAGAAGGGCGAGAGCGTCCGCTGCTTCCCGCTCTCCAACTGGACCGAGCTCGACGTCTGGCAGTACATCGCGCGCGAGCGGCTCGAGCTGCCCTCGATCTACTACGCGCACCGCCGGCCGGTCGTGCGGCGCAACGGCCTGCTCGCGCCGGTGACCGACCTCACGCCGCCGCGCGCCGGCGAGGCGGTCGAGGAGGTTTCGGTGCGCTTTCGCACGGTGGGCGACGTGAGCTGCACCTGCCCGGTGGCCTCCGGCGCCTCGACGCCCGAGGCGGTGATCGCCGAGACCGCGGCTGCGCGCCTCACCGAGCGCGGCGCCACGCGCCTGGACGACCAGACCTCGGACGCCTCGATGGAGCGTCGCAAGCGCGAGGGCTACTTCTGATGGACGCGCTGCGCTTCCTCACCTGCGGCTCGGTGGACGACGGCAAGAGCACGCTGATCGGGCGGCTGCTGTACGACTCGAAGGCGATGTTCGAGGACCAGCTGGCGGCGATCGAGCAGACGAGCCGGCAGCGGGGCGACGAGTACGTGAACCTGGCGCTGCTGACGGACGGGCTGCGGGCGGAGCGGGAGCAGGGCATCACGATCGACGTGGCGTACCGCTACTTCGCGACGCCGCGGCGCAAGTTCATCATCGCCGACACGCCGGGGCACGTGCAGTACACGCGCAACATGGTCACG
>JABAOG010014801.1_pt1 | contig 29772 bp, 29 predicted proteins | sample 7062131 | NCBI WGS metagenome assembly JABAOG01 (sample SAMN14538629, study PRJNA623070) | marine sediment metagenome | biome: marine biome [ENVO:00000428]; feature: marine pelagic biome [ENVO:01000023]; material: deep marine sediment [ENVO:00002113] | place: India: Arabian Sea | collected... | reverse complement strand
GAGGTGATCGAGATCTGCGAGCAGTACCCACTGTGGTATTAAGGCGTTTCGCCGCGATAATCGCTGCAAACCGGCCCATACGGGCCGGTTTGTTATTTATCTTGCTGATAGAAGGCTCTTCCGTTGGCGGTAATAGGCTGGTAAAATAGGGTCTTGCTGCGGCACGTGTCAATCCGGCGCTAATGAAAAGGACGAAGTTATGAGCCCCGGGAGCCCCATTAAAGTTCTCATCGTGGACGATCACGCGGTCGTTCGGAGCGGCCTCGCGGCTTTCCTGCTGGCTTTCGACGATCTCGACCTGGTCGGCGAGGCGGCCAGCGGGCCGGAAGCCATGCGGATGTGCCAGGAAATCAGCCCGGATGTCGTGTTGATGGATCTGGTGATGCCCGAGATGGACGGCGCGACCGCCACGGCGAAGATCCGTGCGACGTGCCCGGACACCGAGATCATCGCGCTGACCAGTTTCCCCGAGGAGGATCTCGTACAGAGTGCACTCAGGGCAGGGGCGATCAGCTATCTGCTCAAGAACGTGTCCGCCGACGAGCTGGCGAATGCCATCCGCGCCGCCAATGCCGGGCGCTCCACGCTGGCCCCTGAGGCTGCACAGGCATTGATCCATGCCACGACGCGCCCGCCCGAGGTCGGCCATGACCTCACCCCGCGAGAGCAGGAAGTGCTGGAGCTGATGGTCGAGGGGTTAAGCAACCCTGAGATCGCAGACCGGCTGATCGTGAGCCGCTCCACTGTGAANNGCAGACCGGCTGATCGTGAGCCGCTCCACCGTGAAGTTCCACGTAAGCAGCATTCTCTCCAAGCTGGACGTGACCAGCCGTACCGAGGCCGTTGCCCTGGCACTGCAGAACAACCTGGTCGACTGACTAGGTCTGATCTTCGACTGCGGTACAGTGGTTAGTCTCCCCACATGCATGGCGACTGTGGGGAGATTTGCCTTTACCCTGAGGTTGACGTTGCAGAAGCGCGTCACAACCCTCAGTGTGTGTCAGGTAAAGGTAAGGTACACCGTGAACGACGACAAAACTCTGGTAAAGCGCATTCTTGACGGGGATCACCTGGCCTTCACTGAGTTGGTCGAGACCTATCAGCAGTCTGTCTTCAACCTCGCATACCGCATGCTGGGCGACTCCTACGAAGCCGAGGACGCTTCACAGGAAGCCTTCCTGCGTGCGTATCGGAACCTGCATCGGTATGATACCGAGCGCTCGTTCAAGACCTGGCTGCTGACGATCACCTCGAACCACTGCATCGACCGCATTCGCCGCCGCCGCCTGCAGAAGCTCTCGCTGGACGAGATGCTGCCTTCGCACCCGGCGCTGGCCAGCCACGACCCCGGCCCGGAAGCCGTTACCATCTCGAACGAACGCCGCGACGGGTTCCAGGAGATGCTCGAAGAGCTTTCGCCGAAGTATCGTGCGGTCGTTGTTCTGCATTACTGGTATGAAATGTCCTGCACCGAGATTGCTGAGGCGCTGGGCACGCGCGAAGGTACCGTGAAATCACGCCTGTTCCGCGCGCGCCGCACGCTGGCAGACACCTTCCTGACTGCGCTGCCGTCTGCTGCAAGCCCGGCACTGGTCATGGAGGCCTTCTAGACTGCCTTCTGGCGAGGATCAAAACATGCGGATATTCCTGGCGGATCCCCAGCGCAAGGTCCGTTCTGCACTGCGTTTGCTGCTTGAGCAGGAAACGCAGTGGTCGGTCTCCGGGGAGGCGGCGAACGCTGCAGAGCTGTTCACCGCGCTGGACACTGCCACAGCAGACGTGATCGTGCTGGACTGGTCGCTGCCAGGGTGCCCCGAGCCAGAGCTCGTTGCACAGGTGCGGCAGCGCTGGCCCCGGTCTGCGATGCTGGTGCTCAGCGGCAGGCCCGAAGCGGCAGCGCAAGTGCGTGCCGCTGGCGCAGACGCATTCGTGAGCAAGGGGGACCCGCCCGACGTGCTTCTGGCGACCCTCAAAAAGTTGATAAGTGAGCTGGAGACGTAAGTATTATCATGAATATTAGACCCGGACGCGGACGCTCCCTCATCGGGGGCGTCGCCGCACTGCTGGTAACGCTGGTTGGTGCTGTGATGATGAGCTCGTTCAACACTTTCCAGATGGGTGCGGGCATGGGCTTTATCGGCATCTTCAGGATCGTGTGGATTGTGTTCGGCCTGGTCGCTGCGGGCGCATCTTTCTACAATGCGTTCAGCGATCGCGGCCTTCCGCTGTATGAAGTGGAGGTCGACAACGGCCCCCGTGGTGAGGAGTTCTGCCCGCAGTGCGGCAAGCCGGTCGGCAGCGACGACCGCTTCTGCCGCCACTGTGCGGCCCCGCTGAGTTAGCTCCCCCCCACACCCAACAAACAGGGCTTCCCGACGGGAAGCCCTTTCGCGTGTGCTAGCCGCCGTGTGCGGCTGTTCGCCGGTGCTGTTGGTACCACTCCCAGGTGTGGGCAAGCCCCTCGCGGATGGAAGTTCTCGGCTGGTAGCCGAACAACGCCGCCGTCTTGCTGGTGTCGGCGTACGTGATCGACGGCTCGCTGGGCGGCGCGGGGACGCTCCGGATGCGCGCCGGGTGGCCGACAAGCTCTTCGATGATCGATACGAACTCACCCAGATGCACCGGCTCGCCGCGCCCGATGTTCAGCACGTCGTACCCCAGCGGCGTGTCCAGCGCGCCGACTACTCCGTGGATGATGTCGTCCACGTACGTCCAGTCCCGGTGGAGCTCCCCGCCGTCGAACAGCGTCACGGTTTCGTCGTCCACGATCGCCTTCATGACCTTATAGGCCATCATATCCGGGCGGTTGCGCGGGCCATACACCGTGAAGAAGCGCAGCGCGGTGAAGTTCAGCCCGAACATGTTGTGGAAGGCGTGCCCCATTACCTCCCCAGCTTTCTTGGTCGCCGGGTAGGGGGCCAGCGGGGCATCGGTCGGCTGCGACTCCTGAAACGGGATGTCCTGCGTGGCCCCGTACACCGACGAGGTCGAGGCGAACACGAAATTCTCCGTCGGGTACTCCCGCGCCGCGTCGAGCAGGTTGACCGTGCCCTGCAAGTTCACGTCGACGTACAGCGGCGCGCGTTCGATGGAATAGCGCACGCCCGCCATCGCCGCGAGGTGCGCGACGCGCTGTGGGGTGTGCTCCGCAAACAGCCGCTGCACCAGATCGCGATCGCGGATGTCGCCCTCCACCAAGGTGAAAGCCGGGTGCGCATGGTATCCCTCGATATTGGNNGCCGGGTTGTAGTAGTCGTTGAAGTTGTCGAGGCACAGCACCCGGTCGCCGCGGGCCAGCAGCGCCTCGCACAGGTGGCTGCCGATGAAGCCCGCACCGCCGGTTACCAACACTGTCTGCGGCGAGTCCGTCATATGTCTGATGCCTGTCGCTTGAGGTAAAAACCGCGCTCCGAATTATACCCCACGCACCCACCCGGAGACAGCGCCCAAACGCGAAACCGCCCGCGGGGCTGCGGGCGATCTCGCGTCGAGTCTGGGTGCAGGGTGGGGGTACCCTGCGCCGGTCGTCAGGTTGTCCGGCTGCGATAAGCGCGCTCGACCAGCGTCCCGATGATGATCAGCGCCAGCAACGGGATACCGATACGAAGGATGAACAGCCCGGTTACAGCCAGCATTGGCACGAACATGGTCAGATCCTTTCTGCACTCACTCAGTGCGCGTCAGCTTGCGCGTCGAGGTCGAAAGCCGGGAGGTAGCGCATCCCGAGGGTGAATACCAGCATGATGCCGGCGACGATCCCGACGGCGACCGCCCACTCAGCCCAGGCAGGGGTGTAGGTCGGCACCAGCGGGTAGGCCAGCGCCGGGTCCACGCTCAGCGGGGTCAGGAAGCCGATCATGGTGGTGTGCCAGCGGTTCATGATCAGCCCCAGCACGGCCATCCCCGCGCCGACGAACAGCGCCGCCTCGCTGCGAACGCTGAAGGCGTACAGCATTAGCCCGGCGGCGACAAGGCCGCCCAGCACGATCTCCCATGCCCAGAAGCTCAGCGACATCGGCCCCTGTGAGAGCACCCGCGCCGCCTCGCTGCGCAGCGGCACGTAGCCATAGTTCCCGGCCATGGTGTCCCAGAAGCGCATGTACAGGAAGATTAGAAGCACCACGGCGGCAATGCGCCCGATTTCGAACAGCACGTCCCGCGGGACGACTTCCCGGCCGCGGATCCAGCCCACGATCAGCCCCAGCGCGATCACCATCGAGGGGCCGCCGAATATCGCCGAGGTGATGAACATCAGCGGCATTGTCGGGCGGAACCAGATGGGCCGCGCGGCGATCACGCCGTAGGTGGCCCCCAGTGACGACTGGTGCAGCAGGGAGAAGAACAGCCCCAGGAAGGCCAGCACCGGCGCAGCCTTGTGGATGGTATGCGCGAGCTGGCGGATCTTCGGCAGGCGCTCGAAGAACGGGAGTGTGGTGACGAGCGGGAACACCTCGAGCAGCAGCACGCTGAAGTACAGCACGATGCACATCGAGACTTCCCACAGCATCGAGTGGGTATTCCAGAACACCAGCGGGTGGTAGAAGCGGTCGGGCCGCCCGATGTCGAGCAGCAGCGTGCAGAGTGCCGCGCCGTAGCCCAACAGCCCCACGAACACGCCCAGCCGGGCGGCTGGCATGAACCGCTTGATCCCCGCGATGTACACCAGCGCCGAGAGGAAGAACGCGCCGCCGCTCAGTGCGATGGAGGAGAGGTCAACCGTGATCCACAGCCCCCACGGCACCTGGTTGGTGAGGTTAGTGATCCCCAGCCCTTCGATGAAGATGCGGATCATCGTGAAGACGCCGTACGCCAGCACGATCCCCAGTACCCCGATCCAGAGCGCGAACCACCGGTTCCGCGGCTGATCCAGCCCAAGTCGTTTGATCATGTTACGCCTTCCTCTGCGGCAGCAGGTAGTGAACCCGCGGGTGCGTACCCAGCTCTTCGCGCAGCACGATATTCTCGCGCTCGGCCAGCAGGCGGCTGACCTTGCTGTTTCGGTCGTTGAGATCGCCGAACGTGCGCGCCCCGACCGGGCATATGTTGACGCAGGCGGGCGTCGCCGCGACGTCCTTGCCCGGCGTCAGGTTGTTCTCTACTGCGGCGTCGAGCCGCTGCGAGCAGAACGTGCACTTCTCGACCACGCCGCGGGGCCGCCGCTCGATCTCCGGCTCGCCCCATTCGGGCACCATCGGGTTCACCTGATCGTTCTTTTCCCAGTTGAAGTACCGTGCGCCGTACGGGCAGGCCACCTGGCAGTAGCGGCAGCCAATGCACAGGTCGTAGTTCATCGCGATCAGCCCGTCGTCGCGGTGGAAGGTCGCGCCCACCGGGCACACGTCCACGCATGGGGCGTGTTCACAGTGCATGCAGGGCCGCGGGACGTACACCTCTTTACTGAAGTGCTCCGTGTCTTTGTAGACCGCGTTCCAGGTGATGCCGTCCGCCGTGTCGTTCGACGCCTTGCACGCGTACGTGCAGTAGTTGCAGCCGGTGCACAGGTCCAGGTCGATTGCCAGCGCCCAGTCGTGCGGGCTGCTGCCTGCCTTCGAGCTGGCGGTCGCGTGCGTGAGGTTGCCGCGCAGCCGCCGGACCACTTCGAGTGCTGCCGCCGATATCCCTAGCCGGGTCGTGATCTTGACGAATTCTCGCCGTGAGACGGTCCTGGTGTTTTCGGTCACTGCTCTTTCCTCCGGCGAACCAGCAGCGGGATGGAAGCACCGATCAGCAAACCGCCGATGCCGCCGCCTGTCAGGCCAAGGTTGAGCTTGTTGTTGGCTTCTTCTTCAACCGACTCTTCGCACGTTGCGAGGTCTTCCTGCGTGATGATGTGCTCGTCGGTGCCGGCTGCTGACGCGGTGATCTCGTGCGTCATGCCGTGGCATTCCGCGCACACATCGGACGGGATGGTGAAGGTGTGGCCCGGCCCGGACTTCCGCTGGCTGATCTGGTCGACGACTTCGTCACCCTCGGCCATGTGGCAGTCGTGGCAGGACATCCCTTCCTGGCCGTGGACGGTCGCCTCGGCTTCCATCTCGTGGCAGGAAACACACAGCTCTTCGGGGTTTTCCAGCCGCAGGTCGGTTGTGTGGCTCATGTGGCAGTCGCCGCACTCGATGTTCATCACCGCGTGGTCGGAGACCAGCCACTCGTCGTAGTCGGGCGCGTGGATGCCGGTGTGGCACTCCCCGCACATCTCCGACGACCGGTCGATCGTCATGTGCGGCACGCCCGTCTCGGTCGCGAAGTCGTGGCAGGCCAGGCAGCCGACCCCTTCGTAGTCCGCCCCGCCCTCGACCGCGTCGTAGCCGGTGGCGTGGCACTGCTGGCAGTAGGTCGGTTCGCCCGCACGTGACCACGCGTCGATGAAGACCGGGTTAGTCAGCGAGCCGGCGTGGTTGCCTTCCTCCCAATTGTGGTAGGCGTCGGGGTGGCAGCCCGCACAGTCGTCGGGCGACGTGTAGTCGGTACTGCCGTCGTAGCCGCCTTCACCTTCCTGGGCCAGCGCAACCGGCGCCGTCACGAGGAACAGCCCCAACGCGATGACGCTGGCGCACAACGCCAGGAGGAAGAAAGAGCTGCACCGTGAAATGATTTTTGCGTGTGGCATGTCAAACCCTTTTGGTACGCTACACAAGGTGCTGATAAGACTGGTCGTTTGAGCCCTCACGGAAGATGGAGCAGCTCAAGCACTTATCCGGCAGCTGCCCGTCGACGAGCTGCCGGGTGAGCCAGCATGGGACGCCAGGCCGCTGGGAAACCGGGCACGCCGCCTTCATCTCGGGCAGGCAGCGGTTGACTTCCCAGCAGGGCGGGCGAGTGGCTGCATAGCCCTGCGCCGCCATCGGCAGGGGCTGGCTCATGGGGATTGAGGCCGCGGGTTGGCTGCGGCTCTCGTCAGGCTGGCTCGGCGCGGTCGGCGCCATGTATCGTTCGTACAGATACCCGAGCGTGAGCAGGATCACGAGAGGCAGAGCGAGCCTCACCATGAACAGCACAAAAATGATGAAAGGTCCCTGAACGTTCATACCCGCCCCTCTTTGTGCAACCATTCACAAGTCATCTATAGTGTAAGGTCAGACCACCCTGCGCGTAATCGGGGGCGCACCCGATCTTGCACCCTAGGGTGTTCCCCCGATGGCACGAAAAAGCCCCGGCGCTGGGCCGGGGCAGGTGGGGTTTAGTGGGCTTTCTGGCGGGCGGGGGGGTCAGCGGAGCTGGATCAGCCCCTTGCGGATGGCGTACTTAACCAGTTCCGTACGCGAGTGGAGGCTGAGTTTGTTCATAATGTTTTCGCGGTGAGTCTCGACCGTCTTCACCGAGATCGTCAGCGCCTCCGCGATCTCGCGGTTCATCAGCCCCTCGGCGATCAACACCAGCACCTCGCGCTCGCGCGGGCTGAGTACGGTATCGGGCACATCCTGATCCCCGGCTTCCAGCCGGTTCAGATAGTCCGAGGCCAGCAGCGAGGCCATCGAGGAGTACAGGAACACGTGGCCATCGTTCGCCAGCCGGATCGCACGCACCAGATCGTCGGGTGCGGCCCGCTTCGGCACGTAGCCGAGCGCGCCCGCGTTCAGCATCTCGAAGAAGTACTGCTCATCCTCGTGGATCGTCAGCGCCAGCACCGCGCAGTCCGGGCACTCTTCCTTAATCGCCCGCGTCGCTTCGATGCCGTTCATGTCCGGCATCTGCACGTCCATCACCACGACGTCGGGCAGCAGCTCCTGCGTCAGCGCGACCGCTTCGCGCCCGTTCGACGCCTCGCCGACGATCACGATGTCATCTTCTGCCACCAGCATCATCCGCAGCCCGGTGCGGACGATGTCATGATCGTCAACGATCAACACTCTGATCTCACTCATAATCAAGCACTCTCTCAAGGCAGGAGCCGGAGTCGGCAGTTTCACGTACGATTGGGATGCAAACCATGACCTGTGTGCCCATCCCTGGCCCGGTGACGATCTCCAGCTTCCCGCCCGCCAGCGTGGCACGTTCCTGAATACCGATCAGCCCCCACGCGCGGCCCGCGCCCGGCTCCAGCACGGCGGCCTTCTCGAAGCCATGCCCGTCGTCGCTGACCCGCAGGCAGACGCACGTCTCTTCGTAAGAAAGCAGCAGCTCGGCATGGCTGGCCCCGGCGTGTTTCACCACGTTGCCCAGCCCTTCCTGTGCGATGCGGAACAGCGTGGTTTCGGCTTCCGGCTGGAGGCGGCACGCCTCGCCGTTGGTGCGGAACGCAAACTGGATGTCGCTGCGCTGCCTGAGCTGCTCCACGTACCAGCGAAGCGCCGCGACCAGCCCCAGGTCGTCCAGATGGGAGGGGCGCAGGTCGCTGATCATGTGGCGCAGCTCGTCCAGCGCCCGCGTGCTGATCACCTCGAGCTGCTGGATGTGCCCTGCGACCTGCTCGGGCTTCTGGCGGGCCAGCTTCGACGCCCCACGCAGGCCGAGCGCCAGCGCGGTCAGCGCCTGCCCGGTGTCGTCGTGCAGCTCGCGGGCGATGCGCTTGCGCTCCGCTTCCTGAGCGGTCGTCGCGCGCTGGAGCAACTCGGTGTGCAGCACTTCGCGCTGCCTGAGCTGCAGCAGCAGCCCGGCATTCTCGATGGCGATGGCGAGCTGACGCGCCAGCGCGATGATGGTCGGCGCCTCGTGCGAGGACAGGTACGGCCCGTCGGCGGCGGTTTCCAGCAGCAGGCTGCCCACCATGTGGCTCTGCGTTTGCAGCGGCAGCACGACGCGCCGCAGCGCCAGCGGCGGGGTCTGGGTGCTGGCCATGATCTGCTGGCGAACCCGCGTCGAGACGTCCGCGCCGCTTTTATCCACCCAGTAGCTGTACAGTTCAGGGTTACCCCGCGCGTACGAGACGTGCTGTCTCAGCACGGATTGGATGTACTCGATATCGGAGTCCGAGTGCCCACGTACCGACAGATGCCCGGAGTGGCCCTGTTCTTCCGGCGGGACGTAGATCGCGGCATACACGATCGGGTCGATGATCGGCACGATGCGGTCTACCGCTTTCTGCGTCAGCGTCACCAGATCGTAGGTCGCGGTCAGCAGGCTCGACGCCTCATACAGCAGCGACAGCTCCCGCGCCGCCACCTNNCCTGCAGCTCCCGCTTGGTTTCGACCGCCGCTTCAAGCTGCCGCCGCGCCTCGAACTCGAACGCCCGCACCACCCGGATCATCGCCAGCGCAGCGACCAGCGCCATCACGGCGCGCAGCACCTGCACCGGGAAGCCAAACGTGTTCGAGAACAGGTTGGCATTCACGTACATCGAAGGGAAGACCAGGCTCGCTTTGGGGAACGCCTGGCCGACGACGCCGTAGGTGATCAGTGCCGCGGCAGCCAGCGCCAACTGCGGGCCAAACGACGTGATGCGCGCTTTAATCAGGGACTTCCGCTGCTGCCACAGCCCGAACCCGGCGAGCGCCGCGCCAGGGATGCCGAGCGTGTAGCGCGTCAGGGTATCAGCGGCATGCACCCACTCTTCAACCGACGGCTGGTAGGTGAGGTACAGCAGCACCTGCTGCACGACGTATGCGAGCGTCACCACGATGGTCGCGCGCAGCGTGAAGCGCCTAATCCGCTCAGCGCGGGGCAGGAGGGCGATGCCGAAGGCCAGCAACAGCAGGAAGGAAAGCGCTAGCAGCGACAATCGTATCAATTCGAGCGCGAGCGTCGCGCGGAGCTGGCCGATCAGCACCAGCATCTCGATAAACTCGTGCACCCCGTGGATGATCCCGAAGATTCCCAGCAGGTGGATCGTCTCGGCCAGCCGCAGCCGCGCCTCGCGCCGCGCGGACATCAGCAGCGCGAGCCCCATCATGAAGAATGACAGCCCGTACAGAAAATAGACGGTAATGAAGTAGTGCTCGAAGAACGAGTTAAGGCTCCAGCTCATGGCGTTGCCTGTTCGCTGCAATCAGGGGATGACACGCGCGCCCGCCGTGTCACAAAGGGGGTTGGCTCCCGTACTGCTATGATAGCACACTGCCGATCCATTTCCGTCACCCCTATAATCGACAGAGGGCCTGCCCCGTGCTTCAGGCAGACCCTCAGGTAGGGCGTACGCTCTCAGCTTTCCTAACGAATCGGCGGGATCGTCGTGATCGCGGTCTGCTCGAACGTGACGAACCACACCAGCCCCGCCAGCAGCGCAGTCGAAATCAGGATCGCGAGCGGGACGAACACGCGCATGCGGTTGCGGTACACGTCAGCCGGGGGTGGTTCGGGCAGGTTGCCGGTTTCGATGGCTTCCAGCTCGATCGAGTGCTTGCTCTTCATCACGCGGCGGCTCACCCAGCCGGTGAACATGCTGAAGTTCCCATGTGTGAGCACGTTGTACATGTGCCACGTGATGATCGCGATCACCGCCAGAAACGCTTCTGAGCCATGTGCCTGCTTGGCGGCAGGCACAGCCTCGCCGGGCAGGAACCGCGTCGTCGCGATTGGGTTCCACAGCATAAACCCGGTGATGATCATCACGCCCATGCCCCACAGCACCGCCCAGTACTCCAGCTTCTCCTCGAAGTTGAAGCGTTCCATCTCCGGGTGATCTTTCCGCAGGCCGAGGTTGTAGGCCATCACCCCGACCAGGTCGAACGCATCCTTGAGCTTGGGCAGCATGTAGGGCGGCTCGCGCAGCACGAAGATCTTGTAGGTGATCACCCCGAAGTGGTAGACGCCTTCGGCCATCAGGCCGGTGGCCATCACGCGGTGGATGATGCGCACCGTCTCAATGCCGCCCATCAGGGCGATCATCGTCTCCGCCCAGGGCTGGGTCGCGTATTTCTGTGGCAGGCCGGTCAGCGCCAGCCCGGTGAACGTAACCAGCAGGATGATGTGCTCAAGACGAGCACTCAGGTTGAACCGCTTAACGACGGGCTTGCCGTCGATCTCTGCAATCCGTGGCTCCGGTATCACGTCATACCCTCCTTAGTGTTCCTCTTTACCGCGGTTGACGATACGCCGGATGGCATCGGGCACGAGCACCACGGCGAAGAAGCCCAGGATGCCCGGAATGAACAGCTTGTAGAACAGGTCCACGAAGTACACCAGCGGAAACTTCTCGGCATCAGGCTCGTAGTGCTTCGTCCACGACTCAGCAAAATTGGGGGACGCGTCCGGGTGGCACTTGCGGCACGTCTCGACCAGATTGTCCGCGACCACCGTCGACTCGGGGTTGTCCGCCGAGAGGATGTTGTGCACGCCGTGGCAGTCGTAGCACACTGCCTTGTTGACCTCGGCGTCCGGTGCCTGATCCGCGAACAGCGTGACCGTCGTGCCGTGGAAGTCCGCCACGTAGGTGTCGAACACGTGCGTGGAGATGTCGTACTTCTCCATTAGCTCGTCGTCGGCGTGGCACTGCGCGCAGATCTCCGGGGAGCGGAGCCGGAACAGGTTCGTGGTGGGGTCCTCGATGTTATGCACGCCGTGGCAGCTGACGCAGGTCGGCACGTCAGGGTTCGACTCGTTCAGCAGCGCTTCGCCGTGCACGCTGCCTGCGTACTGCGCGAAGATGTCGGTGTGGCAGCTACCGCACGTCTGCGAGATCTTGTTGCGCGGCACGTCGGGCTGGGTCACTTCGTGGTAGCCGTGGCAGTCCACGCAGACAGCCGCGTTCTCGTTGCCTTCTGCCAGCGCGAGCGCGTGCGTGCTGTCGTTCTGTAGTTCGGCCTGGTAGCTGTGGCAACGCTCGCAGCTTTCATTCAGCTCAAAGCGGAAGTCACGCGGGGTCTCCCACGGGCCACCCTGGTGGGGGTACGAGTACTCGCCGTGGCAGTCGTAGCACGACAGCCCCGCGCTCTCGTTGGACATACCGTGAATCGATTGATCGAATCCCTCGGTGTGGAACTGCACACTTCGGGTTTCGCCATTTTCAAACGTGATCGTCGCGTCAGACTCTGCGTGACAGCGCAGGCAGTTTTCATCGAATGGGCTACGTTCCCCATCGCCTTCCTGCGCCAGCGCGGCCTGCACACTAAAGAGTGCCGCGACGGCAATCAGAGGGATGAGAAAGAATAAGCGTCGAATTCGCATGGATGTCGCCTCCATATAAGCGACTCTGATGGTGGCTCTCATTATGCTGTAAACTACCCAATCACACAGGTGAAAAACGTCATTGGCACGAAGATAAATGTCATGGTGACACGCGTCACAATCGCAGATGACATATGTCGTTGCCCATATTCGGCTAGACCGCCTAATATGATATACACCCTAGCCCAAATAGGCCAAATTACCCACGTCCATTCGCACAGGCGCGCAAATAGCTTATAATTAGCGCGCCAACAACCTGGCACAGCGATGCAATGTGCTGCAGGGCAAAACGCTCGGAAAGGAAATTGCCCGATGAACCATACGATTAAACGCACTGCCCTCATTCTTCTCCTCGCGGCCCTGAGCCTGGTACTGGCGGCCTGCGCCACCGGCGAAGCAGGCCCTCCCGGCCCGCAGGGGCCCGCGGGCCCTCCCGGCCCACAGGGTCCTGCCGGCCCCGCAAGTGGCGGCTCGGTTGCTCAGGCTGAATACGTGGGCAGCGAAACCTGTGCCCAATGCCACGAGGACATCTACGCCAACTTCTCCGTCAGCGGCCACCCCTTCAAGCTGAACGAAGTCGTGGACGGCCAGGCCCCGGAATATCCCTTCTCTAACGTGCCGGAGCCGCCTGAAGGCTACACCTGGGACGACATCCTCTACGTGATCGGCGGTTACGGCTGGAAGGCCCGCTTCATCGACAAAGAGGGCTACATTATCACCGGCGACGCCGAAGCCACGACCCAGTACAACCTCTACAATGAAGATCTCGACATGGGCGACGACTGGGTGGCCTACCACGCGGGTGAAGCCGAACTCCCCTACGACTGCGGGGAATGNNGACCGGATACGAGCCGGTGGGCAACCAGAACGACCTGCCCGGCCTGGTCGGCACGTGGGAAGAGAACGGCGTCCAGTGTGAGGCCTGCCACGGCCCCGGCGGTGCGCACGTACAGAACCCGGCGAGCGCCCTCCCGATCGTCGACCGTGGTTCAGAAGCCTGTGGTGAGTGCCACTACCGCGGCGACCCCGAGAAGATCNNGACACCGAGAAGATCGATGCCAGCGGCGCGTTCGTGCAGCATCATGAGCAGTACGAGGACTTCTATCAGTCCAAGCACCGCGCGCTGAGCTGCGTGGACTGCCACGATCCGCACGCGACCACCGTCTACCGTGAGGAAGCAGTGCGCATGGGTCTGGAGTCGGGCATCGAGGTCAAGTGCGAGAGCTGCCACTGGGAGCAGGAAACCTTCCAGCCCGCAGAGCACGCGTTCGCCACCTGCCTGGACTGCCACATGGCGCCGCTTGCCAAGAGCGCCGTTGGCGATGAGGCACGGCTCCGCGGCGACGTGGCCAGCCACCTGTTCGCCATCAACCCCTACACCACCGAGCAGTTCTACGAGGAAGACGGTAACCAGTACTCCTACGGGTACCTCACCGTGCCTTACGCCTGCTCGCGGTGCCACGGTGAGGGCGGCCGCGCGACGGTCAAGTCTGTGGAAGACCTGATGGCGTTCGCACAGGGCTACCACGATCCCGAGCGCTCCGACGTACCGCTGCTTGAGTACGGCGCAGAAACAACCGAAGAAGGCGAGGGCGAGGGCGGTTCCTAACCCTCCCAAGCCGGGTGAAATAAAACGGGCGGTGGCTGACAGCCACCGCCCGTTTGCGTATACAGAGGGCTAGCTCTACCCGTCGGCAGTCAGCGATTGGCTGGTCAGTGCGCGCAGCGTTCGGTTCTCGTTGGAGAGAGCCAGCTCCCAGAATGCGGACTGGGCGCTGGTCGCAGGCCGCCCGGTGTGGCGAGCCAGATACAGCGTCTGCTGGATGTCTACCCCGTCCACGCTGACCGCGACCAGCTCCCCGGAGCGAATTCCCTCGGCAGCAACCAGCCCCGAAACGAATGCCGCGCCGATTCCTTCCTGCACTGCCATGCGGATCGCCTCGGAGTTCCCCAGCATCATGATTGCGTTCAGCTCGGCGAGGCTCACGCTCTGCTCAGCGAGCGCGTCCCGCAATGCGATGTTCGTGCCGGAGCCTTCCTCCCGCATGACAAACGGCGCCCCCCTGAGATCCTCCGGTTGGATGCTGCCAGAAGCCGCCCACGGGTGGCCCGGCGGGACGACCAGAAGGATCCGGTCGGTCAGGAACGGGCGGTATTCCACGTCGCGGTAGGGCTCGCGCAGGCTGGTAATCGCGACGTGCGCGTCCCCCTCCATGAGGGTTTGCAGCGCGACGTCGCGCGTGCTGACCGCACACGACACCTGAATATGCGGGTAGCGCTCGCACAGCCGCGCCAGCAGCTTGGGGAGCACGTACTTCCCGCTGGTGGTGCTGCACGCCAGCTTTAGCAGGCCGAGCACCTCGCCCTGCATCGACGCCATCGTCTCCTCGATCTGGATCGACCGGCTGATCAGGTCTCGCGCCATCGGCACCAGCGCCTGACCCGCCTCTGACAGCGAGATATGGCGCCCCGACCGGTGAAACAGTTCGACGCCGAGGTTTTCCTCCAGCGAGCGGATCTGCATGCTGACGGCGGGCTGCGAGATGTTCAGCCGCCGCCCGGCCTCCGAGAAGTTCTCGGTTTCAGCGGCGATCAGGAATACGCGGATTTCATACAGGTTCAACATGAGGGAAACCGATCTGCCGCTGCACGGCAGCGGGCACAGAGGATAAGCGCATCTTCTTGTGCACATTGTAACGAACGCTTCTATACGGGTAAAGATGGCACAGCGTGTTTGTTATTCAAATTCCTTATGGAAACCGATAAGGAAGTCTCATAACTAAAACCTATGGTGGGTATTGTCTTCCATAAGTTAGGTCGAGTATATTATGTGAGAATGTTCACAAGTCATCGTTTTACCCCGTCCGGAGGCATTTGTGAGAGATCTGAATGGAGGAGCCCGGCGGCTCGGCATACTCGCGCTGCTGCTGGCGTTGCTGTGGGGGCTGGCAGCCTGTGCACCTGCTGCCCCGGCAGACGACGTCGAGCCTGCAGCGGAGGAAACCGCTGAACCGCCGAGGGCCACCGCATTACCGACTGAAGAGCCTTCACCCACCCCCGAACCGACCGACGAAGCCACCGAAGAGGCAGGCGAAGCGCCCACGGAAGAACCGGCGGACCAGCCGGTGGACGCTGAAGTCGACCAGAACTGCATCAACTGCCACGCGGATCAGGAAATTCTGGCCAGCCTGGCGACCGAACCGGAGGCGGCAGCAGTCGAATCCTCCGGCGAGGGTTGAGGTGGCGCGGTGCCTCCGTTGGAGGCATGGGAAAAGGTTCTGATCGACGAGGAAGCCGTTACCACTGGCGTCCATTCATCCCTGACCTGTACTGAGTGCCACGGCGGTAACGACGTCGGCAGCTTCGACGAAGCACACGAGGGGCTGATCGACGACCCGTCAGACGCCCCGACTGCCGTCTGCGGGGCCTGCCACGCCGAGATTCAGGTGGCCCACGAGCAGAGCCTGCACGCGACGCTCGAAGGCTACGACACCGCCATCTACTCCCGCAGCATCCCGGAGAACCACCCGGCGCTGGAGGAGATGGAAGCTAACCACTGCAATAGCTGCCACGCGACCTGCGGCAACTGCCACATCAGCCAGCCGGCGAGCGTTGGCGGCGGGCTGCTGGAAGGCCACGCCGTGGTCGAGCAGCCGCCGATGACCCGCACTTGCACCGGCTGCCACGGCAGCCGCGTCAAGGACGAGTACACCGGGCGCAACGAAGGCTTCCAGGCAGACGTTCACTTCCGGCAGGCCCGCATGAGCTGCGTCGACTGCCACACCGGCGACGANNAGCTGCCACGCCGACGTGGTCGAGGGCGGCGACATCATGCAGCACAGCATCCATACCGGCAAGCTGGCGTGCCAGGTCTGCCACTCTGTGGAATACAAGAACTGCAGCAACTGCCACGTGCAGCAGAACGAGGACGGCATCCCGTTCTTCGAGATCGACCCGTCGTGGATGGAGTTCCGCATTGGCCGGAACACCGACCAGACCGACGAGCGCCCGTGGGAGTACGTGCTGGTGCGGCACGTGCCAATCAGCCCGGAGAGCTTCGAGTTCTACGGCGATGACCTGCTGTCGAACTTCGACGCCCGCCCGACCTGGCTCGAAGCCACGCCGCACAACATCCAGCGCGTCACCCCGCAGGCAGAAGCCTGTGAGAACTGCCACGGCAACGCCGAGCTGTTCCTGACGCAGGACGCCGTGCTGGCTGACGAGCTTGAGGCCAACCAGCCGGTGATCGTGGACGAACCCCCGCCACCCCTGAACTGACCCTGTTGATCCTGTGCCGCCCCGTCGAGCCGATGTGAACGGGGCGGCACCGACCAAACGCAACACCGAGGAGAGATAGAATGCCCCAGAGCAAGAGATGGTTCATCATCCTCATCGTGCTGGCCCTGCTCGGCACGATGCTGGCAGCCTGTGCCCCGGCGGCGCAGACGGTTGAGCCGACCGAAGAGGTGACCGAAGAACCCACTGAAGAGGCCACCGAGGAACCCACCGAAGAGNNTACAATTTCATCTCGCCTGCCCAGGTCAACGAGCTGCTGGTCGAAAACCCCGACCTGTTCCTGCTGGACGTGCGGAATCCCGCAGAGCTGGAAGAGAGCGGCTACATCGAGGGCGCAGTTAACATCCCCCTCCTTGAGCTGGCCCAGCACACCGACCTGCTGCCCGCGGACGACACACCTATCGTGGTGTACTGCGCCGCCGGGACCCGTGCGACGCTCGCCATGGGCGCGCTGGCTGCCATGGGTTACAGCGATGTGAATACCATGGCGGGCGGCAGCTTTGGTGGTTGGGTGGAAGAAGGCTACCCGATCGCCGAGGGCGAACTGCCTGAGGCTGAGGTTCTGAATGTTGCCGAGATCGATCCCGCGGTGGTTGCAGCAGTCGATGCTTATCTGGCGGGTCTGCCCGAGGGCTTCGCGCAACTCCCGGCGGAGACGCTGAACGAAGAGCTGATCGATGGCGAAGAACTGGTGCTGATCGACGTGCGCCGCCCCGACGAGCTGGAAGAGAACGGGGTTATCGAAGGCGCGATCAACATCCCGCTCGAGCAGTTCGTCGAGATGAAGGATTTGTGGCCCGCTGAGGACGCGAATATCGTGGTCTACTGCCGCGCCGGTTACCGCGGCAACTTCGCCGTGGCCCTGCTGCGCACGTACGGCTATGAGAACGTCCGCAACCTCAAGGGCGGCTTCATGGCCTGGGAAGAGGCCGGTCTGCCCATCGAGGGCGGCATGGCCGACGCAGGCGAGACGCTCGATGCGAACATCAGCGCTTTCCTGGCGAACATGGAAGGCTACAACTTTACCACCCCGGCAGCCGTCAATGAGATGCTGGTCGAGAACCCTGACCTGTTCCTGCTCGACGTACGCGGCCCGGCGGAGCTTGAAGAGGGCGGTTACATCGAGGGCGCAGTCAACATCCCGGTCCGTGAGCTGGCCCAGCACACCGACCTGCTGCCCGCACTCGACACCCCGATCGTGGTGTACTGCGCTGCTGGCACCCGCGCCACGCTCGGCATGGACGCGCTGGCTGCGATGGGCTACACAGACGTGAAGGCGATGGTCGGCGGCAGCTTTGGCGGCTGGGTAAACGAAGGCTACCCGATCGTCGAGGGCGAGCTGCCTGAGGCCGAGGTGCTGGACGCGGTCGAGATCGACCCGGCAGTGCTGGCCGCAGTGGATGCCTACCTGATGGCCCTGCCTGAGGGCTTCGCGCAGCTCCCGGCTGAGACTCTCACCGAGGAGCAGGTAGACGGTGCCGAACTGGTGCTGATCGACGTACGCCGCCCCGAAGAAGTCGAAGAGAACGGCGTGATCGAAGGCGCAGTCAACATCCCGCTCGAGCAGTTCATCGAGATGAAGGATATGTGGCCCGCCGAGGACGCCGATATCGTGGTGTACTGCAAGGCTGGCGCGCGTGGCAACATCGCCACCGGCCTGCTGCGTGTGTACGGCTACGAGAATGTCCGCAACCTCAAGGGTGGCTTCGACGGTTGGGTCGAGGCTGGCTACCCGGTCGTCACCGAGTAAGCCTCACACCCCAGCAAGATCGACACCGCCCGGCCTACGCCGGGCGGTGTTTTTGTTTGCGCCTCGCTAGGCGGGCAGCGTCAGGCTGGCGAGGTCACGTGGGTAGTAGGTGAGTAGCTCCGCGCCCGCCCCGGTGATCAGCACCGTGTCCGAGTGGCGGAAGCCTCCGACCTCCGGCGCGTACAGCCCCGGCTCCACCGTGAACACCATCCCCGGCTCGATCACGGTGTCGTCCCCGGTATCGAGGAACGGCCCTTCGTGGTAGCGCAGCCCGATCGCGTGCCCGGTGTGGTGCTTCCAGTATTCGGTTAGATCGTGCTGCTCGTAGTAGGCCCGCACCGCCCGGTCCACATCCGAGCACCGCGCGCCAGGTTTCAGCGCCTCGAACGCGGTTTCCTGCAGCGCCAGCATGTGGCCGAACAGGCGGCGCTGCTCGTCGGTCGGCTCCCCGATGATCATGGTGCGCTCCAGCTCCGAGGTATAGCCCCACACCCCGGCAGCTGCCCCGGTCACCAGCACGTCGCCCGCCTGGAACGTAATGTTGTTCGCCAGCGCGTGCGGGATCGCGGCGTTGCGCCCGATCTGCCCACGGTACCCGGCGAACGCACCGCCCATCCCCATATCTGACTGTGCGCGGTAGATCGGCCCGATCGCGTCCAGCATCGCGCGGGTCGCCTCGTCGCTGGCCCGCTGGCTGACCTCGGTTTCGGTCACACCGGGGCGCGTATACCGCTGGAGCAGGGTGTGGGCCAGGTTCCCCCAGCGCACGCTCTCGAAGATCAGCGCGACCTCGGCGGGGGACTTAATCGCCATCTGGTGCTCGACGAACGGGCGTAGCGTGATCACGCTGCCGCCGGTGATCTCGGAGATCGACGGGCCGTGGTAGCCGAGAATCCACGGGTAGCCGTTGTCGTCCACACCGACGCGCTCCTCGATCCGCATCTCGCGCAGCAGGCTCGCCAGCACCTGCATCGGGTGGGTTTCGCCGGGGTACTCGGGGTAGTGGGCCACGCGGCCCACCAGCGCGTTGGCAGCCGCGTGCTCGGCCTCCAGCCGGGGCACGAACATCCCCATCTCCCCTGCCGTGCTCACGACCAGCGCCATCGGGCGTTCGGTCGGGATGAAGGCGAAGCCGGTATAGTACAGAATGTAGCTGCGGTCGAACAGCACCGCGCCGCTCAGCCCCTGCTCGTCGAGGTACGCTTGCAAACGGTCGCCGCGCTGGCGATACTCGTCGTCGCCGATCTTTAACTGCGTGGTGCGGTAAGGCACGCCGGGTTCCTCCTGCTCTCACGGTAGACAGCCAAGTGCGCTTACTTTACCCCACACCACGGCACTTTGCCGGAGCCGCTATGCCGATCACCATCCAACCCGTCGAAACCGCCGCCGACCGACGCGCCTTCTACCGCTTCGCCTTTCGCGTTTACCGCAGCGACCCCCACTGGGTGCCGCACCTGTGGCCGCAGCGCCGGGCGTATCTGGAGAAACAGGCTGCGTTCTTCGAGACGGGGGAGGGGGCGTTCTGGCTGGCGAAGCGCGGGCGCACCGTCGTGGGGACGCTCGGCACAGCGGTGGACCCGCCGCGCAACGCGGCACTCGGGCAGCGGGCGGCGACGTTCGGCTTCTTCGAGGTAGTGCCCGACTACGAGGTCGCTGCGGCCCTCTGGCAGCACGCAGGGGAGTGGGCACGGGCGCGCGGTCTGACGAGGCTCGAAGGGCCGTACAGCTTCAACACACACGACGAGCCGGGCTTTCTGGTGGAAGGGCACGGCGGCCCGCCGACCATCATGATGGGCCACACGCCGCCATACTACGCTGAGTATGCCGGGCGCTTCGGCTTCGAGAAAATGAAAGACACACTCGCCTACCGTTTCGAGCTCCCGCCCAGCGTCGAGGCGCTCTCGGGCCAGCACCCCCTGCTGGATCGCATCGCGGAGCGCGTATTGAGCCGCTACGGCCCCGGCGTGATCCGCCACCCCGATCTCGCACGCTGGGAGCAGGAGTTGGTGCCGCTGCACCGAGTCTACAACCGCGCGCTGGCCACGCTCGACGACTTCTCGCCGATCTCGCTGGCCGAGTTCAGCGAGCAGGCGCTGTCACTCAGGCCGCTGCTCGACCCCGAGCTGGTCTTCATCGTGCAGATTGGCGGGCAGGTCGTAGGGTTCTCACTCGGGTTGCCCAACCTGATGGAGGCGCTCAGGCACGCCGGCGGGCTGCGCTACCCCTGGCAGTACCTTCAGCTTGCCCGGGCGCAGCGCCGCATCACGGGGGTGAGCTTTAAGATTCTGGCGGTGGATCCGGATTTCTGGGGCATCGGGTTGGAGGCGCTGATGTTCCGCGAGATGGCCCGCGCCGTGATGCGCAAGGGATACACGTGGGTGGATGGGTCGCTGACGGCGGAGGACAATCCGCAGACCAACAAACTCGCGAGGCGGCTCGGTGCGCGCGTCTACCGGCGCTATCGCATCGTCCGCCTCGCGGTATGACTTAGGGCAGGGGGATTACCCGGGCAGGAAGAAAAACGCCAGCCCGACGATCAGGTACACGGCCAGCAGCATCGCACCCTCCAACCAGTTCGACTCGCCGTCGAGCGCGATCAGTGCCGCCACCGCCGACGCGCCCATCAGCGCGGCCAGCTCGAACGAGTTGAAGATCAGCAGCAGCGACTGGTCGAACAGCAGGCTGATGAACACCAGCACCGGGGCGACGAACAGCGCGATCTGAAGGCTCGAGCCGAGCGATACCGACAGGCTCAGCTCCATCTGGTCCTTGGCCGCAACCTCCACCGCGACCAGATGCTCGGCGACGTTGCCGATCAGCGGGACGAGGATGATGCCGATGAACAACTCGGTCAGCCCCAGCGTCTCGGTGACGTGCTCCACCGCCCCGACCAGCACCTCGCTGATCAGCGCCGTACCCACCGTCGCCAACACCAGCGTCACGATCACGCGGGGCAGGCTCCAGCGGGCCTCGTGGCTGACGGCTGGCTCGCGGCTCATTGGCCCGCGCGCGCTGGTCATCGAGTACACTAGGCTCAGCACGTAGATCAGGATCATCACCACGGCGACGCTCTCGCTGAACAGCTTCTCAGCCGCCAGATCCGGCTCGATGGCGGCGCTGAACAGCGACGGAATCGCCAGCGCCACCACCGCCAGCACCGTCATCGTGGCATTCAGCGACGCCTGCCGCCGGTCGAACTTCTGCACGCCGTTCTTCAGCCCGCCGATCAGCAGGCTCGCGCCCAGGACCAGCAGCAGGTTGCCGATGATCGAGCCGGTGATCGACGCCTTCACCAGCTCCAACAGGCCTTCTTTGATCGCGAAGATTGTGATGATCAGCTCGGCAGCGTTGCCGAGCGTCGCATTCAGCAGTCCGCCGATGCGCGGCCCGGTGTAGATCGCCAGCTCCTCCGTCGACTCGCCGATCAGGTCGGCCAGCGGGATCAGCCCCAGTGCGCTGAGCACGAACACCAGCAGCGGGCTGGCCCCCATCAGCTCGGCAATCACGCCGGCAGCGCCGAACAGCAGCATGCCGTACAGGATCTTCTTGACCACTACAGCCTCTTCTTTCTAACGTTTGACTCAGGCAGAGCCCCGGTTCAACTGGCTCAGGAGTGTGCGGTGATCCCCTGCCGCTCCGCGGCAAGATCCACGATGCGGTTGATCAACGTCTCGTAGCTCCAGCCGAACGCACGCGCCTCGATGCAGAGGTCGCTGTAGCCAGGGTTCAACCCCGGCAGGGGGTTGACTTCGAGGATGTACGGCAGGTTGCCCTGTGCTTCGTCGAGGCGGAAGTCCACCCGGCCCACGTCCTTGCAGCCGGTGACGCGGAACACTGCTGCCGCCAGCAGGTTCAGCTGGTGCAGCAGATCGGGCTCGATTGGCGCGGGGCACAGGTAGTAGAACGTTTCCGCCAGCTCGACCTTGATGCGGTTCGTGTACACGCCCGCTTCGGCTTCGTCGTACGCGCCGAGGTCTACCTCCAGCGGGGGCAGGAAGGTCAGCGTTTCGGGCAGCGTGTTGGGGGCTGTGCGCTCGTTGACGCGGCGCGCCGCGCGTGGCCCCAGATTGCCAACAATGCCGATCGTGACTTCGCGGCCCTTGATGTAGTGCTCGCACAGCACCGGCTGGTTGTACCGGCGAAGTTGCTGGGCGACCTGCGCCCGGAGCTGCTCGACCGTGGTCACGATGCTCTCCGCCGTGATGCCGACGCTTGTCCCCTCGCGGCTCGGCTTCACGAACATCGGATAGCGCAACTCCCCCTCTGCGTTCAGCAGATCCTCGTCGATGGGATCATCAGCCTGCTCGAACACCTGAAACTCCGGGGTAGGGAGCCCGTGGTAGGTCAGCACGCGCTTAGTCATCGGCTTGTCGAGTGCCAGCGCCAGCGCCAGCACCTTGCTGCCGGTGTACGGGATCCCCAGATTTTCGAGGATGGCCGGAATCTGCGCTTCGCGGCTGTCCCCCGAGTGGCCTTCCGCAATGTTGAAGCACAGATCGGGCGGGTCGGCCTCCAGCTTCTCGATCAGGCTGAATNNCCAGGCTGTCGATCGTCTTGCGTGAGTCGAGATCATCCCACTGGTCGGGCGGCATATCTTCCCACGTGGGTGCGTTGTCCTTAAGGTTAGCCAGCACGGCGATGCGCATCGGGCTTACTCTGTTCCTCCATATTTAGGGTTAATGGCTTGATTATCGCACAACCAGAGGGGAAGGCAACACTTTCCCTCGCGTTACTGGCCGAGGAGCGGGGGTGTAGAGCAAGCGATCACTGGCCAACTGGCCAGGTCATCCGGCTTCGGTAAACCATCCGTATGTCCGGTAGACATAGATTGGGAAGATCCATAAACTGAAAGTGGCATAGGCGCAAAAGCTTATGTTGCTCTCTGCAATACTGGAGTGGCCTTGCCGTTCCAGTACAGGGAGTTGGGCGGCGTCCCCACAGAGCTTACCGCAGCTCCCGGCCCGAACGAAACTGCTACCCAACTCCCTTCCCTCAGGAAGCAAAGGTGTGAGCGCTCGCTCACACCTTTCGTTTTGTGTATACGCCTCCCCCGAAAGTGTGATACTATCACCCCACGCATGCGACGGATCTCGCCGCATCGGGTTGAAAAACCAACTGTCTAAGAGGACCTTATGCCGTACCGAATTCGCTTCGCAATCCTCGTGGCAGCGATTGCCGCGATGTCACTCGCCTGCGGCCCGCTGACCGCAATCACCGCACGCTCAACCCAGAACCCGGACCTCGACGCCCCGCCGGTCGAGCCGGGTGAAACCAGCCAGTCTCAGCAGGGCGCGGCGGCACAGACCGCGCAGGGCGGCAGCGCTGAGCCCGCCGCGATCGTCAACGACGAAGGCGGCCCGGCGCTGATCACCGGGGAAGTGCCGTACACCAACGTGTTCTTCACCGAGGGTGTCGCGCAGCCGATGGTAATTCTGGAAGACCAGGCAGGCTTCGTCGACCGCGACAAGGGCTACATCATCCCGGTCGCGTCCCAGACGATGGGGCAGATCACGTCCGACTTCCTGACCTCTCCCTTCACCTACAGCCTCGCCCTCCCCACCGAACCGGCAGGCACGCTGCGTGACGTCGACTTCGACGGCGTGGACGAGCCGGGCGTGATGGTGTTCGCCGTCNNTGACCCGTTCCTCGAAGAGCGCGACCTCGGCGGCGGCGGCTGGTCGACGGCCTATGCCTCGACGCGCACCAGCGAGGAAGCTGACACCGAAGGTGAGATCATCGGTGGCAAGCTGATCGTGTACGCACCCGATGACCAGCAGGCATTCCCGTCTGGCTTCGGCAGCGACGGCCTGCTGTTCACCGAGGACGATCCCGAAGTGATCCTGCCGCAGGGCTACACGCTGGTCGATCTCGACAGCGACCCGTTCACCTTCGACCGCTCGCGCGAGATCACCGTGGACCTGATCGAGCCGGAAGGCACTGCCCTCGACGACTTCTCCGAGATGAGCTACAGCGAAGCGTTCGACGCGATGCTGGAGAAGATGCGCACCGAGTACGCCTTCAGCGAGTACAAAAGCATCGACTGGGATGCGCTGGCGGAGGTATACCGCCCGCGCTTCGTCGAAGCCGAGCGGCAGGGCCCGGACGCGTACCTGATCGCCCTGCGTGACTTCCTCGCCGAGATCCCCGACGGGCACGTCAGCGGGCCGTTCGTGCTGTCCGACTTCCAGCAGAACGTCGGCGGGGGCCTGGGGCTGGCCGTGCGCGAGCTGGACGATGGGCGTATCGTGGTTGTGACCGTGATCCCCGGTTCCCCGGGGGCTGAGGCGGGTGTCGAGCTAGGTGCCGAGATCCTCTCGGTAAACGGGCGCGACATCACAACCGTGGTGGACGAGACGCGCCCGTGGCTCGGCCCATTCAGCACCGACCATAACCGCCGCCTCGACCAGTTGCGCTTCGCGCTGCGCTTCCCGGTCGGCACTGAGGTCGAGCTGGCGTTCGCCAATCCCGGCGCCGAGGCAGAAACCGTCGAGCTTGCCGCAGTGCAGGAAGTGGACAGCCTGCTGGCGGTGTGGCCCGGCGCGAACCTGACCGGCTTCGAGCTGCCGGTCGAGTACGAGGTACTGCCCAACGGCGTGGTATACGCCTCGATCAACAGCTTCTTCGATACCGACGTGCTCACCATTCTGCTGTGGGAACGGTTGATGAAGACGCTCAACGACAACGAAGTGCCGGGCCTGATCCTCGACCTGCGCCAGAACGGGGGCGGGCGCGGCTTCCTGGCCGACCAGATGGCCGCATACCTGTTCGAGGAGCCGTTCGATCTGGGCAACTCGGGCCGCTACGATGAGTCGCTGGGCGACTTTTACTTCGACCCCGACACGGAGGAAGAATTCATCCTCCCGCCGCCGAACCTGCGCTACGATGGGCCAGTCGTCGCGGTGATCAGCCCCGACTGCGCCAGCGCGTGTGAGTTCTTCGCCTACGACCTGACGCTGCAGGACCGCGCCCTGATCGTCGGCCACTACCCGACCGCGGGCCTCGGCGGCGGGGTGGACGAGTTCAAGATGCCCGAGGACGAGTTCGTGCGCTTCACCGTCTCGCGCTCGGTAGATGCCGACGGCAACATCCACATCGAGGGCAAGGGCGTCGCGCCGGACATCACCGTGCCGGTCACCGAGGAAACGCTGTTCAGCACCGGCGACCCGCTGCTGGAGCGCGCGCTGGTGGCGCTGCAAACCGGGCAGTAGCCCACCCACCATCACGCTTACCGCACGCCCCGCAGAGGATAGTCTCCGCGGGGCGTGTTCGTTTTACCCGCAGGCATCCTGTGCTAGACTGGCCGTACAATCTTCTACTCCGCACAGGGCCGCGGCATGACGCTCCTCATTCTCTCCTCAGCCTGGATGGCCGGGATACTGCTGGCGAACCGCTTCGGCGGGCCGTGGTGGTCGTGGCTGCTGATCGCGCTCCCGTCGCTGGCCGGGGCCGTGCTGGCGGGGCCTCGCCCACGGCTGCGGCTGACCTTCGCCTGCGCGCTGCTGCTGGCGGCAGGCGGCGCGCGCTTCCGGGCCGCCGAGCACGTCCCCAACGAAACCACGCTCGACGCCTACAACGACCGCGGCTTCGTCGCGCTCGACGGCGTAATCGTCGATGCGCCCGACGTGCGCGATACGCACGTCAACCTGCGGGTGGCGGTTGAGCGGATCGAGCTGGATGGTGGCGAGGTGCGTGAGGTCGAGGGGCTGGCGCTGGTGCAGGCCCCGCGCCGCGAGGATTATCGCTACGGCGACCCGGTGCATATCGTCGGCGAGATCGTCACCCCGCCGGTGCTCGAAGGCTTCTCCTACCGCGACTACCTCGCGCGGCAGAACGTGTACAGCCTCGTGCGCTACGCCACCGTCGAGGTCACGGGCGAGCGCACCGGCAGCCCGCTGCGTGCCGCCATGCTCGACTTCCGCACCCGCCTCAACCAGACCATCATCCAACTGCTGCCCGACCCGCAGTCCGCGCTGCTCTCCGGCATCCTGCTTGGTCTTGAGAATCGCATCAGCCCCGCCGTGCGCGAGGCGTTCAACGCGGTCAGTGCCACCCACGTGATCGCGATCTCCGGCTCGAACCTCGTGATCCTCGCCGGGGTGGTGCAGGCGCTGGCGCTGCGCGTCCTGCCCCGCCCGCGCATCGTCGCCGCAATTACGATTGCCGTGGTCGTCGGCTACGCGATCTTCGTCGGCGGCGACGCCGCGGTGATCCGTGCCGCGATCATGACCACGCTGGCGCTGGTCGCCGGGCAGCTTGGGCGGCAGACCTACGGGCTGGCCTCGCTCGGCTTCGCCGCGCTGCTGATGAGCGCGCTCGACCCGCGCGTGCTGTGGGATGTCAGCTTCCAGTTGAGCTTTCTCGCGACGCTCGGCTTAGTGCTCTACGTCGACCCGATGCAGCGCGGGCTGGAATCGCTGCTGGCCCGCCGCCTCCCCGAAGACCGGGCGCGTGAGGTGGTCGGCGGGCTGTCGGATGCCGTGCTGGTCACCACCGCGGCGCAGATCACCACCACCCCGATCATGGCCGCCACCTTCGGACGGTTCTCGCTGCTCTCGCTCCCGGTCAACCTGTTGATTGTACCCGCGCAGACCCCGCTGATGATCAGCGGCGGGCTGGCAGTGCTCGCTGCGCAGCTCTGGCAGCCGCTGGGACAGGCACTGGCCTGGGTAAGCTGGGTGTTCCTGACGTGGACGGTCGAGGTGGTGCGGCTGTTTGCGCGGCTGCCGTTCGCCTCGGTCGACGTGTCGCTGAGCCCGCAGGCGACGTGGCTGCTCTACGGGGCGCTGTTCGGCGCGACGGCGCTGGCCACCCAGCCGCCGGAGCAGCGACAGAGTCTGCTTGCCTCGCTGCGGCGCGGGTTCAGCATCAAGCTGGCGGTAGGGGCGGGCATCGTCGCCGTGGTGCTGCTGCTCTCTGCCGCCGCCTCGCTGCCCGACGGGCGGCTGCACGTCACCGTGTTCGACGTGGGCGATGGCTCTGCCACGCTGATCCAGACGCCGGACGGGCGGCAGATCCTGATCGACGCCGGGGGAGGGGGTCGCGAGCTGGCCACCGGGCTGGGGCGCGCCCTCCCGTTCTGGGATCGCCGCCTCGACCTGCTGGTGCTGACCGGCAGCGGGCAGCGGCAGACCGCCGCGCTGCCTACCGTCGAAGGTCGCTACCAGTTCGACGCCGTGATCGCCCCGCCGTCAGCCGACGCCGATCTCCCGCCCGGCTGGCACCCCGCCGAAGCCGGGATGCGCATCACCGGGGCGGACACCACGCTGGCGATCCTCGCCGCGCAGCCCGATGGCTCGCTGGCACTCAGGCTCGATTATGGGAATTNNGAATTTCGGGCTGCTGGTACCGAGCGAGGGGCCGCCGCCTGCCGACTCCGGCGCAGCGGCAGTGCTGCTGGTGCCGCGCGGCGGCCACCGCGACTCCGTTTCGGAGAGTTTTGTCGCCGCCGCATCCCCGCAGATCGCACTCATATCGGTGGAGGCGGGCAACCGTTTCGGCCTGCCGCACGAGGAAACGCTGACGCGGCTGGACGAAGCAGGGGCGGTTGTGTACCGCACCGACGAGCACGGCACCATCCGCATCATCTCAGATGGCGAACGGCTCACCGTGAAAACCGGGCGTTAGCGGGCCAGATCCTCGGGCTGCACCGGGGTGACGACCAGCCGGTCGAACACCCGATCCAGCGCCACCTCGACGTAGTTCTCGCTCTGCCACTTGACCGGCAGGCTGGCCTCGTACGTGTAGCCCTTGCCCCCGCCGGGGCGGGGCGGCATGGTCAGCCGCAGGCGCAGCCGTTCGCCGCCGTCGAGCGCGATCAGCACCGTGTCGAACGTGCCATCCAGCGGCGTCTCAATACGAATGCTGATCGGCTGCCACAGCCAGTTCGCGCTTTCCTCGTCGAACTGCTCCTGAAGCACCTGCACCAGCCCACCCTTCATCGGCACGCCGTAGCCGTCGTACACTTTACCGCGCAGTGTGGTCGCGTCGGGGCGCATCTCGCGCAGCGCCGCCGGGCCTGCCGGGCTGCTCATCGCCGCCAGCGCGCGCTCCACCCAGCCCGATGGCAGCTCGGCATCCAGCGCGCGGAGCTTCTCCGCGGCTTCCCGCGTGTTGAGCCGGGCCAGCGCGTCCACCGCCGCCCGCTGAACACCCTCGTCGGCGTCGGCAGCGAGCGTGCCCAGCATCTCGACACACTCCGGGTGCCCGCTACGGGCGATCACGTCCACCAGCAGACGCCGCACCGCCTTCTCGTCGTGCGCGCTCAACCGGCGAAGCGCATCGGCGGCCTGCGGCCCGGCGTTCTCCAGCGCGCTGAGCATCAGCGGGGTGTTGCGGTACGCCGGAGGAGGGGGTGGGTCGGCGGCATACCAGAACAACGCCTCGACCGCCTCATCCGTCCTGATCTCGGCCAGCAGATAGGCGGCTTCCTGCGCCGGATGGCCACCCTTCTGGATCTGGTCGCGCAGGTATGCCACGGCGCGCCCGTCCCCCAGCCGCCCGAGCGCGCGTGCCAGCGCGGCGGCGACCTTCGCTTCGCCGCCGGGGCGCATCTCCAGCCGGAAGCGTGGGTACAGCAGGTACCGCGCCCAGCGCAGCCCGCTCTCGCCGAGCCTCGCAGCCGCCGCCTCGCGCACTCGAGGGTTTCGGTTGTTCAGCCCGGTGAACAGGTCGATCAGCGAGTGCACCCCGCTGACGTACAGCCCCATCTCGGCCAGTTCGCGGCTGAGGCGCGCCGGGGGTGTCACGCCCAGCCGCACCGCCGCGCGCAGCATCGGCTGCCGCCGCGATGCAGGCCACGTCGGGTACTGGTCGCTGTGCAGCAGCGCGAACAGCGCCGGGCGGGCGTTCTCGTCCAGCGTCTCCAGCGCGGCCCACTGCCCGCGCACCAGCGCCTCACGCAGATGCAGCGCCGCCCGTGCCTCCGGCGCGTCGATCTGCTCCAGTGCGATCTGCGCGCTGCGGCTCATCCCCGGGCGGGTGCTGAACACCGCCTCGGTCAGCGCCCCGACTGCGTCCGGCGTGGCGATGTCGCGCAGCGCCTCGACCGCCCAGCGCCGCACGTACTGGTCGCGGTCCTCCCGCAGCGCCGTGGCGAGCTCGGCGATCGCCTGTTCGGCGCGCAGTTCGCCGAGCGCCTGCGCCGCCCGCCGCCGCGCGAAGTTGTCGCCACGGCGCAGCACACGCGCCAGCGCCCGTACGCGCTTCTGGGCCAGCATCTTTTCCACGCGTTCTACCGAGGTCACCTGTGTGCTGCTCCTTCAACGTTCGGATCGGGGTTACGGTAGCGATTCGGCGAAGCGCTGTCAAGCGGAAGTTGTAGGGAGTCCGACCCGGCAATACAATCTGAGCATACCGCACGGTTCGCCACGGAGGAGCACCCCGTATGGTACAGGAACGGACCAACCGCGTCGCCAGCGACGAGATCGAGGGGATCGCTGAAGAGGAGGCGCGCTGGGAGGAAACCACCCTGCGCGACACGCTCGACAAGCGGCCTGAGCGCGACATTCCCTTCATCACCGCGTCGAGCGCGCCCATCGACCGGCTGTATACGCCAACCGACCTGCCCGGCTTCGACTACGTGGACGAGCTGGGGTTCCCCGGCGAGTACCCGTACACGCGCGGCATCCACGCCACCATGTACCGCGGGCGGCTGTGGACGATGCGCATGTTCGCCGGCTTCGGC
>JABAOG010004829.1_pt2 | contig 29844 bp, 28 predicted proteins | sample 7062131 | NCBI WGS metagenome assembly JABAOG01 (sample SAMN14538629, study PRJNA623070) | marine sediment metagenome | biome: marine biome [ENVO:00000428]; feature: marine pelagic biome [ENVO:01000023]; material: deep marine sediment [ENVO:00002113] | place: India: Arabian Sea | collected... | reverse complement strand
GTTGCTGTGTCGAATGGAGGCGTATTTACTTGAATATCATTCATCCCGTTCTCCCGATAATAATTTATGGCTTGTCATTGCAGATCCTGGTAGAAGTACCCACAAGTAGAATGAATTACCAATAATGGGCATACGAATTCATTTTAAACCAAACTAAGGGAGTTGCAATCGACAAAATTGTTAGATTTTCGATAACTTACCTGGATTATCAAAGGTTTTTCGCAAATTGAAACCATAGATACATATGAAGAAAATTTGCCAAGTCTGGCTTAAGACAGTCCTGAAGGTTTGATATCTTTCACTCTCAATTGGAGACGATCATAGCCATTATAGTGATTAACTTCATAATGATAGGCGATATCTATTCGTTCTGGAAGAACATCATTCCAATATCCCAGGTTGAAAGCAATCGCATCGTATGTAATCCACCCATCAGAGAGAGATAATTTCAAATGTTTACTGTCACTTCCGACAAGCCTTTTTGAGCTGATTTTTACGTCCCGGCTGATATACAGCGGTTCGGGATTCCCATAACCAGTTGGTTCAAGCAGATTTTGGTACTGGATCAATTCTGGTTTTAAGTCTGATAGAGGAAGAACTCCATCTGCTGGTAATGATGGGCGTAAATCCAGTTCGGATAGTTCTTCCAGAGCAATCTGCTTTAAACGTTCTTGCAGTTCTCTCAGGCGTGAGTTCTCAATGGTAAAACCTGCTGCTGCGGCGTGCCCACCATGCTGGACGAGGATATCAGCACATTGATCCAGTGCATTTGTAATATGGAATTCGGGGATGCTTCGGCAAGATGCACGTGTGAATTTTTCGCCGATAAAAGCAACGATAGACGGCCGGTAGTAACTTTCTGTCAGCTTGGAGGATGCCAGTCCTACGACCCCTGGATTGAAGTCTTGATGGGCAGCAAAAAGCAATAACGGCTCTTCTTCTGTAAGTGCCAATTCACTTGCTTTTTGCTGAATATCACGAGTAATTCTCTGCCTTTCACGGTTTTGAGAATCCAGTTTTTGTGCCAGCAGTCCAACTTCCTGCAAATCGTCTGATACCAGAAGCTGGTAAGCATCAAATGCTGTATCCAATCTACCTGCCGCATTCAGCCTGGGGCCAAGAGAAAATCCGATGTCGGATGCCCTGATCCGTTCTGGCGATACCCTGGCGATCTGCATGAGGGACCATAAACCCTGCTTCGTAGTGTTCCGAAGAAGTTTTACACCGTCGCGGACCAATGACCGATTCTCTCCGGTGAGAGGGGCTAAATCAGCTACCGTACCAATAGCGACAATGTCCAGATTATCTGCTGCGTGGCAGCGGTTGAGCTTACGCTGTTGGAAAATCGCCTCTGATATTTTATAAGCGATTGTTACTCCAGCTATATGTTTCTCTGGATATGGATCACCCGGTAGCTTGGGATCGATGACCGAAACAGCATCTGGTATCTCGGGTCCCGGGTGGTGGTGGTCGCTGATGATGATGTCCAGACCGATATGTCTGGCAAAGGCTGCTTCATCGACAGAGCGGATACCGCAGTCAACGGTAATTACAAGATCACCACCATCATCTTTGATGCTTTGCAAAGCTTCAATATTTAGACCATATCCTTCCTCGAATCGATTCGGGATATAGGCTTTTGCATGACCTCCAAGACACCTGATTTGACGGACTAAGAGAGCTGTGGCGGTCACTCCATCTGCATCATAATCTCCATAGATGACGATATTTTCCTGGTGATCGATTGCGTAATTAATCCGCTCTGCCGCTTCTGATACACCTTGCAGGTTTCCTGGTGATGTATTTGGCGGATAATCAGCTTTGATAAATTTATTTACGAGATCTAAAGAAAATAATCCCCGATTGAAAAAGACTTTCCTCATGATTGGAGGAAAATCGATCAATTCTTGATCTACTTCTTGGGGAATATCTGGGGGAAGGATCCATTTGTGTGGAATTCTATTCATATAAACATTTAAACATTCTTCGTTTTTGTAATTCTTGAAGTCCAGTATAACATGCCAATCAGTTGACGAGCGTGTGAAAGACTGTTAATATCAGCATGCGTCAAGTAATCAGGAGTAGAGTTTTGCGTAAAATCAGTGCTCTTTATAAAAATATTATAGCTTTGCTGCGACCCGGCTTGGGAATTAAAAGATGGCTTTTCGTTCTCACCTTGAGCACGGTTTTTATTGCGATTGGATTCGCTCTGTTCGTATTGGATATTTATCGCAGCGACGTCGATTACTGGTGGATGCCGTACCTCTCGATTGTAGCACTGCGAATGTTCAGCAGACCTGTCCGGATCATCATATTTGGGACGATTGGACTGGGGTTGCTGGTACTCGGGTTCGCCGGNNACTAGTCACAGGCGACGTGAGCGAGGCCCAAAGGTAGTCGTGATTGGCGGAGGGCATGGGCTGGCAATGTTAATCCGCGGGCTGAAATCTTACACCTACAATTTGACAGCGGTTGTGACTGTAGCCGATGATGGGGGTTCCTCGGGACGACTGCGGAAAAATCTGGGGATCCTGCCGCCTGGAGATATCCGCAATTGTCTCGCAGCTATGTCTAATGACGAGGCTTTGCTGACACAGCTTTTTCAATACCGTTTTAGTGATGGAGAAATTGGATTGGAAGGGCATTCCTTTGGCAATTTATTTATCAGCGCACTTTCTGACATTACCGGGAATTTCGAGGATGCAATCGCAGAATCTGGTCGCGTTCTAGCTGTGAATGGCAGGGTTTTACCATCTTCTATACACGATGTAAAATTAGTTGCTGATGTTCTACCCCGGCACTCATCTCAGGAAATCAGAGTTGAAGGAGAGAGTCGGATACCAGAGTTAAATGGCCAAATTCGAAGGGTTTGGTTGGATCCGAGCAACCCACCAGCTTATCCTAAAGTAATTCAATCAATTTTATCTGCGGATATAGTCATCATCGGACCGGGAAGTCTATATACTAGTATTTTGCCCAATTTGCTCGTACCAGACATCGCAGATTCTCTTAGAGCAAGCCGAGCTGTAAGAATTTATGTCTGCAACGTAGCCACTCAGCCTGGAGAAACGGATGGATTTACCTGTTTGGACCATGTAGGAGTGATAGAAGAGCATGTAGGTGAAGGCATATTTGATAGTGTTTTGATGAACAATTACTACCAGGGGGATTTGTTGGAAGGAATGTATTGGGTGAAACAATCGGATCTGGTTAATTATTCTTCAATTTGCTATGATCTGATCGATCATGATGAACCCTGGCACCATGATTCTAAAAAACTCGCCGCTCATATAATGGATATTTACCAGGTACGTACTGGACCAGTATCCTATTAAGTTATCCCAAACATAACAATATTTAGTTATAATTACACGTTGGATACTGATATTCGTGTTTAAGAATCAATGATAATTCATCAATACACATATATGGAGGTCTATCAATGACAACAAAAATAGGTATCAATGGATTTGGTCGTATCGGCAGGCAGGTACTCAAAGTTGCTTTGCAAAATTATGGGGGCGAACTTGATGTTGTGGCAATTAATGATCTTTGGGACGCAGATACTAACGCTCATCTTTATAAATATGACTCAAGTTATGGAACTTACGAAGGTGATGTTGAAGTCGTAAATGGAAATTTGATCATCGATGGTGAGGAGATTGAGGTATTCGCCGAACGAGATCCTGGAAATTTACCCTGGAAAGATCTGGGAGTAGAGATAGTCATCGAAGGAACGGGTGTATTTAGAGATGCCAGCAAAGATCCAGGACCTCAGACTCATATAGAAAAGGGTGGTGCCAAAAAGGTTATCATCTCAGCACCAGCAAAAANNAGCAAAAAATGAAGATTTGACAGTTGTCCTTGGAGTCAATGATGAACTTTATGATCCGGAAGTCCATCATGTAATCTCCAACGCATCCTGCACAACAAACTGCCTAGCTCCAGTAGCTAAAGTTATCAACGATGAATTTGGCATCGAAAAAGGATTGATGACGACTATCCACTCGTATACCAATGATCAGATGATCCTGGATCTGGCACACAAGAAGGATATGCGTCGAGCTCGGGCTGCAGCGATGAACATCATTCCAACCACTACAGGCGCTGCCAAAGCTGTAGCATTGGTAATTCCAGAACTGAAAGGAAAATTTGACGGGTTTGCTTTGCGTGTACCGACACCAACTGTTTCCATTGTCGATCTGGTGGTTGAATTGAGCAATACTACAACCGTGGAGGAAGTTAATGCCGCTCTGAAAGCCGCTGCTGATGGCAGTATGAAAGGCATTTTAGGTTACGAAGAATTACCTCTTGTCTCTATGGATTACAAAGGTGATCCGAGATCGTCAATTGTAGACGCACCTCTAACCAATGTTATCGGAGGCAATTTACTCAAGGTTGTCTCCTGGTACGACAATGAATGGGGATACTCTGTCCGAACTGTGGATCTGGCGGCCAAATTAGCGAAATCCCTATAACCCATGATCACTTCGGATGATAGGAAGGAATATGTTTAACAAAAAGACGATCAAGGATTTCGATTTTTCAAACAAGAAGGTTCTTGTTCGAGTGGATTTCAATGTCCCAATTAAGGATGGAGAAGTCGCGGATGATACGCGGATTCAAGCAGCACTCCCAACGATCAATTATTTGATTGACCAACAAGCAGCAGTAATCCTTTGTTCCCATCTTGGTCGACCCAAGGGTGAATCGAAGCCAGAACTTTCCCTCAAACCTGTCGCAGAATATTTAAGTACAATGGTTGATGTACCAGTGGCCTTCTCGGAAGATTGTATCGGGGATATTGCAGAGAAAAAAGCTCAACAATTAAAATTCGGACAAATCCTAGTGCTGGAAAATACCCGCTTTCACAAAGGTGAAAAAAACAATGATCCACAAATGGCCAAGCAGTTAGCATCTTTGGCAGAGGTGTTTGTAAACGATGCCTTCGGAACTGCGCACAGAGCACATGCCTCTAATGTCGGGGTAGCTGAATACCTGCCAGCCTATGCCGGGTTTTTGATGGAAAAGGAGATCCAATATCTCGGGAAGGCAATTGCTGAACCCAAAAAACCATTTGTCGCTATACTTGGAGGTGCGAAAGTTTCCGACAAAATTGGAGTCATTCGCAACCTCTTTGGAAAAGCAGATCAAATATTAATAGGTGGGGGAATGGCGAACACTTTCTTTAAAGCGCAGGGATATCCTATCGGAGATTCACTGGTAGAGATGGATGTGATGGAAACCGCAAGAGAAATCCTCAATGAGGCGGGTTCTACTCTGAGACTTCCGGTAGACGTTGTTATTGCTAACAGTTTCAAAGAAGACGCAGAATTCAAGACGATCAGCATGGGTCCGATTCCTGAAGGCTGGACGATTTTGGATATTGGACCTGAGACCGTGGACTCCTATGCAAAGGTGCTCGGGGTCGCAAAAACCATTGTTTGGAATGGTCCCATGGGTGTTTTTGAATTCCCTAGTTTTGCAAAAGGCACGTTTGGCGTTGCTCAGGCAGTTGCAGATAGTGATGGAATCTCAATCATTGGTGGTGGCGATTCAGTTGCAGCGATCAACCAGTCTGGTCTGGAAGATCAGGTAACCCATATATCAACGGGTGGTGGTGCATCTCTGGAGATGTTGGAAGGAAAAACATTGCCAGGCATGGCTGCACTGCAGGATAAATAATCGACTTAATCTCAGAGAAAAAACCCCACGCAATTGATCCGTGGGGTTTTTATCATCATTAAAACTGGCTAAGTGATAATTGATACATTTGAAATACAAACCGAGCTAATAACATAAACAAAAAAACTGAATAGAGGAGTAAACCAATGAGAGTACCAATTGTGGCGGGCAACTGGAAGATGAATAAAACTATCCGTGAGGCGAAAGAATTATTGGAAAAACTGATCCCTGAAATGGAATCGGTTGCTACTGTCGATAATGTGATTTGTCCTCCGGCAACAGCATTATCACAGATTTCAAAAATGCTGGAAGGAACTAACATCGGACTTGGTGCCCAAAATCTATTTTGGGAGGAGAGTGGAGCATATACCGGTGAATTATCGCCAGAAATGATCAAAGAATTATGCACACATGTGATCATTGGGCATTCAGAAAGACGTCAATACTTTGGCGAGACGAATGAGACCGTGAATAAACGCATCAAAGCTGCTCTACAGGTGGGATTGATCCCGATTGTTTGCGTTGGTGAGACACTGGAGGAAAATGAAGCTGAAAGAACGGAAGATGTTGTTGGGCAACAAATCCGTGAGGGGTTTTCAGGAATTCAGATACCGGATTCAGAGCAATTGGTCGTTGCGTACGAACCCGTGTGGGCGATCGGGACAGGAAGAGCGGCAACTCCGGAACTGGCGAACCGAATTCAAAAAGATGTGGTCAGGGCTTCATTAATGAGCATCTTCGGTGAGGAAGTTGCTGAAGGTATCCGGATATTATATGGGGGTTCAGTCAAACCGGATAACGCAAAAGGTTTCTTTGACGAGTCGGATATCGATGGCGCTCTGGTCGGAGGAGCAAGTCTGAAGGCAGATAGTTTTGCTGCTATTACCCAAGCAGCAGCCTGAATTGAAGGATAATTAAATTGGTGTGGAGAATGATTTTACTCCACACCAGCTGGTTAACCGGTTCCAAATTGGCGATCACCAGCATCCCCAAGACCGGGGACAATGTATCCATTATCATTTAATCGATCATCGACTGCGGCAAGGTAGATATCCACATCGGGATGATTTTTTTGCATTAATGCAACCCCTTCTGGAGCCGCTAATATACCCACAAACTTTATATTTTTGACTCCCCATCGTTTCAAAACATCAGCGGTTGCCACAGCAGAACCACCGGTCGCAAGCATTGGATCGAGTATCATACAAACAGAGACGGTGGGTTCAATAGGTAATTTGTTGTAATATTCCACAGGTTTCAAAGTTTTCTCATCTCGATACAAACCGATATGCCAGACTTCTGCATTTGGCATCAGGCCCCAAACACCTTCGACCATTCCTAGTCCAGCCCTCAAGATGGGAACCAGTCCAATCTTCTGCTTTAATTTTTTCCCGGTTATTGAGGCTAAAGGTGTCTGAATCTCGTCAGGCGTCAACTCTAAGTCGTTTGTGGCTTCATATACCATCAACGCAGAGACCTCACGGATAAGCTCACGGAACTTTTTCGGTTCAGTTCTTACATCCCTCAATTTTGAGAGTTTATGCATCACTAGTGGGTGTTGAGATATGTTGAGACTGCACATTTAGCCCTCACTTATTCTGATTGATTGCTAGCTGTCCGCATCCTGCCTGGATATCGATTCCACGTCTCACTCGAATAGATACTGGAATATTATACTCGTCGAGAATTGACCTGAAACGTTCGACCTGATCATTTGAACTCCGTTGTCCCGGAAATCTCTGTGTTGGATTCAACGGGATAAGGTTTACATGCGATATCATATTGTTGATCAAATGACCTAATTTGTGAGCTTGCTCTGGTGTATCGTTGACACCATCGATCAATGCCCATTCGAATGTAATCCGCCTGCGGGTTGCTTTTGTATACTCCCTGCACGCATCAATAAGCTGCTCAACCGGGTATTTTTTGTTAATTGGAATCATGGAAGAACGCAGATCATTATCCACTGCATGAAGGGAAACAGCCAAATTGGTCTGGCGGTCTTCATTTGTAAATTTTTTGATCGCTGGGATAATACCGACAGTTGAGATGGTAAAGCGCCGGGCTCCCAGATTCATCGCCTTGGGGTCATTGAGTCGATCTATTGCCTCCAGTGTGGCATCGTAGTTGTGAAAGGGTTCTCCCATTCCCATCAGGACAATGTTTGTAACTTTTTGATCTACTGCAGCAAGCTGTTTTGCGTAGTAAATAACCTGCTGGATGATTTCACCAGAGGTTAAATTCCGGATAAATCCCATCTGGCCTGTAGCACAGAATGTACAGCCCATTGCGCATCCAACCTGGCTGGAGATACATAGAGTATTTCGATCGTGGTATGCCATTTTGACCGTTTCTATGGCACCTTTATCTGGAAGGTCTAATAGTACTTTTTCAGTTTGACCGTCAGATGACGAAATATTCGTGATGGGTGATAGAGAAAAAAATGAGACGTGCTCGGTCAATTTATCCAACAAATCATTGGATAACGTTGTGAATTCGTCTGGATCAGTCCAGAATTGCTGATACAAACCGTTCCACAATTGATCTGCCCGGTATTTTTTCTCATCTATGGATACCAGGAGATCCTGCAGCTCATTGTATTCCAGATCATAAATAGATGGTTTCTTATTCATACTTAGCCTAAAAAAGCCGGGCATTGAAATTATTTATCATTCCCGGCTTTTACTGATTCCCTCACTCAGGTTACTGATCTGACTTCTCTAGCCTAACTTCACTCTTCTTCTTTTTGTTCTAATGTCTCTTTTACAGGCGGTTCCAGGATTTTATCCACCAGACCATAATCTGAGGCCGCTTCAGCATCCATCCAGAAATCTCTCTCGGTATCCTTTTCAATCGTATCGATATCCTGCCCAGTATGATGCGCGAGAATGGCATTGAGGCGTTCTTTCAACCTCAAGATCTCACGAGCCTGGATCTCGATATCGGATGCCTGTCCCTGGGCTCCACCAAGAGGTTGATGCATATGTACAGTAGAATGCGGCAGTGCGTATCGCTGTCCTTTTGAACCTGCAGTCAGTAGAACAGTTCCAAATGAGGCAGTAACTCCAACTGCCACGGTGCTGATCGGGTTGGTGATCATTTGCATGGTGTCATAAATCGCCAGACCTGCGTACACACCACCACCCGGTGAATTAATATACATCTGGATGGGTGCTTCAGGATCCTCTTTGCTCAGGTAAAGTAATTGAGCAACAGTTGTGTTGGCAACCTGATCATTAATCGGTGTACCCAGGAATATAATCCGGTTCCTGAGTAAGAGCGAGAAAATATCGTATGCGCGTTCTCCTCTACCAGTCGTCTCGATCACCATGGGTATGAGAGACTGTGGGTTGTTCGGGATAATCATCGTGTCTCCTTGGATAATATTACTTGTCATCTGGTTCGGTTTCTTCTTCTTGAGATTCTTCAGGTTCTTCGCTGCCTTCCTCGATTTCTGCGCCTGAAGGGTTTTCAGTGGTTTCTACTTGGTCTTGTGATAATTCTTCTTCAGGTGCTGAATCATTCGTTTCTTCGACAGCAGATTCTTCACTGACAACGGTTTCTTGATCTTCTTCTATTTCTTCTTCTTCACCTTTAGATCGCCTGCGCNNGTCCAGCATAATATTTGAATAGATATTCGGCAGAACTTCTTTTTTATCGATCTTTCGGGCTTCGCCAGGTGACATGTTGCTGGTCAGGTATTCCATCGTCCAGTTGGCTTGCTGTTCGATCTGCTGCGTATCAACTTCGATATTCTCTTTCTGGGCAATTTCCAACAGGACCAGTGTTTCCTGGATCTTTCGCTTGGCAACAGGTTCTATCTCTTCGGTTAGATTTTCTTCAGAAAGACCTCTGATTTGTAAGTACATATCAAATGTAATTCCCTGCTGCTGCAAGCGGTTTTCCAGATCCCGGCGTAAATCCCTGATTTCCTGCTCCAGCATTTGTGGTGGATACTTTATTGTCGAATCTTCGATAATCTCATCCAGGATTTGCGTACTGTATTCATCATCGTATTGTGCTACTGTATTTTTTTCCAACGCTTCACGAATATCTTTTCGGAACTCCTCGAGGGTGTCAAAATTGCTAACGCTCTTCGCAAATTCATCATCAAGTTCCGGTAAAGTCTTGGATTGAACTGTTTCGATGGAGTATTCAAACTTATAGGTCTTGTTCTGGAGAATTTCGTTAGGATCATCCTCATCATAGATGTGCTGAACAGATCCTTCATCACCTGCAGCTTTTCCGATTAATTCCTGAGTGAATCCCACGTAAGGCCAGTCTTCTAACTCATCCTCGTCAACTACCTCCAAAGTAATTGAGCGCTCTGCGAAGATATCTGGGGGTGACGATTCATCTGTATCGTCTTCATCTCCGGAATCTTCTTCCGCATCATCCCCGATCATTTCACCTTGAATTGTCAACCTGACAAGATCCCCTTTCTCAGCAGGTCGATCAACGGTCTCGATGACAGCTTGCTGATCACGATATCTCTCAATCGTCTCCTCTATGTCTTCCTCGGTGACTTCTGGTTGCTCATAATCAATCGAAACTGAAAGGTAGTCTCCCAATTCCACAGTGGATTTCAATGGAACTACAAATTCAAATACCGGCGGGTCCATGCTGGGAACATTTTCTAATTTTCCTGGACCGTGGGGATCGATATCCAGCTCTTCGATCATTTCAGGGTAGATATCGTCTATGAGGTCTTCGATAGCTCGTTCAAGTATGTTGGCTTCACCAAAATGTTTCAGGATAACTCCATACGGGGCTTTCCCTGGCCGGAAACCGGGAATTTTTGTAGACTTAGCTAACTGCCTCGCTGCTCGTTTTTTTGCCTGTTCGAGCCGTTGGGGATCGATTTCGACAGTTGCTTTAATTTCATGGGTTTCGAGTGATTCAGTTTCTATTTTCAAAGTAATTTCCTTAGTTGTGATTAGTCAATATATTAGGGCGTCATTTTTGGACGCCCTAAATAGATGGCTTACAAGTGTAGGGAAGGTGGGGGTCGAACCCTCACGCCTTGAGGGCACGTGATCCTAAGTCACGCCTGTCTGCCAATTCCAGCACTTCCCCAGCGGCGAAATTATAAATGAACGATGGGTTAACGTCAATAATACGATATAATCAGGCGCTGTTCAGTAAGAATTGTATAAGAAAACGGAGTCTAATTTGTCTCGAGTCATCAATCCAAATTCTGCAGGAAAAGAACGGAACCGTCTCAAGAAAGGGATCGTCATTGCCCTCAGGGAACTGGCATTGCAGAAAGATTTCAACTCAACCTCAAGAGATATCGCTGCTTTTATCTATTACGCACTGGATGGAATCGATCAAACGATCGAAGTTGCCACAACTGCCTGGGAGAAACGGAATTATTGGTTGAAAGCAGATCGCTTTCGATTAGAGTGGGAATGGGTAAAGAGATCGAGATCTAATATTTACACGGGGTTGGTTGACGATGACGTGGTTGCTCTTGCAAAGGAATTCGCGATCATATCAAGCAAAGTATCTGACCTGAAGGTTTCACCACGGCACCGAATGGGAACTCCGTGGATTGGTGCCTGGGAGAAATTTAAAAACGATTTTCTTCAAAGTTCTTAGTATTATTTGGGATCATCGCCATTATCTGTTCCATAACCGCCCCCTCCAGGTGTGCGGACTTCGATCTCATCTCCAGATGCAAATTCGAATGTACCTTTAGATGGCAATTCTGTTACTTTACCTTGATGAATAAACAAATTTTTTCCTGATTTCCCAGGATAACCTCCCAGCAAACCATAGGGTTGGCGTGTTCTTCTTTCTGTCAGAAATGTTACTGTTGCGGGAGAAAGAAGCTGATAGCGCCTGATGACACCATCTCCACCGGTGGATTTCCCTTTGCCCCCTGAATTTTCTCGAATGCGGTAAGCGTTTATCCGCAGTGGGTATTCGTATTCAATCGCTTCAACCGGCGTATTGAGAGTGTTCGTCATGTGGGTGTGCACAGCTGAAGTCCCATTTATACTTTTGGATGCGCCGGCACCACCGCAGATGGTCTCGTAATACGTGAAGGGGGATTCTTTTATTGGATCCCAACCGCCAATCGTGATGTTGTTCATAGTCCCTTGACTAGCGGCAGGTATTCGCTCTGGAATGGCTTTTGATAAAGCGCCTAGGAGGACATCAACGATACGTTGAGACGTTTCAACATTTCCACCAGCAACAGCGGCGGGCTTCCGGGCATTGATCACCGATCCTGATGGGGCGATTAATCTAACGGGTTTCAAGCACCCAGCATTGTTAGGAATGTCATCATCTAATAACAATCTCAACACGTAGTAAACTGCTGATAAAGTAATGGACTCAACTGCATTCACGCTGGCTGCCACCTGATTATCGGTCCCAGAAAAATCGAAAACGATCGAATCGTTTTGTATCGCAACTTTGACCTGAATCTTGATTTTTTCAGTATCAATACCATCATTATCCAGATAATCCTGGAATGTGAATATTCCTGCCGGTAAGGAGGCAATTAACTTTCTCGTCCTGAGCTCAGTATAGGAGATCAGGTTTTGCATGGCGCGGTCTACTTGTTCTGATGTATAGGTATCCAACAGTTCCTGAACTCGAGTCACGCCGATGAGATTGGCAGATATCTGTGCCCACAGATCACCTTCTCTCTCTTTAGGAGTGCGCACATTGCTCAAAATCAGATCCATAACCGATGTATTAAGTTCGATGCGCTCAAATAGTTTAACCGGTGGTATGATCAAACCTTCCTGATATAGTTCTGTGGCGACTGGCATTGATCCTGGTACGATTCCCCCAACGTCAGCGTGATGAGCGCGTGAAGCAACGAATGCACTCAGGTTGGTAGTTTTTGAAGTATCAAAGACCGGCGAGACGAGAGTGATATCCGGCAAGTGAGTCCCCCCGTAATATGGATCGTTCAGAATGATCACATCTCCAGGGTGAAAAATAGAAAATTTCCCAATTGCGGCCTTCACACTGCTGGGCATCGATCCGAGGTGGACTGGGATATGCTCAGCCAGGGCAACCATCTCACCATGAGGATCAAACAGTGCGCAAGAAAAATCTCTGCGCTCTTTGATATTGGGAGAATAGCTGGATTTTTGGAGAACTGCCCCCATTTCTTCAGCGATCGATGCAAATTTATGTTTATATATTTCAAGCTGTATTGGATCAAAATTCTTCATGAACAAATCTCTATCAGGATATTATAAAATCCATCAACGGTTGCGGTATCCGCCTGTGGAATATAGACTGTTGTATCGGGTAGATATATAATGGCAGGACCATCCATGTGGTGGTCAGGCTTCAAGTGGAGTCCGTCGAAAACTGGTACGTTTACAAAATCTCCATCGATAAAGATCTTGCGAAATTCTTGGGGTTCAGCTCTTGTTTCCGTTTTGGTTTCAGGGTTAAAAGAGATTTTTTCACTTACAACGACAGCCTTAATCCTTAAATTGACAATCTCAACCGGTTTCTGATCGAATTTATACCCATAGAATCTCTCATGGCGATTATGAAACTCGCTGAGAAATTCGCTAGTATAAGGAACTTCGATTTCATAAGATTGACCCTGATAGCGCATATCGATTGACCGAATAATTGTGACCCGCTCTTTATCAAGACCCACGGTTTTAAAATCCGCATAAGCACGGTTGGAAAGCTCAGCGAATAAATTCTCCAGATTATCGCTGCTCTCGAAATCGCGGATCATTACAGTCTTTGAGTAGTCACGTGTAATATCCGCCGAAAGCATTCCATATGCAGAAAAAGTAGATGCCATTTGCGGGATGATCACCCGTGGAATGTTCAATTGTCGGGCTAATTCTGCAGAGTGTAATCCGCCGGCACCACCGAAACTGATCATAGAAAATAACCTGGGATCATACCCTCTTTCGATTGAAATCACGCGGATGGCTTTATCCATGTGGGCATTAACGATCTTGTGGATGCCATCTGCCACCTGATATTTATCCATGCTCAACTCGTCAGCTAACTTTTCGATAGAGTTGTGCGACATCTCTGGGTCTAAAGCGAATTTTCCTCCAAGGAATTTATCGGGGAGCAATAACCCCAGCACGATGTTGGCATCCGTCACGGTTGGAAATTCTGCATTGCCATAGCAAGCTGGTCCAGGGAAGGCTCCAGCCGATTCAGGACCAACCCGTAGAATTCCACCCTCGTCAATATAAGCTATTGAACCGCCACCAGCACCAATCGTTTGAATATCCAGCATCGGAACCCTGATTGGCAAACCAGAGATTTTCCAATCTTTGGTGGTCAAAGGCTGCCTGTCGATAAGAGAGACATCCGTTGAGGTTCCACCCATATCAAAAGTAATCAACTGGGGATCAGTGTGATTCTCGGAATATTCGGTGAACTCAAAATGATGCATTGCCCCCGCAATTCCACCTGCAGGTCCAGATAAAATACAGCGCACAGCTTGGGCGCTTGCCATCTGCGGGGTGATGCTTCCCCCATTGGAATGGATAATGGTTATTTTTGTGCCGTCAGGCAGCTGACCAGACAGGTCATCGACATAGTTTCTAAAAATGGGTGATACGTACGCGTTGACCAATGTCGTGGAAAAACGTTCGTATTCTCGGTACTCGGGGATTATCTCAGATGATACCGCTACATCAAATCCCGAATCTCTTAGAATATTCGCCACACGTTTTTCGTGAGCAGGGTCAACAAAGGAAAAAAGAAATCCAACGGCAACGGATTCAATATTGTGCGTCGTGAGCAATTCGATCAGATCTTCAAGACCAGAGGTATCCAAGGATGTGAGTTCCTGACCATCCTTGGATATCCGCCCAGCAATTTCAAAGCAGAGATCCCGGGGAATCAATGGTTCATGCTTCGGTGCTGTGAAATCATAAAGAGAGATCCGGTTTTGACGTCCGATATGGAGAACATCTTTAAACCCTTTTGTTGTAATAAATGCCGTTTTTGCTCCCTTTCTTTCGAGCAAGGCATTCGTGGCAACTGTTGAGCCGTGCACAATCTGTAGATTTGTTATTTTGTGATCTGGAAAACCTGCAAGTATGTCGTTGAGACCGTTAATCACTGCCCGGGCAGGTGATTCGGGCGTAGAGGGGACTTTGTAAGTCTCGATAATTCGCGTTGCAGGGTGCTGATATACAAAATCAGTAAATGTACCACCGATATCGATACCGATACGGAGGGACACCTGTTTTTTGAGGGTATTCTTCATGTCAGCATTAATTTGGGAGAGATGCTGATTTCATTATGGATGCGGTTGATGATTTCTGCTAATAGTGGAGCGATAGATAGAACCTCCAATTTTGGATGTCTCTTCTCTGGAGGAACCGGAACTGTATTTGTGACAACAACTTTTCCAACGCGTGATTCATTCTCGATACATGACATTGCAGATGGGAGCAATACTGGATGGGTAATTGAAAACCATGTCTTTCCAACCGCACCGTGGTCGTATAAGACATCAATCTGGCTGATCACAGACCCGCTGGCGATCAAATCATCAATAATGATTGGCTGACGACCTTTGATATTCCCAACAACATGGGTTGTTTTCACATGATTGCTTCCCATGCGTCTTTTTTGCATAACAACCAGCGGTAAGTTAAGCAGCTCAGCGTATTTTCCTGCAATAGATGCTCTGCCAACATCCGGACTGACGATGGCAGCATTTTTGAAATTTTTATTTTTAAAATAATTGGCTAATATGGGAATTGCACTCAAGGNNAAAAAATCCCTGCACTGCGCTGGCATGAATATCGACAAAAATTACTCGATCGGCGCCCTGGGTTTCGAGCAAATTGGCAACGACTCGAGCACTGATCGCTTCCCGCCCTTTTGCCATCCTTTCTTGACGTGCATACGGGTAGTAAGGGATGACTGCTGTGACAGAATGAACGCTGGCTCTACGAAACGCATCCAGGTAAAGAAGCAATTCTATGAGATTATCATTAACCGGCATTGAACATGGCTGAATTAAAAAGACATCTTTACCTCGAACGACCTCTTCGACCATTACGTGAATTTCTGTATCAGGGAAGTGCGTTGTTTTGGAGCGACCCAGCTGAACACCAAGATTACTGGCGACCTCCATGGCCAGGTCTGGATGAGCCGTACCTGCAAAAATGCATAAAGGGTGAGTTGATGCCATCTAATCACTCCCGTTTCATGAAAGCCTGCTATTTGTTAATTCTGACCGTCTGTTCGTATTGTATCGCATTATTAGGACATGCTTCTATGCATAAGCCACAGCGATTACAGCGATGGATATCAATATATGGCATTTCACCGGGATCGATCGTGACAATTGCCCGGACTTTACAGCATGATTTCGCTTCACATGGAGAACAAATCAAACAAAGTTTGGGATCGATGAATAAATTTTTCATGCTTTATACAGCTTGCCTGGATTTTTCAATCTTCGCACGTTCCTCCAACTGATTCCGCAAGTAATCAATATCTTTTGGAATCGCGCGAGCTGTGAAAGCCAGAATAATTGCACCCATCAGCCATGCACTAATGCAGATAATCAGGATAGCATTCCCCAATGAGGATCCTCTCGCTATAAAGCCAGCCAGGAGCGGAGCTAATGCAGCTCCACCGTTTTCAATGAAATATTGGATTGCTAGTGCTGTGCTGCGTACTTCGGGCAATGTGATGTCATAAACAGAGGCGATCACATTGGGTGAAGCGAGAGGGATGAATACTGCGGTGAGGGATAACATGATGATGAACATTAAAGTGTTTCCAACGGGAAGGGTGATGGTGAAGTACAGCATAATCGCACCCATTAACACACCAATCATCGAAACATATATTCTTCCACGGGGGGTTCGTTTAAAGAAAAAATCACCAAGGAACCCGCCGATGAAGTAACCACTCGCCAGAATCAATATGGCAGGGACCATGGTGAACAAGACCTGGTCCGAATTATAACCACGTTCAGTTTCCAGATAACGGAAAATCCAATAAGTGATTACATTCCATGGAAAAACACCAACAAACCCCTGGGCAAACAAAAGCAAAAGGCTCTTTTTCTTAAATAATCCGACGGCGATTTCTTTGTCGAACTTGTAAATCCCAATTTCCTCTAACTCTGCGAGCTCAGGTTCCGAGCTGCCGCGAGGAGCATCTTTGACACCAAAGAAAATCACAATTGCCAGTACGATGCCCAGGGACCCGGTAATGTAAAACACAGCTCGCCAGCCGATCATTCCACTGACGAAGGTAGCAACTATTAAACCCAGCATGTAACCCAAGGGCTGGGTAAGCTGAAGTAATCCGTAAATCTTACCACGCATGGTAGGGCTGAAGTAGTCTGAAATTAAGCTGTATAGACCAGGATAGCTCGAGTCATCGATTCCCGTGCTTGCCCGGGTAAATAGAAAACTAGAATAGGTAGGGGCAATTGCACTGAGCCATGTCGTAGAGCCCCAGATCAGAGACGCCAGAGCTAATAATTTGGATCTGGCGAATCGATCGTAGAGATAACCCCAGAGAGGGTACATCACAGCACCAATCAGCAGGGCACCTGTGAAAACCGCCCCCATTTGGACTTCATCTATTCCATAAGTTTCCATAATGGGGGTGGTAAGCGGTCCAATCAGTAGTTTATCCGATTGGTGCAAGAGCATGAAAAGAAAGAAAATGACAACGACAAACCATTTATAGTTATTGCGCTTCATGACACACTCCAGGGCGATTTTTGTGAGTTTAATACAGATCATCACTCAAGTCAATTTGACATAAGTATTAATTTGACATTAATTCGTAATTTTTATATACTATAAATATTGGTAAGAGGTCAGACCAGTGAGGAATATGAAAAATCAACTTATAAAACCACTTGAGTATACCGAACACCACATAATTAACGATATTCTCGAAGGTATTTATCCTCCGGGAGCTAATCTTCCCAGCGAACGGGAATATGCAGAAATCCTGGGTGTCACCCGGCCAACATTGCGTGAAGCACTCGGACGGATTGAAAGAGACGGCTGGATCACTATTCAGCATGGAAAATCCACTGTTGTCAATGACTATTGGAAAGAGGGGGGACTTAACATCTTGAGCACACTTACAAAAATTGGTGGAGAAACAGATTGGATGCTGGCTTTGCATGTTCTCAAAGTTAGGATAGATATTGCTCCTGAATATACATATCAGGCAGTGCTTAATAATCCTGAGGATGTCATTGAAATATTGAAAAATAGCGAAAATTTATATAATGATCCGAAAGAATTTTCAGAATACGACTGGGAACTTCACCATCGACTTACTGTCCTGTCTGAAAACTTAATTTATCCATTGATATTGAATGGTTTTAAATCCTTGTATCATCGTCTTGCTGTGGAATATTATGCATTAGAAGAGGCAAGAGAACTCTCAAGGTTTTTTTACCAGAGATTGTTGATGGCAACCAAAAACGGAGATCCAGCACAGGCAAAACAAATAACATTGAGTGTTATGAAAGAGTCTTTTAATATATTGGAAGCGCGGAACATGTCATGAGAAGATGGAATGGTTGGGGTGATGATCAGGTAGACTACCCAGTTCCTGATAGTGCACTTGATTTTCTTGAAAAGCTTGTGGGAAAGGGGAAAAAACAGCAACCAATTGAACTCAAGGATGTAGTCAAAAAGGTGCAGAGTTCGAAACTCAAACACGCTCATGGTATTGTGCTGGATGCGGGAGAACGCATTAAACACTCATATGGTCAGAGCATCCCAGATTGGATTGAAATGCGGATTGGTCCTTTAAGGCAGATCACTGATGGCATAGCTTACCCTGAATCAGCGGAAGACCTTGTCTATTTACTCGATCATGCGAAAAACAATCAAATAAATTTGATCCCATATGGCGGAGGCACATCTGTTCTGGGCCATATAACTCCATTGGGTGAAAAGAGGCAAAATCTAACTGTAGATCTGCAAAGAATGCGGGATTGCATTGAGCTGGACGAAGAAAGCTTGTTGGCGACCTTCGAGGCAGGAATTACAGGTCCAGATATTGAAGCCCAATTGCGCGCTCGTGGCTACACCCTGGGACATTTTCCTCAGTCGTTTGAGTATTCGACACTCGGGGGATGGATCGCAACTCGCTCAACTGGTCAACAGTCCAAGTATTATGGACGCATCGATGACCTATTTTTTGGTGGAAAACTAATATCTCCCGTGGGGGAAGCAACGGTTTATCCATTCCCAGCCTCGGCAGCTGGACCGAGCGTAAAAGAACAAATCTTAGGGTCGGAGGGAAGATTAGGATTTATCACCCAGGCGACAGTTAAGATTTCACCACTTCCGGAAAAGGAAGAGTTCCATGCTGTCTTTTTCCCGAATTGGGAAGCAGGCTACAGAGCTGTCCAGGAAATCTCGCAGCAAAATTTACAGGTTTCAATGCTGCGATACAGTGATCCTGTAGAGACAGAGACAACCTTGATATTGGCTGGGCACGAAATCTTGATTGGAACGCTGGAGAAACTGATTTCCCTCAGGGGTGTAAAAGAAGGAAAAACAATGCTACTGATCGGATATACAGGAACACAAGCTGATGTCAATTTTACACGGAATAGATCTCTTGAAATATGTCGAGATTCCGAAGGAGTTCATGTGGGTCGTAGGTTTGGCAGCCAATGGCACAAAAACAGGTTTAGAACACCTTACCTGCGGAATACATTGTGGGATTACGGCTATGCAATTGATACCCTGGAAACTGCAGTCCCGTGGTCCGAGGTAAATCGAACGATGAATGGTATCGAATCTTCTATACGGCAGGCAGCACAGGAGTATAACGAGCAGGTACATATATTCACACATTTATCTCATCTATACCCCACAGGCTCCAGCATTTATACAACCTACCTTTTCCGCATTAATGATGATCCAGTGGCTGCACTGGAATTTTGGAGGCATATGAAAACTGCTGCCAGCAAAACGATAGTTGAACATCGCGGGACGATAAGCCACCAGCATGGTGTTGGGGTAGATCATAAAAGATACTTGGTAAGTGAAAAATCAGTGTTAGGTTATCGAGGGATAAAAGAATTTATCGATGAATTTGATCCTCTGGGAATTATGAACCCGGGCAAACTATTGGATTGATAAATAAGGGTGAGTTAATGCTCAATAAACAATATTCCCGCGATTCGCTTTGGGAAGCGATAGATCAACAGTGGGATTTAATTGTAATTGGTGGAGGCATCACAGGTGCGGGCATCTTTCGTGAAGCCTGCCGTATCGGTTTAAAAACTTTATTGGTCGAGCAAAGGGATTTCTCATGGGGGACATCGAGTCGATCATCAAAACTTGTCCACGGTGGATTAAGGTATTTGAGGGAGGGCAAAATTAGCCTGACGATTGCTTCTGTCCAGGAACGAGAACGGTTACTAANNTGGATTAAGGTATTTACGAGAAGGCAAAATTGGCCTCACGATTGCTTCTGTCCAGGAACGGGAGCGGTTATTAGACGAGGCGCCAGGATTAGTGGACCCGTTGGGATTTTTGTTGTCCATCTACGAAGGCGATTTCCCTGGGAGATGGACCTTTGAGGCTGGTCTTACTTTATACGATCTGATGGCATTGCAATGGGGTCACAGATATTATTCACCTGAAGATTTCCGCATGCTGGCACCGCATATCTCTGAGACAGGTCTGGAAGGTGGATTTCATTACAGTGATGCTCTCACGGATGACTCTCGACTCGTTCAAAGGGTGCTTTCCGAAGGAGTGGAAGATGGTGGATTTGTAATCAATTATGTAAAAGCTAGGGATTTGATTTTAACCGATGGAATTGTATCGGGGATCAGATTGGAAGATGTAGTAACGGGGTCTCAAGAAATATTACATGCAGAGACGATAGTTAATGCAACTGGTGCGTGGGCAGATTCTTTGCGAGTTAAACTTGGAAAAGAAAAGAGGATACGGCCACTCCGGGGAAGTCACCTGATTCTTCCCATGTGGAAGCTGCCTGTAGCACAGGCAGTGAGCTTCTTACACCCTTTTGATGGACGTCCGGTGATGATTTTCCCCTGGGAAGGGGTCACCTTGGTTGGCACAACAGATGTGGATCATCATCAGGATTTACTCGAAGAAGCCACGATCAGTCCTGAAGAGGTAGCCTACCTGATGGCTGCAATCATTTACCAATTTCCATCGATTGATATTGATGTGGATGATGTAATCTCAACATTTTCCGGGGTACGCGCGGTAATTGGTTCAGGTAAAGCTGATCCATCAAAGGAATCAAGAGACCATGTGGTATGGAGTGAAGACGGATTGGTGACAGTCACTGGGGGAAAATTAACCACATTCAGACGAATCGCCGTGGATGCTTTACATCGCATTTTAGATAGTCAGCATTTAACCGCTAAATTGGATGAAGATAACCCGGTGTTGGATCCTGTGGATATGAGTGCCTGGGAAACAAGTTCTGCTATCATACCGTCGGATATCAGGAGAAGACTGACTGGACGTTATGGAAGTAAAGCATTTGAGCTGATTGAAAAATCTCCTGGTGAAGAATTAGAGTTCGTGGCTGAAACAAGAACTCTATGGGCAGAGCTCCGCTGGTCAATACAACATGAATATGTCGTTCATTTGGACGATTTGATGCTGCGTCGCACAAGATTGGGATTGATCATTAAAGATGGTGGCAAAGATGTGCTGGAACCGATCTTGAATATATTTATGCAAGAACGGGGGTGGGATAAAAACCGGTGCAAGGAAGAAAAAGAGCGGTATATTGCCATCTGGAATGACCATTATTCAATCCCACCAACCGATCAAATTCCTGATTATGAATTGCAATTGAATAGGATTATCAGGCGTAAACAGCGACAAAAGATCAGGGCGAAGAGAAAGAGTAGACAGCGCAAATATAGCCTTTCTATCCTTATGTTTATTTCTGCTTTCATTGGATTCCTTCTATACATGAAATATCGGAAACGGGAGTCCAGGTAGGGATTATGGCTGATGACCGATTACTATTATCAATAGACCATGGAACCCAGAGCGTCAGGGCAATATTATTTGATCTTAATGGTTATATAGCAGCCATTCACCAGGTGCAGATTGAAGCCTATCGATCTCCCAATCCTGGATGGGCAGAACAATCGGCAGAATATTTCTGGAAATCAGTTTGTGAGACCTGTCAGGGTTTGTGGAAACAGGAAAATGTAGATAAAGACAGAATTGCAGGAGTTTCTCTGACTACCCAACGCTCGACGGTTGTGAATGTGGATCGAAGTGGAAAACCACTACGCCCAGCGATTGTATGGCTGGATCAGAGACGAACGGATCGTTATGCCCCGGTAACTGGATTGTGGGGATTGGCATTTAAGGTTGCAGGAGTTTCAGAGACGGTCCGATATCTACAGGCAGAAGCAGAAGCGAATTGGATACGGGTAAACCAGGAGGAAGTTTGGGATAAGACGTACAAATTTTTGTTTTTATCAGGCTTTATGACGTATAAACTGGTCGGAGAATTTGTTGATTCTGTCGGCAGCCAGGTAGGGTATGTGCCGTTTGATTACAAACGGCAGGAGTGGGCGAAAAATTCGGACTGGAAATGGCAGGCAGTTCCGATGTCATCTGAGTTGCTCCCAAGGCTCGTAAAACCAACAGAGTTGCTGGGTATGATCAGTAAACAGGCATTTCAGGAGACAGGCATCCCGGAAGGTTTACCATTGGTGGCAACGGCGGCGGACAAGGCTTGCGAAGTCTTAGGGGCAGGATGTCATCAGCCGGAGATTGGATGCTTGAGTTTTGGTACAACGGCAACAATCAACACAACTCATAAAAAATATATTGAAGTCATACCACTTTTACCACCATACCCGAGTGCGATTCCAGATTATTACAATCTGGAAGTTCAAATTTACCGGGGATTTTGGATGGTGAGATGGTTCAAAGAAGAATTCGGGCTGAAAGAGATCCTGCTAGCCGAGGAGATCGGTGTATCGCCTGAAGATCTGTTCGACGATTTGGTAAAAGATGTACCACCGGGATCCATGGGATTGACACTGCAGCCTTACTGGTCGCCAGGTTTAAAGATCCCCGGGCCTGAAGCTAAAGGTGCTGTTATCGGTTTTGGTGATGTTCACACCCGGGCACATTTATATCGTGCGATTTTGGAGGGTTTGGGATATGCACTACGGGATGGAAAAGAACGCACAGAAAAGCGCAGTAAAATTAAAATCAATGAATTGAGAGTTGCTGGTGGTGGTTCCCAATCGGATGCAGCCCTTCAGATCACCGCAGATATTTTTAACCTGCCGGCATCCAGACCTCATACATATGAGACTTCAGGATTGGGATCAGCGATCGATACTGCTGTGGGATTGGGATTCTACACATCATTTGATGACGCTGTAAAGGCAATGACCCGGAGCGAACGAACTTTTGAACCGATTTCGGAAAATGTTCGGCGATATAACGAATTGTACAAACGTGTATATAAACCCATGTACAATCGATTGCAGCCTTTATACGAAGAAATCAGGGATATTACCGGGTATCCTGCTGAATATTGAGAATTTTAGTATTATCCCGAATTATTTTTATAAAACGATAGGGCTCGTTCACGGGCGAAATCATGATCAACAATCGGATGGGGATAATCTTTCCCAATAATGCACTCAGAAGATTTTTGTGTGCCAGCATCCATTTTCCACGGTTCATGAACGAATTTTTCTGGAACGTTTCGAAGTTCTTTGACCCAATGTTTTATGTATTTACCGTTCGGATCAAATTTCTTGCTCTGAGAAACAGGATTGAAAATGCGAAAATAAGGGGCAGCATCTGTTCCTACACCTGCTGCCCACTGCCACCCCCCGTTATTATTAGCAGGATCTCCGTCAACCAGGTTTTGCATAAACCATTTTTCTCCCCAGCGCCAATCAATCAGCAGATCTTTAGTCAGGAAAGATGCGGTGACCATTCTGGCTCGATTGTGCATCCACCCCGTGGAAGATAACTGCCGCATTGCTGCATCGATAATTGGATAACCTGTCAAACCAGATTTCCATGCCAAGAAATCAGCTTGATTGTTGAGCCATGGAAGATCACGGTACTTTTCCCTGAAACTTTCCTGGAGCACACTTGGAAAATGGTACAGAATTGAATAGTAAAACTCCCGCCAAATTAATTCGTATAGCCATATATCCAATGATTTTACATCTCTATTAGCAGAAATTTCATCAACTAATTCGAAGATTTGATTGTATATTTTTCTGATGGAGATCAAACCAAATCGGAGGTAGGGGGACAGCCTGGAAGTACCATCGGCGCCAAGGATGTCACGGTTTTCATGATAGCGAAAAATGGGTCCATCCAGAAAAACATCGAACCGGCGATGTGCTTCCTCCTCTGAGGCGGGAAATCCCTTAAGAGGCACGCTCCACTGATTGGGAATTTTTAGTGATGGAATCCCCGAGGGGGTTGAAATTTTTTGGGTTGAAAATTCATTCAATTTGCGGAATTCATCTGTCGAAGACATCCATCTTTTTCGGAATGGCGTAAAAACGAGATATGGTGTTGAATCATCCTTCAGCACTGCCCTGGGATGCTTGCCGGTGACACCAGCGACAGACACAGCAGGTAATTCTTCAAAGATATGTTGATCTCTGATTTTTGCGTATGGTGAATAATTTTCTTCGAAAAATATACCATCCGCTTTCGTCTCCCTGACCAATTTGCTTAATTCTACCAGGGGATTGCCTTCACGAAGGATCAATCTGCTGCCTCTTTTCATCAACTGCTGGTTGAGAGACCATAATGCATTGTGCATGAATTTCAACCTGGAATCCGACACACTTTCGCTGTTCAATAATTTTGGATCGAGGATAAAAACTGGAATAATTTGATCACCCTGTTCGATTGCTTCGTTAAAAGCTCCGTTGTCACTCAAACGAATATCTTTCCTGATCCACCAGATTGTAGTTTTCATAATTTTTTAGTTAATCCCAATTTCATTGATAATATCCCTGGCAACTCGGATTCCTCCCAGTGATGTTGCTGGTATTGACTGACCCGGAAATATGGAATCGCCAACCAGCCATAATGTTTCATCAAGCCGCGGATGTAAATTTTGGAATAAGTTCGTCTGTGGAAAACCACCAACCCAGCCGCGATGTCGTTGCGTAAAAAATTGATAGGTTATTGGTGTCCCAGGCATCACAGTATGGGTAGCTTGTTTGAATCCCGGGAAAATAGACTCTATACGATCCAAAATGCGTTCCTGGTAGCGTTGTTTCATTGCTGAATATTTTTCTTTATCTGTATGATACCATTCCCACCACTGATCCAATCTGGTGTGGGTGCTTACGGTAACTGCAACCTGGCCTTCTGGAGCTCTCCCGCTAATATCAGCTGGGCTTCTAGACAAAAACAGCGAATTTCCTTCTGCCAGATCATCTCCAGAAATAATTTGATGGTGATGAGAAGGATGGTCGGAGAAGATCTCAGAATCAACACCCAGATACAGCATATACGCTCCCCATTGGGATTGTTTGTGCTTGTTGGTTAAAGTAGAGCGATCGATTGGAGAAAGATTAACCAGCAGTTTATCCGCATTCCATGGTGTCGTGTTGAATACCACATGGTCCGCAGTAAAAGTTTGATTCTTGTTAGATGTGAGTATCCATTGCGATTTTTCTTTGGAAAGGGATTTGATTTTACTCCTGAAGGTAACCTCACCACCAAACAGTTTGATTTTGCTGATCATCTGCTGCGCTATTGTCCCAATACCATTTGGGAATATGGAGGAACCCTGTCTGCTGAGATCGAGGGCTACAGAGCTGTATAGGGCGTTTGCGGCAGGCGAGGTCGTCTGAGCCGAAATCAGCAGCTGTGCATCGAGGAAACGCTGAAATTTTGTATTAAACTTCAGGTCATTTGGGATGAAATGGGAAATTGGTCGAAGCGAGGCAAGAACAATATTATCAATTAAATGCGTGTAGCCATTATCCCTAAATATTTTAATTCCACTTTTTACAATAATAAATAAATCATTCAAAGTCCTTACTGGCCAAGGTGGAGACCCTTTTGCAAAATTCCAAAGGAAAGATGCCAATTCTTCCTGCCATTCCCAGAATTTTTCACCACCTGAACCAAAATGCCGCTGTCTTTCAATTTTCCAGGCATTCGCATCGGTATATCTATGAATCGGATCGTGATCGGAAATATGCACAGTCATTGCTATTTTTGCAGGTTGATGATCCCAAACAATGCCCCAACGATCTGCTACCCAATCCATGACTCCGCCCGGACCGAACCCTGCTGGAAGAGTAGCTCCCGTGTCAAACCGATACCCCTGACGATAAAAAGTACTGACACATCCCCCTGGGTAGGGGAGCGCCTCATGGACCTGAACTTTATATCCTTGATGTACAAGTTCAGCAGCACAGGCTAATCCCCCGATTCCTGCACCAATTATCGCTATCTTTGAAGACTTCGAAGAGATTTTGTGGTTTGCCATTGGCGGTAACGAAAAAGTAATGGAAGACTCCACCACATCATTCGACTGATTAAATTTGACGGAAATCTGTCAGAAAATTCAGCGGATATGTGATCTCGGATAAGTGTTTTATCAGCAGAGATAGGTTTGAATTGATGCTGGTGTCTCCAAGTTTTGAAGGGTCCCTGCACCTGGATATCAGTAAATCCATTCTCGCTGACATCTAAATGGAATGCAGTCCAATTGATCGGTAAAGGACCCATCCACATGGTAAACTTCGCCGTCGCGCCATTCGATAATTTATCAAGCTGGTGAAATTGGACAATCACTGGAGGCGGTGTCAGTTTTTTCAGCGCACTTGTGCTTGAATGGAACTTATTCACCATGTCCAAAGGTGCCTTGACAGGGAACTCTCGCACGTATTCGAGCATATCACAATAAATCCTCTAAAGCTGGCTGTAATTTTTCATATTTGAATTTGTATCCATCAGCTAATAAATTATCCGGATACACTTGTTGACCGTCCAGGACAACGGTGGTGACCTCGCCAAAAGCCAGGCGCAAAGCAAATCCCGGCACAGGCAGCCAGGAAGGTCTACCCAGTACTTTTCCTAAAATTTTGCTGAACTTTTTATTTCTTATCGGATTTGGCGATGTTAAATTGTATACTGCCTCAGGTTCCTCAATTTGAGTTAGATAATACATAGCACCAATCACATCATCAATGTGTATCCACGAATAAAATTGCTCACCGGAACCCATCGGACCACCGATAAATAATCTAAAAGGGAGCAATAATCGGAGTAGAGCACCAGATTCAGGTGTAAGGATGACACCGATCCGCATGACGATATGGTTGACGCCAACATCTTCCACACCTTTACTGGAAGATTCCCAAACCTTACACACGGAGGCCAAAAAATCATTTCCCGGTGGATCAGATTCCGAGAATTTCCTGTCTTCATGTGTGCCATAAAAACCAATCGCCGACGCCTGTAAAAATGTTTTAGGAGGCTTCGACAGGGTTTTGACAGCATCTACCAGAATTTCACCAGATTTCTTTCTGCTTTGTATGATTTGCTGCCTCTTTTCCTGAGTCCAGCGTTCTGGTAGAAATCCTTCACCAGCAAGGTTTTCTCCAGCCAGGTTGATAATACAATCTACACCTTCAAGATGTTTTTCCCACCCAGTCAGTTTAGAGTTGTCCCAACCGATGTATTTCACATTCCCTTTATCACTATAATGATCAGGGCTTCTGGTTAAGACTAAGATTTCAGCAAATTCATGTCCGTACCCATCAATAAAACGCTGTCCAAAAAAACCCGTTCCACCTGTAATTGCAATTTTCATAAGATACCTCCAACATAACTTGGGCTAATTATACAATATATTCATATTGTGTCAATATTATGCACAGATATGACGCGTTCGCCAACCAATTCTCGGCACTTGATCCCCGGCTATTGATATGGTGGCGTTCCAGATGTTGCTAATAAAAACGATGTAAATTACGTGGACAGGGATGTATGTTTATAAATAAAAAAAATCCCCAGATGAAGGGGACGAGGGCGGTTGACGGGGATCGAACCCGCAACATTCGCATCCACAGTGCGACGCTCTGCCATTGAGCTACAACCGCCAATTAGTGCCGTCATTTTATCATGAAGCAGAAACTGCAGCAAGCATTTTTTTTACAGTAGGGACAAGTTCAGATCTGTCAATGGATATCTGCTCTCTACTGATCAGATTTTTGATGGATACCTTGTTCGCCTTCACCTCTTCGGGTCCGATAATAATGGCTATTTTAGCACCGATTCGATCCGCATGCCTGAATTGTTTCCCTAATTTTGTGTCATCAGGGAAAGTTGCTACTGAAAAACCGGCTGTCCTTAATTCGGATGCCACGGAAAGAGATTTGTCTATCTGTTTGAAATCAAATGTTGTCACAATCAGATTCGCGGATGGTTTCGAAAGAACGGATTCAGGAACTTTATTTAATTCCTCCAGAAGTATACGAATAATGACGTCGCCCATGGCAAATCCCGTACCTGTCAGCGGATCTCCACCAATATCTTGAAGCAAATTATCATAGCGACCACCGCCGAATATTGCCCGCTTCAGGCTTTCAGTTCCCGCGACCCCTTCAAAAACGGTTCCTGTATAGTAATCCAGACCTCGAATAATGGCTGGGTTGTAATGGACATAGTCATGAACTCCCATCGCTTCAACGGCATCGAANNATTTTTTCCACAGTTCCATGTTCCCCAGGATATCTTTTAAACTGGAAATTTGATCCGGCTCCAAGCCAATATCTTCAGCCATCTCATCCCATTCTTTTGGTGTTAATTTATCTTGACGATCGATCAATCGAAAGATTGGGCTTTTATCTTCTCCTGTTATGCCTATGGAAGATAACTCCTGGTCCATCAGGCGGCGATTGTTGACCTGAATCGTTGCTTCTCCAGGGGTTAATCCGACTTTTTCGTAAAAACGGCAGGCAACGGCAGCCAATTCCGCGTCTGCTTCTGGAGTATCAACGCCCAATAAATCAATGTTCCACTGGTAAAATTCTCTCGATCTCCCTTTTTGCGGACGCTCATAGCGCCAGAAAGGTCCGAAAGACCACCACCGAAGCGGGTAATGCAGGTGCTGTTGACGTTGAGACACCATCCTGGCAAGTGAAGGCGTAAGCTCGGGTCTCAGAGTAATCAGATCACCACCTCGATCGGGAAACACGAAAGACTGCTCTTTGACGAGCTCTTCGCCAGATTTTGCTGCGTATAATTCTATGGATTCCAGAAACGGACCATCATATTCTTGATACCCAAATGACTCAGAGACCTCTTTCATCGTCTGATTCAACCAGCGATGTACTGCCATATCTTCGGGATAAAAATCTCTGGTACCTTTTAGTGGAATGATTTCTGTCATATTATTTGTACCTTTGCATTGCTAGTTCGATGGCATAAATATTGCTCATGCATATTAAGATAAACAAGTATAATCTATTCTAACGGGTCAGCGGATTATTGAGGTGCATACATGCTCAAAAATTGTTCAATTTTATTGATGGTAGCCTTCTTAGCTGCGTTTCTTACTGGTTGTTCATTACCTTCTATAATGGATTCCGATACGAATCCGATTATATCTGAACCGGGAACTGCCACACTCGAATCGACTGATGATGTTGCACCAGTTCAAACAGAAACTATATCGGGGGATACCATTATTCTGACACCAACACAAGAACCAGCAAGTACTATTGAAGCTGAAGCAACTCCTGATGATCTCGATGAATATCGTGATAGTGAACCCGCATCCGATGAGTTGTTAGATGAGACCGAAGCATTCACCTATGAAGTGCAAATCGGTTCACCAGTTGCACTCCCTAATTTCGCTCATCCAGACCTTGGATGTAATTGGCTGGGTATTGGCGGTCAGGTTTTTAACCGTCAAAACAATCCGGAATCAGACGTCGTAGTTGAAGCAGGCGGTACACTCGAGGGTGAAAATGTTTTCTCCTTATCACTCACCGGATTGGTTGATCACTTCGGTGAAGGAGGCTATGAGTTATACCTATCAGATCATCCCGTTGAATCAATGGATTCCGTTTGGGTAGAGCTATACAGTTTAACCGGTGAACAGCTATCTGAACGAGTATATGTCAATACATTTAATGATTGCGGACGAAACTTG
>JABAOG010000603.1_pt1 | contig 29981 bp, 23 predicted proteins | sample 7062131 | NCBI WGS metagenome assembly JABAOG01 (sample SAMN14538629, study PRJNA623070) | marine sediment metagenome | biome: marine biome [ENVO:00000428]; feature: marine pelagic biome [ENVO:01000023]; material: deep marine sediment [ENVO:00002113] | place: India: Arabian Sea | collected... | reverse complement strand
CGCCGCGGCGGCGGCCGCCCCTTCTGACCCACGCCCCCTCCCCCCGAGCGTCGGCGGGCTTCGAGCCCGCCGGCGCTCTCCTCTTCCGTCGACCGAGAGCGGCGCTCAGCGATGGCGCCGGCGGCGACGACCGAGGAAGTCCTCGAGACATTCGAGCTCGTCGTCCTCGCCCACCCGCCGACCGCAGGCCGCGAAGACCTCGTCGATCTCCGCGTCGCTCGGCCGAGCCCGACCGACGATGTCCAGGCAGCGGGCGCCGCTCGCGTCGCCGGTGAACATCCGGTCGCAGGCGGCGATGGCACGAGCCGACGCGTGCGACCGAACGCAGCGCAGCGTGGTGTCCTCGCCGACGAAGGCCCGATCGCAGGCGGCGACGGAGCGAGGCACCGGGCGGACGCGCACGCACTGGAGGGTGGCGTCCTCCCCGACGAAGGCCCGATCACAGGCGGCGATGATGGCGTCGGCCCGAGCGACGCCGCGCATGTGGCGGCGACACTCGGATTCGGCATCCGAGCCGACGAAGGCCGAGTCGCAGGCGGCGGCCACCGCGCGGGGCGAGGCGCCTCCCTCCGCCACCGTCCCGCGATCGCGGGGATCATCGACCCGGCGCCCTCGCCGGCGAGGCGTCCCACGACCCCAATGCCGCTCGACCACGGCTCGGTCGACGACGAGATCGCTCGAGAGCTCCACCGCGGTCACCACCAGCCCGCGTCCAAGCCGCATCGGGAGGACCCGGCCGGCACGATCGGTCGCGCGGACCATCACGCTCGAGGCGCGCCGGGTGCGGCCGAGCGGGATCCAACCGCGCTGATGCTCGAGGACGGCGACCAGATCCCGATCGCGGCGAGCGCCATCGACGGAGAGGTGCAGCTCGACGTCCGGCCGCGCGCGATGAGCGAGCGAGTAGTGCAGCGCGAGCCGTCCGCCGCGACCGCGGCCGTCCCCTCTCGCCAGCTCGAGCTCCACGAGCTCGACCGCTCCGCGGCGCTGCGCCTGAGCGCCGTTCGGACCGAGGAGCGCCGTGAGCGCGAGGGCCATGGCCACGATCGTGGGGGACATCGTCGAGCCGCGGGCGTTCCCGCGGACGTGCTGGGTGAGCATTCGTTCTCTCTCCTGGGGTGATCGGCACCTCTACCACCCTTGCGGCGGGGTGCCGGGCCCATGCAGACGTGGGGGGATGTCGGCTATTCACCGACCCCGGGCCGGGCGCCTCCGCCCCTCGCCCCCCGTCGCGTCGACCGCCACCACCTTCCACCGTCCGCCCGCTCGCGAAGGGGGTCATCGCGACCGGGGATGGTCTCGGGTAGACTCGCGAGCGCGTGTCCCAAACTCCGCCTACTTTTCGCGACGTGCTCCGTGCCTGGCCGGTCGTTCACCGCCACTTGAGCCGCACCCCTCTCTACCGCTATCCGCTGCTCAGCGCGCGGCTCGGTTTCGATGCTTACGTGAAGCACGAGAACCACCTGCCCATCGGCGCCTTCAAGGTGCGCGGCGGGGTGAACCTCTTCGCGAACCTGAGCGACGCGGAGCGGCGCCGGGGCGTGGTGACGGCCACCCGCGGCTCTCACGGGCTGAGCGTCGCCTGGGCGGCGCGCCACTTCGGTAGCCGCGCCGTCATCTACGTGCCGAAGCGGAACAACCCGGAGAAGAACGCCATCATGCAGGCGATGGGCGCCGAGCTCTGCGAGCACGGCGAGGACTTCGACGAGGCCTTCCAGGAGGCGATGGCGCGCGCCGAGAACGACGGCATGCGCTACATCCACGTCGCCAACGACCCGCTGCTCATCGCCGGCGTGGGCACCTACGCGATGGAGATCGCCGAGGACCTCCCCGACGCGGACGTGGTCATCGTGCCGGTCGGCGGCGGCAGCGGCCTCGCCGGCACCGTGCTCACGCTGCGAACGCTGCGACCCGACGTGGAGATCGTGGGCGTCTGGGCCGAACGCGCCGACGCGCTCTACCAGTCCATCGAGAAGGGCGAGCTGACCACCATCGACTCGGCCGACACCTTCGCCGATGGTCTGGCGACCCGCTCGGCCTTCGAGGTGCCCTTCGAGATCGTGAAGGACCAGGTCGACCGGATGGTCCGGGTCAGCGAGGACGACATGAAGATGGCCGTCCGCATGGCGCTCGAGACCACCCACAACGTGGCGGAGGGCGCCGCCGCGGCGGCCTACGCGGCCGCGGAGAAGCTCCACCAGGAGCTCGCCGGCAAGCGGGTGGTGCTCATCCACACCGGCCAGAACATCGACCGCGACACCCTCCGCTGGGCCCTCGGCCTCTACGACTTCGACGCCTGAGGCACGAGCGATGGCCAAACGACGCTTTCGAGATCTGCCGGAGGGGGCCGCTGCCTGGGTGAAGGCGACCATCCTGAGCGCGAGCCTGAGCAGCACGCTGGCCTGCGGCGGGCCGACCCAGCAGGACCAGGCGCCCACCTGCGGCCCCTGCTGCCACGGCGGCGGTCCCGAGTGCGAGCAGCTCCAGCAGACCGAGGGCAACGAGGTGGAGACCACCGACGACGAGGTCGTTCACGACGTAGAGAGCGACGATGGGGAGGACGTCCTCCCCGAGGACGAAGAGCTCGTCGACGTCGCGCCCACCTGTGGCCCCTGTTGTCACGGCACCGGCGGGCCGGAGTGCGAGCCCGACCCCAGCAGACCGGGACCGGAGATCGACGCCCCGTGACGACCGAGGAACCGGCCCGGACCGAGGTCCGGCTCGGGCTCGAGTGGGAGGTCTGGGCGGTCACCGAGCTGCTCGGTGGCACCCCGATGGGCGACGTCATCGACGCCATCGCCGAGGCGGGTGTTCCCCGCGAGCACGCCGACGCGATGGTGAGGCGCATCTGGCGCAGCAAGCCCTTCCGGGCGAAGAAGCGCCGCTTCGCGCGGGCGCTGATGGCGGACCAGCTCGTCGAGGCCCGGCGACGCGCGGCCGGACCGATCACCCTCGACCGCCGGGCGACCATCGACACCGAGACGCTCCACCGGGCGTACTGGACGCGATCGCGCCCGCTGCATCTGACCGAGGCGACCCAGGATCTCGGCGCCGTGCGGCGCTGGTCCATCGAGAGCTTCATCGAGCGCTTCGGCGACCTCGAGGTCGAGGTCAACACCGAGCGCGAGCGCGCCGAGCGGCGGGCGCTCACCGAGAAGGTCCACGAGACGATGACCTTCGGCGCCTTCCTGCGGAGCCTCGGCGAGCCCACCAACGACCGCTACATCGTCAGCCGCAACGGCCTCTTCAGCCGGCCCGAGCTGCGCGAGCTCTGGGACGATCTGGCGCCGCTGCCGCCCTTCCTCCGGACGCCCGAGCCACCGCGGGGCGCCTCGCTCTGGGTCGGTCCGGGCGGGACGCTGAGCCCACTGCACTTCGACCCGCACCACGTGCTTCTGGTCCAGGTCGTCGGTCGCAAGCGGGTGTGGCTGGTGCCGCCGGAGTCGGGCGCCGTCTTCGAGGGGCTCGACGGCTACTACGCCGAGAAGGACGCTCGCGACGTCGACGGCGCCCTCGAGGTGGTGCTCGAGCCGGGCGAGGCGCTCTTCATCCCGGTGGCCTTCTTCCACCAGGTGGAGGCCCTGGATCCCTCGATGACCCTCTCGCTGCTCTCGTTCCCCTGGGAGAACGACTTCCACTGGATGACGCCGGTCTCGAGCGCTACTCGTCGCCCCAGCTGAGCGTGTAGCCCTCGCAGGTCACCGCCCCACCCTGGCGGGAGACGCGCGCCCAAGCGGTGCCGTCTTCGCTGATGGTGCCCGAGCACGCCGGACCCAAGCTGATCGACGGCGTGCCTTCGCTGCTGACCGCGCAACAGCCGGCCACGTCACCGGCCATGTGCTCGGTCGTGCCCGCCGGGCAGTCGAAGGTCGTGTCGCCAGCGTCGCACTCGAAGTACATGCAGAGCTCCCAGATCACCCCGGCCGGCCGCGCGGCCAGCGAGAAGCGGGGCTGCACGTCCCCCAGGAGGGCATCCTCGACGTGGAAGGTGTACCAGTCGAGATCGGTGATCGGATCGATGTCGCCCATCTCGGTGCCGGCGGGATAATCGGCGTCGGAGAGGATGTCCCCGAGGTCCCGGGCGCTCTCGATGGTGTCGTCATCGACCTCGTCGAGGCAGCTGACCTCGGGACCCATGTCCTCGCCGGACATGCCCAGGTCGTCGTCGACGGCGCCCATGTCGAGGCCGCCGGCGTCCACGGCCGGCCCCATGTCCATCCCGGGATCGTCGGTCGTGTCGCCGTCGTCGTCGCCGCAGGCGAGCGAGAGCAGGAGAGAAGCGATGAGCAGGTGTCGCATGATCGGTCCTAGTAGAGCGGCGAAGAGCCGGCGCACTCGTCGCCCCAGTCGCCGAAGTAGATCGGGTTGGCCACGGCTTCGGTGTCGTTCACCGGACCGAGCACGTCGCGCTCGAGCTCGAAGCGGAGGAAGCCGCGGCCGGAGGTGTCGATGGGCACGTCGAGCTCGATGGCGAAGGGATCGTCGGGGTCGACCTCGTAGTTGGCGCTCGCCGGGAAGCCGGTGGTGTAGTCGACCTCCTCGAGCCAGACGAAGTCGTCGCTGGTGTGGTCGAAGGCCAGGAAGTTGAAGTGGTCGCCGGCGCCGTCGGAGCTCTGGGTGATCCGCACCCGCACCCGCACCGTGTCGCCCGGGGTCACCTCGAGGCAGTCGCCCGCGCGAGCGTCGTGGAAGCGACCATCGCCGTCGCGGTCGGCACCCACGAAGAGCCGCGGCGCCGTCTCCGACTCGGTCACCATCACGTGGCCACGGCGAAGGGCGTCGATGACCGCGTCCGAGTGCATGTCGATGGTGGTCTCGGCGTCGGTGATGGCGTCGGCGACGGTCTCCGGCAGCGGGAGCGCCGGGTCGAGGCGGATGTAGTTGACCGCGATGCCGAAGGTCGGCGCCTCGAGGCCGGGGATGTCGCCGCCACCGAAGTGATGATCGGCGCCCGCCGTCCCCGCGAGGCGCTCCCCGGAGCGGAGCCGCCGCTGCCAATAGGCTCTTGCCTCGGCGCTGGCCTGAAAGCCGACCGAGCCGCCGCTGATGTCATCGAGGGGGTTCGGGGGAATGCCCACCTCGACGCCGTCGGCGTTCATGCTCATCTCCGGATAGACGTGGATGGCCAGCTCCGGGTGGTTGATGATCACCACGCCGCCGGCGGCATGCACCGAGTCGATGACGTTGCCGTAGACGGTGAAGTCGTCCACCGGCGATTGATTCCCCGGTCCGTGGGCCCAGTCCATCGCGAGCGCCTCGGCGTTGGAGCCGACCGCCTCGCGCGGCAGGAAGACCGTCATGTGACCGTCCCCGCTCGACCACTCGATGCCTCGCAGCGGGGTCGCGTAGGCGGTGCGATCGATGTTGGCCAGCGGCACGAAAGCCGGGTCGAACCAGGCGTCGATGTTGTTGTGATCGCTGATGATCATGTCCGAGGCGCCGTTGTCGAGCGCCTCTTGGAGGAAGCCGGTGATCCCCTCGGCCGTGTAGCAAGTGCCCTCGGGCGGCGGGGCCGGGTCGGTGGGGTTGTTGGCGCAGTCGTGGAAGCCGGTGGTGTGCAGGTGCGACTGCATGAAGACCCAGACCTCCTGGCCGTCGTCGCCGATGTCCGTGTCCGGCTCGAGCTCCGGCGGCGGGCCCATGTCCAGCGGCACCGCCAGATCGACTTCTTCGCCCGCGTCGACCGGCGGCTCGTCGGTGCCGTCGCCCGGCCCACCGTCGTCGCCGCACGCCGCCAAGAGCAGCGTGAGCGCGAATCCGGCGCGCCACCCCCCATGAATCCAACTCACGGACGGATGTTCCCCGCTCGGGGGTGGGCCGGTCAACAACGATGTGGCGTCCTTTTGCGCGGAAGGGTGACGGTTGATAACACTCCCCGGATGGCCGAGCAGGACGCGCCGGACGAGGGCTCACCCTCCGCCGATCCGCTCTCGCGGCCGCTTCCGTCCGTCAACATGCCGCTTCTGCGCGGCCAAGTGCGGGCGGCGCGGGCGAGGCGGATGGTGCTGGCGTCCATCCTGGCGCTCGGCGCCGTGGGCTTCGCCGCCTACGGCCTGTGGCAGACCGTCGCGGCTTGGCTGGACGAGGATCCCGAGCCCGAGCCGGTCGCCTCCGCCCCGGCCGACGACGCCCCGCTCCCCGACGAGGTCTTCGAGGAGGACACCGGCGACGATCTCACCGTGCCCGAGGAAGAGGGCCCGGAGGTCGTCGAGCTCGAGCCACAAGCGGAAGACGGTGCCACCCGGACCGCCACCACCTTCGGCCGCGCCCTCGGGTTCCGGCCGGCGCTCCTGCGGGCGGGGCTCTCCGCCGAGGAGGCGGTCGCCGTCGAGCAGGCGGCCACCGACATCCTCGACTTCCGCCGCTGCCGCCCGGAGGACGAGCTCGTCTTCGAACGGGACGCCGAGGGAAAGCTGCTGAGCTTCGAGTACCACGACGAGAGCACCAGCTTCGTGAAGGTCACCCACGACGGAGAGGCCTATGCGGCGGAGCGGGTGGAGCTCGAGGTGCGCCGGGAGCAGGTGGTTCGCGGCGGCACGATCCGCAGCTCCCTCGGTGAGGCGATCGTTCGAGCGGGCCTCGACCGGACCCACGCCGGCCTCTTCGTGGAGATCTTCGACGGCAAGGTGAACTTCTCGACGCAGGCGCGGGCCGGCGACGCCTTCCGCGTGGTCATCGACGAGGAGTTCATCGAGGACCGCCGGCTGGGCTACGGCCAGGTGCGAGCGATCGAGTACGTCGGTGAGCGCGCCGGCACGCTGCGTGCGTTCTGGTACGAGCAGAGTGGCCGGCGCGGGGACTGGTTCGGCGAAGACGGCCGAGCCATTCGCGGCGGTTGGCTGCGGATCCCTTGCCGCTACGACCGGATCAGCTCGCCCTTCGATCCGAACCGGATGCACCCGATTTTGCGACGCGTTCACCCACACAACGGCGTGGACTTCGCGGCCTCGACCGGCACGCCCGTACGGGCGGCGGCGGACGGCGAGATCATCTGGGCCGGTCCGAAGGGACCGAACGGCAACCTGGTCTCCATCCGCCACGCCGATGGCTACACCTCGCACTACGCCCACCTGCACCGCATCCAGCGCGGCATCCGCCGCGGCGTGGACGTGGAGCAGCGGCAGCTCATCGGCACCGTGGGCACCACCGGCCGCTCCACCGGGCCCCACCTGCACTTCGGGCTGAAGCGCGGGGGCCGCTTCGTGGATCCCATGGAGGTCATCAACGGCCCCGGTCGCCGGCTTCCCGGTGGCCAGCTCGGCCGTTTCCGGCGGATGAAGGCCCAGCTCATGGAGAAGCTCGAGTCGTTCGAGGTCGACGCGCCGGAGCCGGCCGCCGATCCGGAGCCGCGCGAAGAGGGCCCGGCCGAAGCCATGGACTGAGGCGCGCCCCCCCTTGACCGGCCGGGTGCGCGCCGCAGGGATCGTTCGTGNNCGCAGGGATCGTTCGTGTTTGGTGACATGGAGATTCCGTGGACGCCTTCCTGAACGCCTGGGGCGAAGCGGCGACGACCACCCTCGGCTTCTTCTGGATGGCGCTGTGGGCGTTCGCGCTCGGCTACCTCATCTCGTCGATGATCCAGGTCTTCGTCACCGAAGAGCGGATGAAGCAGACCATGGGCGAGGCCGGCCCCAAGAGCGTCGGCCTCGGCACCGTCTTCGGGTTCATCTCCTCCTCCTGCTCGTTCGCGGCCCTGGCGACGACCAAGTCGCTCTACAAGAAGGGCGCGGGGTTGGTGCCTTCGCTGGCCTTCCTCTTGGCTTCGACGAACCTGGTGATCGAGCTCGGGATCGTGATCGCGGTCTTCCTGAGCTGGCAGTTCGTGGTCGGCGAATACCTGGGCGGCCTGCTCCTGATCGCGTTCATGTGGGTGCTGGTGAAGCTGACCCCCACCGACTCGCTCGAGGAGGAGGCTCGAGAGCACCTCGAAGCGGAAGGCGAAGGCGACGGCGAGGTCCCCGACTGGAAGGAGCGGATGGCCAGCCGGGAGGGCTGGGCGAAGGTCGGCCACAAGTACCTGATGGAGTGGAAGATGGTCTGGAAGGACGTGACCTTCGGGTTCACCGTCGCCGGCATCATCGCCGCCTTCGTGCCGAGCGAATTCTTCGCGACCCTCTTCGTCGGCGCGGGCTCGGAGGACGCCCTCGGCTTCGGAGACATCGTGCTGCAGACGCTGGTGGGGCCGGTCGCCGCCTTCTTCACCTTCATCGGCTCGATGGGGAACATCCCGCTGGCGGCCCTGCTCTACGACAACGGCGTCAGCTTCGCCGGCGTCATGGCCTTCATCTTCTCCGACCTGGTGGTCTTCCCGGTGCTGCGCATCAACGCCAACTACTACGGCTGGAAGATGGCCCTCTACGTGCTCGGCGTGCTGCTGGTGGCGCTCGTCGCCTCGGCCCTGACGCTCCACTACGGCTTCGATCTGGCCGGCGTGCTGCCGAGCGGGGGCCCTCAGCAGGTCGGATCGGTGACCGGGCAGGACTTCTTCGCCGTCGACTACACGCTCTTCTTGAACGTGGGCTTCGTGCTGGTCAGCGGCGTCTTGGCGTGGCTCTGGCACCGCACCGACACGGAGCCCGAGCACGGCGAGATGGCGCAAAAGGGCGCCATCGAGCATGTCCTGACCTGGCTGGCGCTGGGCTCGTACGTCTGGGTCGCCGGCGGGCTCGTCGCTCACTTCGTGAGCGGCTGAGCGATCGAGGGATTGAAAGGGGGGGCCGGGGCCGTTAAGGAAGAGCCCCGCGCCGCCCGCGCGGCCCTCTTGCATGGCGAACACCCTTCGACAGCGGCTCTTGCCGGCCATCCTGCTGCTCGCGCTCGTGGCGCTGCTCCTGGTCCGGATCGGGTCCTTCGGGATCTGGGATCCCTGGGAGCTGAACGCCGCCGACGCCGCGCGGAACCTGCTCGAGGGCGAAGGGGTCTCCTGGAATCGGCCGCCGCTGACCACCTGGCTGATCTCGACGGCCTTCGATCTCTTCGGCGTCAACGAGTGGTCCGGGCGGCTGCCCTCGGTGCTCGGCGGCGTGGTCGTGCTCGTGGTGGCGATGGTCTACGCGAGGCGCTTCGGCGACCGCCGCGCGGGGCTCTACGCCGCGGTGGTGGCGGGAACCTCGCCCCTCTTCCTCTTCAACGCCCGCCAGATGCTCGGCGACGCGGTGGCGATGGGCGCCACCGGCCTGGTGGGCCTGGCCGCGGCGATGGTGGCCCTGCGGCCGCCGCGCCTGCCCTGGGCGGCCGATTCCGACGCCGACGCCGACTCCGACGCCGATTCCGACTCCGAGAGCCGAGCCCCGAAGTCCGAAACCCGAGAGCCGAGCGCCGACTCCGAGCGCCGGACCCCGAGCGCCGACTCCGCCCTCGACCTCTGGGGCTGGCCGCTGACCCTCGCCCTCGCCATTCCGCTCGCGGCCATGGCCGCCGGAGCGCTGCAGGGGCTTCTGCCACCGCTGCTCGCGGTGGGCGCGGTCGCGCTCTTCCGGGCGCTTCCCCGCGACCGGGCGCGACTGATCGGCGGCGTGACCGTCGCGGTGATCGCCGTCGCGCTGACCGCCATCGTCGGCCAGGCGATCTTCGTCGACGCGGCCGGCTACAGCCCGTGGCTCGGCGGCGCGCCCAAGGGCGGCAACCCGCCAGGCTTCGACCAGGGCCTCGAGCTCGTCTTCCACGCCTTCGCTCCCTGGAGCGCCCTCGCGCTGGTGGCCGCCGCGGCCCTGCTGCGCCCCGACCGGCGGGAAGCGACCGACGCCGGCAGCGAAGGCGACCCGACGCCCGCGACGCCGTTCAGCGAGGGACGGCTGGTCCTCGTGCTCTGGGCGGCCTTCGCCTACGGGGCCCAGGTGATCTTCAGCTCGCGCTACGGCCCCACGACCTACCTCGCGGTGGTGCCGCTGGCGGGGGCCATCGCGCTCTTCCTCCGGGACGTGGAGCAGAGCGGCCGGGCCTGGTGGAGCGAGGCGGTCATCGGCCTGCTCTTCATCGGGCTCCTCGTCCGAGACTTCGCCCTCTATCCCTCGAGCCCCATCGTCGGCCTCCCGCTCGACAACGTGACGGTGCCCGAGGTCTTCAACCCCCGCAGCCGCTGGGCGGTGGTGCTCGCCCTCTTCGGCCTCGGCATCCTCATCGCCTTCGTCGCCGGCGAAAAGCCCGAGACACCCGCGGTGCGCGAGAAGGTCCGGCCCTGGCTCCGTGAGCAGTGGAAGCGCGGCGGCGCGTTCCGCTTCTGGCTCGGCCTCGCGGCCCTGGCGAGCGCCGGCGCGCTGATCTTCGGCGCGGTCTGCTGGATCGGCGGCACGAGCCTCCCCTTCGCGTCCATCGTCGTCCGCGTCGGGCGCGTGCTCATGTTCGTGCCCATCGCCGCGGTCGCGTTGACCTTCGGCGTTCCCTGGGCGCTCCACTTCGCGCGCAAGCTCGGCGAGACCCGCTGGCGCATGGCGCCCCTGCTCGTGGCCGGGGTCGTGGTCGGCGGCTACGCGAGCCAAGGGTTCCTGCCCGAGCTGAGCGCGCACTTCTCGCCACGCGAGGTCTACGACACCTTCAACGAGCTCCACTCCGAAGGGGAGCCGCTCGGCGAGTACCAGGTGAGCGGTCGCGCCGCGGCCTACTACGCCGACGGGGAGATCGAGGAGCTGCGCACCCAGTCGGAGCTGCTCCGCTTCCTCGGCGCCGACGAGCGCCGCTGGGCCGTCATCCCCACCGAGGAGCTGCCCGCGCTCAACCGCACCTATCGCTCGCAGCAGGACGCTCACCTCTTCGTGGCCGATGCGCGGAGCGCCCGGATGCTCCTCGTCTCCAACCGTCCGGTCGAAGGGCGCGAGAACCAGAACTTCCTGGTCGACGCCGTCCTCGACGAGGTCCCTCAGCCGGACGTGCAGGTCGGCGGAAAGTTCGACGACCGCATCGAGCTCATCGGCTACGACATCGACCTGCCGCAGCAGGGCTTCGTCGGCGCCGGTCAGGAATTCACGGTCACCTGGTACTGGCACGCGCTCAACCGAGTGCCCGGCTCCTACAAGATCTTCCTGCACATCGACGGCATGGGGAATCGGATGAACGGCGACCACGAGCCGGTCGACGGGAAGTATCCGGTCCGGCTCTGGGACGAGGGCGACATCATCGTGGACCGGCAGACGATCCGTGTCCCCGCCAACTACCGCCCCGGTCCCTACACCTTCTGGATCGGCTTCTACAGCGGCAACAACCGGCTGGCCGTCACTCAGGGGTCGGAGGACGACGCGGATCGACTCCGCGCGGGCGTCGTCCGCGTCCGTTGACGTAGGCTGAGCTCGTGGCCGACCCCGAGCTCACGCCCTCCGCGGCCGTGGTGTTGCTGCGGCGGGCCGACCCCTTCGAGGTGTTGTTGGTCCGGCGGAACCCTGAGCTGCGCTCCTACGCCGGCGCCTGGGTCTTCCCCGGCGGCCGCGTCGACCCGAGTGACGCCGGCGGAACGCTCGACGCCCACCGGCTCGCTGGCGCGCGCGAGCTCCACGAGGAGACCAGCCTGCGCTTGGGACCGGAGCAGCTGCGGCCCCTCTCGCGCTGGACCACGCCGGTCGAGCGGCCGCGGCGCTATCGGGCGTGGTTCTTCCTGGCCGAGCACCCTGGCGGCGAGGTGCGGGTGGACGGCGCCGAGATCCACGAGCACCGCTGGCTCGCCCCCGCCGCCGCCCTCGAGGGCCGGCGACGCGGGGCGCTGATCCTGCCACCGCCGGTCTTCGTGACCCTCTCGGTGCTGGCCGATCGAGCCTCGCTGCGCGAGGCCCTCACCCTGCCGGAGCAAGGGCCGGAGCGCTACGACCCACGGGTGGCGAAGGTCCCCGGCGGCCACGCCAGCCTCTACGAAGGGGACGCCGGTTTCGTGCACGGAGACGGTGAGATCCCCGGTCCCCGGCACCGACTCTGGATGACCGAAGAGGGCTGGCGCTACGAGCGATCGGAGTGAACCGGTTTTGCATTTGCAGCGGCCGGCCGTTTCGTGCTTCGGTCCCCCTCATGGGTGAGAACGAGGCGGACGAGCGACGGATCCACGAGCGCTTCCCGACCCGGATCGCCGTGGACGTCCACTCGGACGGACCGAGCGGGGACCACTTCCTCTTCGCCTACATCGAGAACATCTCGGAGATGGGCATCTTCGTCCGCACCGACGACCCGCTGCCGCCGGGCACCGAGATCACGCTGCGCTTCACCGCCGAGTCGAACCGCGTCGAGCTCGATGGCTGCGTGATGTGGATCAACCCGCTGCGGGAGGACGGGGACAACCCGAACCCGGGCATGGGCATCCGCTTCGAGTCGCTGAGCCCCGAGGACCGGGAGCGCATCGTCGAGGTCGTCCGCGCGGTGGCCTATCTCAACGACTGAGCCGGCGAGTCATCGCTCGCGGCGCAGCACCACACCGTCGCCCCCGATCCAGATGGCGCGGTCGTCGCTCGCGATCGAGTGGAGGTCGGCGCTGGTCGGCACGCTGATCTGGCGCCAGCCTCCGCCGAAGGGTGAGGTCAGATAGGTCTCGTTCACCGCCACGTAGCCGCCGGTTCCGACGATCCAAGCCGACTCGCCGTCAGCGAGCACGCCACGGATCGTGACCTCGCCGCGACCGATCACGTCCGGGATGGGGAGACTGGTGGGCCCGAAGCCCCCCTCGAGCAGGATGCGCTCGAAGTCCACGGCATAGACCGCCCGCGTGCCAGCGATGAGCGCGCCGCGTTCGGCGAACGCGCTGATCTCGCAGTCGTAGGCACCGAAGCTCATGATGGTGTGCCACTGCTCGGTCGCCTCCTCGTAGCCGTAGCAAGCCTCGTCGTCGCACGCCCAGAGGCCCGAGCTCGTGCCGCCGACGCAGAGCACGTCGTCGCCCTGAGCGTCGTCGATGGAGAGCGTCGAGAAGCCGGAGAAGCTCGGCGCCTCGCTGACGTGGAGCCGGCTCCACGTCTCACCGGCGGCGACCCGGCGCTCGCTGTCGCCCCAGGTGGTGAAGAGCTCGCCGCTCGACGGGCGGTCGATGTCGAAGCCGTCCGCGCCATCGTAGGTGAGGAAGAGCCCCGATTCGCCGGCGGCCCACACGGATCCGTCGGCCGACCCGTGGATGTCGTAGACCCGCTCGCCCACGTTCCAGGCATCGACGTCGGCGCCACCGGTCCAGCGCAAGATCTGCCCCGAGCCGCGGGTCAGGAGCCCATCCTCGTTGGCGGTCGCGAACCAGGTCGCCCCGGCGCCGCTCCACACCCCGCGCACCAGCTCGAGGCCCGGATCCTCGATGAAGATCTCGAAGCTGGGCGGCGGCGGAGGCGGCGGCATGTCCTCGGCGGGGCCGGCGTCCATGGCGGGCGATCCGGCGTCGGCGGTGACCGGGCCCGAGTCCGGCGGCGTCCAATCGGTGAAGGGTTCGCTCGGCTCGCCACAGGCGAGCAGACCGAGGGCGGCGAAAGCAATCGTGCGCGTCATGCCCCCCGATAGGCCGGCGCGACGGCGGCTCTTTTCCTGCGGCCGTGAGCAAGCTCAAGCGGGCCGATCCATCGCGTGGTTGCGGCCAGGTCGCCGGGCGCGCGAGTCTGCCCCGAATGGCGACCCTCGGCCCGTACCGGATCGTTCGCCCGCTCGGCTTCGGCGGCATGGGCGAAGTCCACCTGGCCGAGCGGTCCACGGCGGGCGGCGTCGAGCGGGTCGCCCTCAAGCTGCTCGCCGGGCCCCTCCCTTCGCCGCAGCTCCTCGAGCGCTTCGCCACCGAGGCCACCGTCCGCATCGCCCACCCGAACGTCGTGGAGGTGATCGACGCCGGCAGCCTCGAGGGGCGCGCCTACATCGCGCTCGAGCTCCTCGAGGGCGAGACGCTCCGAGCCCGCTTCGAGCGGGGATCGATCCCGCCGGCCGAGCTGGCCGCGCTCGGTGCGCAGGCCGCCGAGGGGCTCCACGCGGTCCACGAAGCGGGCGTGGTCCACCGGGACGTCAAGCCGTCGAACCTCTTCGTCACCGAGGACGGCACCGTGAAGCTCATCGACTTCGGCGTCGCCCTCGTGGAGCACGCCACGCGGCTGACCAGCGCCGGAGCCGTCCCCGGCACCATGGGCTACCTCTCACCGGAGCAGGCGGGCGGACAGGAGGCGACCCCGCGCTCCGATCTCTGGGCGCTCGGCGCCGTGCTCTACGAGGGGCTGAGCGGCGAGCCGCCTTTCCTTCGACCGACCCCGCTGGCGACGGCGATCGCCACCTTGCTCGAGGAGCCGCCCCCGCTCTCGGAGGCGGCGCCCGGCTGCCCGCCGTGGCTGGCCCGAACGATCGAGCGCGCCCTCGACCGCGACCCCGAGGCGCGCTTCGCGTCCGCCGCCGCCTTCGCCGAGGCGCTCCGTGGGGGCGCCGGTGCCGCCAGCAGCGCGCCGAGCCGGACCCCCTCGTTGCGACCGGGCGAGCGACGGGTCGTCGCCGTGCTCCTCGCCGAGGGCGTCCGCGACCGCGCCGCGATCGAGGCGGCGGTCACCGAAGCGATGGGCTCGGTGACGACGCTCGCCGGCGGCCGACTGCTCGGCCTCTTCGGCGCCGAGCGCTGGCACGGCGACGAGCTCCAGCGGGCCGCTACCACCGCGCTCGCCATCCGGCCCCACGCCGACTGGGTCGCCCTCGCCTCCGGCTGGGCCTCCAGCCAGCGGGGCGCGGTCGAGGGGGCGGCGATCACCGCCGTGGAGCGAGCGCTCGCCGAGCCCCTCGAAGGGGTCGCGGTGGACGACGCCACCGCCGGCGCGCTGGGCGAGGGCTTCTCGCTCCGGCCGGTGCCCGATGGCGACGGCGTCCACGAGCTGCGGGACCGGGAGCAGCCCGCGGCCGCGGCCCCCCTACCCCTGGTCGGACGCGAGGCGGAGCTCGTGCAGCTCCGGGCCGCGCTGGCCACGGCGCACAACGATCGACGGGCCGTCCTGGCGACGGTGGTCGGACCGCCGGGCATCGGCAAGAGCCGGCTCCTCGCAGACTTCGCCGCGGAGGTGGACGCTGGCGTGCTCGAAGCCAGCGCCTCCCCCCGGAGCCAGCTCGAGGACTACGGCTGGTTGCGCTCGTTGGCGCGCCTTCGAGCGCCCGCCGTGGACGAGCGCCTTCGCCAGCTCGCCGGGGGCGACCTGCGCCTGCAGCGGGACCGGGCGCACCGGCTGCTCTCCGATTGGCTGCGCGAGACCTTCGCCGAGTCCGGTGGCGTGCTCGTCCTCGACGACGCGCACTGGTCGGACGAGCCCTCGCTCGACCTCATCGACGAGCTCCTCGACGACGCCGACGTGCCGCTCCTGGTCCTGCTCGCGAGCCGCGACGAGCACCTCTTCGCGGACCGGCGCCCGCTCTCCATCGCGCCGCGACCGCTCGATCGAGCCGGCATCGCCACCCTGGCCAGCGCAGTCACCGGAGCCGCCCTGGACGCCGCGGCGCTGAACGACTTGGCCGAGCGCACCGGAGGGAACCCCCTCTTCGTCCTCCACTGCGCCGCCGCCGACGGCCAGAGTGACGCGCGCCCGCTGACCATCGAGGCGGCGGTCCAGATTCGCCTGGATGCGCTCACCGAGCCCGAACGCGCGCTCTGCCGCGCGGCCGCGGTCTTCCAGCGGCCCTTCGCCGTACCCGAGCTCGGCCTCTTCGAGGGGATCGAGCCCGACCGGCTGCCGGAGCTCGTGCGCCGCTCGCTGCTGGTACGCCGTGGCCGGCGCCGCGGTCGGGGGGGCGACGTCCGCTACGACTTCGCCAACCGCCTCGTGGCCGAGGTCGTCTACGAGTCCTCCACCCTGGAGCGGCGCCGGGAGCTCCACGGCCGCATCGCCCAGCTGACGGCCGATCCGTCCGAGCGCGCCTTCCATCTCGAGCGCGCCGACCAACCACGCGCCGCCGCCGAGGCCCACGCCATCGCGGCCGAGGCGGCCGTCCGCCGCGGGGACTGCGGCGCCGCCCTCCACGCCACCGAGCGCGCCCTCGAGCTCGGCATCGGTGAGGCGCACCACTTCGAGCTCGGCATGGTCCGGGCCGACGCGCTCCGCTTCCTCGGTCGCCGCCCCGAGCAGCTCCAGGCCCTCCTCGGCGCCGCCGACGCGGCCCACAGCCCCGCCGACCGCGCGCGCGTGCACAGCGAGCTCGCGGTCTGGCACTGGCGCAGCGGCGACCGAAGCACGGCCCTCGCCGAAGCCGAGCGAGCGGTCACGGAAGCGACGGAGTCCGATGAGCCGGAGGCGAAGGTGCTCGCGCACGGTCGCCTCTTCCTGGTCGAAGGCAGCGGTGAGCGCGCGACCGCCGCGCTGGCCGAGGCCACCAAGTACGCCGACCTCGTCGGCCCGGGGCTGCGCGCCACCCTGCTCGCCTGGGAGGCGCACCACCACGCGACCACCGGCGCCCTCGGCAAGCAGCTCGCGACCTACGCCGATCTGGTGGAGACCTACGACGCCCTCGGCGACCTGCGCCGCAAGGCCGGCGCCGAAGCCAACCTGGCCGACGCCTACAACCGGCTCGGTGCCTACGCCGACGCCGCCGAGGCGCTCGAGGGTGCCCTCGAGGCGTGCCGGGTGGTCCGGAACCGGACGCTCGAGGGCTACGCGCTGCTGAACCTCGGCTACGCGCGGATCGCGCTGGGCGACACCGAGGCCGGGCTCGAGGCGCTCGCGAGCGCCGGGACGCTCGCCGAGGCGCAGGGCGAGGCCGCCCTGGCCGCGTGGGTGCGCCTCTATCGCGCGCGCGCCCTCGAGCCGCCCGAGGCCCTCCGCTCGATGGAGGCGCTCCTCTCCGAGCCCCTCGAGGGGCTCGACGCCATCCGGGCCGCCGCCGCCGCCGTCGCGGCGCGCGCCGCGCTCGCTCTCGGCGACGTCGACACCGCCGACGCCCACTCCGCTTCGGCGCTGCGCCTGCTGCGCGAGCTCGGCAGCATCCAAGAGGACGAGCCCGCCATCTACCGTGCCCGCATCGAGCTGCTCCGCGTACGCGGCCAGCGCACGGAAGCCGAGCGGCTCGAGGCCGAGCTCGAGGCACGGATCGCCGAGCGCGCCGCCGGCATCGAGGACCCGGTGCTCCGCGCCCAGTTCCTCGACCGCGACTCCTGCTAGGGCCCGACGAGCGAGCTGATGCCGCCGGTGGCCACCCCTTCGACCGGGGGCAGGCAGGGCGGCCCCACGGCACCGGCGATGTCCAGGGCGCCGGCGACCAGCGGATCGTTGACCGACGTGTCGCCGAGCCGAACGATGGCCGCGTCCCAATCGGCCGCCACCGTACCGTTCTGAGCGATGGCGCCGAGCGCGTCCCCCGTCCCCTCGACGACGACCGCGTCGAAGGCGTAGTCGGCGGTGGTGCCGCCATCGAGGTCGAGCAGGAGCCCCACCCGCTCGTTGGCGCGCAGCTCGGTGCGCGCGACCATCCCCGCGGACCGGATGAGGTGCAGCCCGTCGGCGGCGGTCACCGTTCGCAGGCCGAAGACGCCGACCGACTCGCGCGTCTCCCCGATGGTCGCGTCGAGGACCTCGAGCGCCGGGTTGTCGAAGGTGGCGACGGCGGCGAAGGCGTTGCCCGTGATCGTCGCGCCACGGAGGCTCAACGAGCCGCCACCCTGCGACCAGATGCCGGCGAAGCCGTTGCCGGTGACCGTCGCATCGTCGTGGGTCGCGTCCACGCCGTCGGCGTGGAAGAGGCCGTAGGTGGTTCCGTCCATCGCCGTGACCCGAGTGCTGGTCACCACCGCGCCGCCGACGAAGATCCCGCCATAGGCCTCGATCGCCGCCGCGCCGTACGAGGTGCGCGCCAGGGTCAGATCGCTCAGGTCCGCCGAGCCCTCGAGCACCTCGAGGCCGACCCCGAGGTTCGCCCGCAGCTCGCTCTGAGACCAGGTCGTGGTCGAGCGGATCATCAGGGCGCCGAACGCCTCGAAGCCCCCGATGTCGGTGCGCGTGGCGTCGACCGTCGCGTCGACCGCGACCAGTCCGTGGGTGGCCGCGCCGCCGCAGGTGAAGGGCGGGAGCGCGGGCATCGAGGCGTCCAGATCGGCCTCCTCGATGGGCCCGGTGATGGCCACGTCGCGCAGGGTCAGCGACGCCCCTTCGACGGCGACCCCGACCCCGGAGCTCACCGACACCTCGACCTGCGAGACGACGGCCTCCCCCGTGCCGGTCGCGACCACCGCGCCACAGGCGCCCGACTCGACCCGCAGGTCCCGTAGCGTGGTCTGCTCGCCGGCCTCGGTCTCGAGGCTGACCACCCGGCCGCTCACGCCGGCGAGGATCGTGCCCTCGCCGGCGCCGGCGAGGGTGACCCCGGCCGGCACCACCAGCGAGCCCTCGATGCGGCAGGCGCCGACCGCGACCGTGTCGCCGGGCGACGCCTCGTCGAGCCGGGCCTGGACGCTCGAAGCGCTCGGGCAATCGTCGGTGCACCCGCCCAGGAAGGCGAACGCGGCGAGAGCGAAGATGGGAAGTCGAAGGAGCATGACGAGACGAGCGGGCGCCCGCGCCGAACGCGAGAGCACCCGTCGTGAGCCCTCTACCGCGTCCATCGAGGGGTCTTTCGATCTTTTTTCATCAGAACTCCACCGGGGCCGTCTCCACCGGCAGGCTCGAGGTATCCACCCGCCGCAGGTTGTCGCGATAGACCACCCGTTCGTTGATGCGCATCAGGTCGAAGCCCGGCGTCTGGATCGCCGCGCCGATCGCGTTCGAGGTCACCAGCCCGTCTCGGACCGCGAGCTGGCCGAACGCCGCGTGGAGCCCCGCTCGGCTCGAGCCGGCGATGCGGAAGCGGGTGAGATCGATCGCGCCGTTCTCGGTCGCGACGACTCCGTCTCCGTGGGGGTCGCCACACTCGGTGCACGCCCGGGGCTGGGTGTCCTCCACCACGAGGTCCGCGAGGACCACCTCCGTCGGAGCGAGGCCGCCGGCGATCAGCCCCAGCATCCGGGCGCGGGTGATGCGCACCCGCTCGCCGGTCAGCCGCGCGCCGTCCAGCACTTGGATGCCGGTGCCGTAGTCGCGGTCCGCCGAGGCGCCGTCGGTGTCCTCGACGACCAAATCGCTCGCGCGCACCATCGTGCCCGCGTCGCCGACCGCCAGCGCGAGCGTGCCGGCCCCGGTGACGTAGGTGCGCGCGAGGGTGACGTCCGCTCCGCCGTGGGCGAACACCGCCAGGTCCGCCGCTCCGCTGAAGACGACGTCCTCGAGCTCCGCGACCATCCCGGGCCCACGCGGTCGCGCCGCGACCTGGCGGAAGCCATCGAGCCAGCTCTGGACGAAGTGGATCCGGGTGCCCTCGAAGCCGACCCAGCCGCGGCCTTCGCCGTCCTCGCTCCCGAGCGTCGTGTTCCGGAAGAGCGATCGCTCGACGCGCACGACCGTGCCCGCCCCCTCGACGAAGAGGGCGCGGCTGCGCGCGTCCTCGATCACCGAGCGGGTGACCGTCAGCTGGGTGCCGTCGAGCGCCTCGATGCCCCGACCGAGCAGCGGGTCGAAAGCCTCGTCGTGGCCGTTGTCCGCGATGACCGAGTCTTCGACCGTGACCGTCGCCCCGAGCGCGCTGATGCCGGCCCCCACGTTCTCGGTCAGCGAGGCGCGCCGGAGCGTGACGGTCGCCTCCATGCCGATGGCCACCCCGACGCCGAAGGGCCCGACCACCCGCGTGCCGCGCACGACCACGCCGGTGCCCTCGATGGCGCTGCCGGGGTCGGCGATGATCCCCGCGGTCTGGGCGCCCTCGACCACCACGTCCTCGAGGGCAGCGCCTCGGACGACGCGGAGGCCGGCCAGGCTCCCGCTCTGCACCGTGAGCCCGCGGACGGTCACGTCGGCACCGTTGGCGGTGAGCACCGCGTCGCGTCCGGTGACCGCGGTCTCGTCGGACCGCAGGAACGTCTCCCGCGCGCAGGCCCCCACCAGAGCGACGCCCGCCGGCAGGCCGACCCGCTCGATGTAGCTGCCCTTGCCGAGCGCGATGACCGTGTTGGGCGTCGCCCCCGCCAGCGCCTGGGCGATGGTGCCGTAGGGATCGCCCTCGCTCCCGTCGCCGGTGCCTCCCTCGCGGACGAAGCGCACGTCGGAGCCGAGCTCGGCGACCCCCTCGGCGAAGTCCCCCGCGGCGCAGTCGGGCAAGGGCGCGCAGCCACCGGGGAGGAGCGCCTCGGTGGAGAGGCAGCGGGTCCGCCCCTCCTCGGGCCAGGGCTCGCAGACGGTCGCGCTCCCCGCGCTCACCGCTCGCCACCCGTCGGGACAGGGCGTCATGGCCGGCAGCGCCGCTTCCGCGGGCGGCGCCGGCGCGACGGCGCCGTCCTCGGGACCCGCGTCCGCGTCGACCCGGCCGTCGCCACAGGCGCCGAGGACCACGGCCAGCGCGAGGACCACGCCTCTCGCGTTCACACCTCCACCCCGAGCAGCTGCCGCGCCTCCTCGCGGAATTCCTCCTCGCTCGCGGTGATCAGCCGCAGGCGCGCGAGCACGTGGCGCCGGAACACCTGCCGGACGTGCGTGAGCCGGTTGGTCACGTCCGTCGCCTTGATGCCGAGCTCGTCGGCGAGCTCCTTGTAGGTGGGGCGCTCGTCGGCGTCCGCCAGATCGTAGCGACGGAAGATCGTGACGTACTGGCTCTTGCCGCGGCTCGCGAAGTGCGCCTCGATCTCGTCGAGCGCCGCCTCGCGGAGCGACTTGGCGAGGTCCGCCGCGAAGGCCTCCTCGAACGAGACGTCGAGGGGCGGGGTCCCGAGCTCCGCCTCCGCCGACGGGAAGTCGAGGCTCAGTCGAATGGCGGCACCGCCCCGCTTGATGCGCGTCGCCTTCTGGTGAGCCTTGGAGACGTAGTTGCGCAGGCAGGTCCGGACGAAGGTGCGGAAGCGCGCCCGGTCGACGTCATAGCTCTCGAAGAGCTCGCGCTCGAGAGCGTCGAGGAAGAAGGCCTGCGTCAGGTCCTTCGCCTCCTCGTTCGACTTGTGGAAGTGGAGGCGAATCGCCCGGTAGACCGGCTTCCAGTAGGCCTCGACCAACGCGGTGAAGCCCCGGGCGCGCTGCAGGGGGTCGTCGCTGCGAGCGGCCTGAATCGCGGAGAGCGGCGTGAGGGGGAAGTGGCCCTGGGGGCCCCCGATGTCGGTGTCCTCATCGCGCATGCGGCCGGAGCTTAGCGTGCGGAAGGTCACGGAGAAACCAATGGAGCCCGCGAGGCGGCCCGGTACCGGGGGGCAACCACCAACGGACACACCAACGGAAATCCAAGAGGAGATCCCCGTGACTCTGCGACATTCTTCGCTTCTCGCCCTGGCCCTCGCGGCCCCCATGACCCTGCTCGCCTGCGACGACCCCGACCCCAGTTGCCGCTGCGAGGGGATGGTGCCCGAAGGCGCCCTCGACCTCGCGTGCGGTGAGTCCGCCTGCGTGGGCGGCACCACCGGCTACGTCTGCACCGGCCCGAACATGGCCGACTTCGCCCCAGAGGCCTGCCTGATGCCCACGGATGGCGGCCCCGTGAGCGGCGAGGACGGCGGCCCCACCGACACCCCGGACATGTTCCGCGACACCCTCGACATGGGCCCGCGCGACGGCGGTGGCTGCACCATGGTGCTGCGCTACGTCGACGGTGACGGAGATGGGCACGGCGACCCGACCATGAGCGCGATGGTCTGCCTCGCCGCGAGCGGCTACGTGGACAGCTCGGACGACTGCGACGACGGGAATCGGCAGATCCACCCCGGCGCGAGCGAGAGCTGCGACGGCGTCGACACCGACTGTGACGAGGTCGCCGATCCGGCCGGATGCGGTGCCCTCGAGGGCACCTACACCGGCAGCTACGAGATCCGCGCCGAGGAACGCCTCGGCGGCAGCGTGATCAACGCGGTGCACTGCACCGGTGGCAGCTACACCGTCACGGTCGACCTCGAGGCCGGCGACGTGCTCAGCGGCACCGCGACCTGCACCTACAGCGGCTCGCTCAGCGGCTTCGACTCCACTCAGAGCGCGACCCTCACCGGCACCGTCGAAGCCGACGGATCCGTCAGCGGCCGGCTCGTGCACGACTTCGGCGACCACCGTGACGGGAGCTTCTCGTTCGACGGAGCCATCGCCGGCGGCGCGCTCACCATCGAGGGAACGGGCGGCTATCGCCCGAACAGCATGAGCGCCGTCGCCTGGGACACCGAGTACAGCCTCCTGCCCTGAGGGCGCCCGTCCGCTAGCCCGGCCGGGAGGGGCTCTCGGTGCCGTTCGTGCCCCGAGGCTGCTCGCGGTACGTCGCCACGAGCACGTCGCGAAAGGCGGGCTGCGCGGGATCGACCGGCTCCACCGGCGTGACCGCGTGGAGCGCCCGCCGGTCGTCGACCAGCGCCGCGTCGAAGGGCTGCGCCAGGGTGAAGGAGCCGAGCTTCGTGCGGTCCAGCGCGTGGATGGAGGTCGTGCCCTTCCGGATGTTCACCCGGCGGACCATCAGCACCAGCACGTGGTCGACGCCGTCGCGGTGCATCCCCTCCGGGGTCGGCGCGCCCTCCTTGCCGAGCCGGGCCTCGATCCGGAACTGGTGCACCTCCACCTCCCAGCGGGGCGTCTCGGCGAGGGGCGCGAAGATGCGGGCGCCCTCGAGGAGCGCCGTGCGCAGGCTCTCGCTCTGGGCGGCCGCGGGGACGATCGGCTCCAGCTCGCGCTGGATGCCGCCCTGCAGCGGGTTGTACTCCGGCGACTGGTAGTGCGGCCGGTGGGGCAGCGCCTCGACCTTCCCCGGCTCCACCGCGAAGACCGCGTGACGCCGCTTCCGGTCGCGACCGACCACGGCGAGGTAGCGATCGGGCGCCAGATCGTCCCAGGTGGCCGCGAAGGCCTCCCAGTCGGCGAGCGAGCCGGTCTCCTCCAGCCGGCGGCGCATCGTCGTGCCGCGCAGGAAGGCAAAGCCCTTCGCCCGGATCCGCTCGGTGACCTCGTCCACCGCGAGACGATAGGACGGGGCGAGCCCCCGTCGAGCCGACGGTCAGCGCTCGATGATGTGGACGTTCGGCGCGCGCTCCCGCAGCCGGTCCACGGCCCCGTGCGCGAGCGGATTCCGGCGCACGTTCAGCTCCCGGAGCGCCGGGAGCTCGGCGAGCCAGTCGGGGAGCGTGGTGAGCTGATTGTTGACCAAGGAGATGGCCTCCAGCGCCTTGCAGGCGGAGAGGGCCTCGGGGACCACGCGGAGCTCGTTGTCACCCAGCGCCAGGTAGCGCAGCTTGGTCAGCGGGCGCGGGTCGAAGGGCAGGCGGTCCAGGTCGTTGCCGAAGATCACCAGCAGCTGGATGTTCGCGAAGTCGGGGATGCGCGCGAAGTCCGAGACGGCCTCGGGGACCTGGTAGAGCAGGTCCTGCATGCTGATGCCGGTGTAGCTGAGCGGGTCGGGCAGCGGCTGGGAGAGGTCGAAGGCGTCCTTCCAGCCCTCGACCGTCGCCGCCACGTAGCGGGAGCGCATGCCGGGCATGGACTCGTAGACCCTCACGGCCGCGCGACGCAGCGCCTGCAGCTGGGTGAAGAGCTCGTTGAAGCGCGGCACCAGCGCTTCCTCCTCCGCCGGCTCGAGCTCGGCGACGCCGTAGGGGAGACCGCCCGGCGAGCTCACCTTGGGGTGCTCGCCGAGCTCCTTCAGGAGCGCCCGGAAGCGCTCGAGGTCCAGGTCGGGCGCGGCGGCCGCCAGCGCGTCGTCCTGGCGATCGGCGTAGGTCGGCGCGAGCCAGTTGCCGAGGTCGTTGGCCTCGGCCCAGAGGAGCGTGTCGGTGCGGGGATAGGCGCGCTGCATCGGGGCAGCATACGCCAGCCTCCCCCCCGCCCTTCCCGGCCCGGAGCGAGCGGGCCGTGCGGCCGGGCGCGAAGCCGCCTCTCGAAGAAATGACGCAACCGAAGCGGGTGATGGCCGAGCAGCGCACCATGACTCAGTCGATTCATCCCCGATGGGCCGTGCTCTCGAGCGTGGTCTGCCTCTTCACCCTCGCCGCGTGTGGCGACCCAGCCACGAGCTGTCCGAGCGGCTCCGAGACGTGCGCGCCGGATTCGAGCCACCCAGGGACCGGCGATGCCGGCCCGCTCATCGATGCGGGGGCGACCGACACCGGGAGCGGGCCGATGCTGCGCGTCGAGCTGGCCAGCGACGTGCTGCGGCTTCGTCGCGGTGAGGGCAACGGCTTCGAGGTGACCGTTCATCGCGATGGCTACGTCGGCGACCTCGTCGCCTCGGTGGAGGGCCTGCCCCCCGGTGTGACCACCGAGCCCGTCACCCTCGTCAGCGTGATCACGTCGAGGTATGTCCCGGTCGACGTGAGCGAGTCCGCCTCGGCTGGCGGACCGTACGATGTGACGGTCGTCGTCGAAGCGGTCGACGGTTCTCGTCGACTGACGATCCCGGCCACGTTCATCGTGGCCGGCGAACCCGGCGAGCGCGACGAGAGCTTCGGCACCGGAGGCATCTCGACGGCGATCGCGGTGCAGGCCGCTGTCCGCAACGTGGAGGTCGATGGCGAGGGGCGCCCGGTGCTGGCCGGATTCTCCTACGGAGACACCGGAGACGTGCCCCGACGGCTGCTCTTGGCACGCTTCGGAACCGACGGGCGATTGGACCGCGACTTCGCCGACGACGGCGTGATCCTCGGTCTGGACGCGTACGAGTCCAGCGCGTCGGAGCTCGTCCTCGTCGGTGACGCGCCGCGCGTGCTGGGGCGGCGTTCGGAGTCCAGCACCGCGGACAGCGTGCGCTTCGTCCGTGGCTGGGACGAGGATGGCCGCCCGGATCGCGGCTTCGCCGACGACGGCGAGTGGCTGCTCCCCGACGGGCTCCGGATCTTCGCCGCGGTCACCGACGGCGAGGTCCTCTACCTGCGCGGCCCCGACACCCTGACGGTCCTTCGAGCCGACGGCTGGGCACGGACGGCCGAGCACCCTGCGGGCATCCCGCGCTTCTCCCAGATGGCGTACGGCGACGGCGCGCTGACCACGGTCTTCACGGTGGCCGAGGCCACTGGAGAGGTCCCGTCCGTGGGCCGACTGCTGACCGACTCCTTCGAGCCCGACCCGGCCTTCGGTGACGGCGGCGTGCTGCGCGTCCCCATGCGTGAGGGCGAGCGCGACGACCTGATCGGGGACGCGATCGCGCTGCTCCCGGACGGCGGCGGCTACGCGGCGTCCGCCCACAGCTTCCCGGGCACCTATGAGGGCGAGACGGAGATCATCCGCTTCACCCCCGAGGGCCGACTCGACCCGTCCTTTGCGAGCGACGGGCGGACGCTGGTGGCCGAAGAGCGGAGCGCCGTCGGGGAGATGGTCGTCGACGGGGCGGGTCGCCCCATCGCCCTGACCACCCTCTTCCTCGAGAGCGGGGGCACGCCTCGGCAGCTCCGCCGCTTCACGACCCGCGGCCATCTCGACCCGGACTTCGGCGCGGAGGGGATCGTCGATGTCCACGCCACCGACATCGGCTTCGTCCAAGCGATCGCTCACGACGACACCGCCGACCGGCTGGTGGTCTGCGGTCATCGGGAGGAGGCCGTGCGCTGCATGCGCCTGTGGCTCTGACTCCGCTCAGTGGTGGGGGTCGCTCAGCTCGAGCACCGTGTCGGCCGGCAGCTCCTCGATGGCCGTGAGGGTCAGCGTGTGCTCCCCGCTCCAGCGGACGTCGAAGGTGAGCTCGACCGGGTCGCCGGCCTCGATGCCTGCCCTCGATGGCCACCGACTCGGGGCGGTGGAAGAGCATGCTCATGGACGCCATGCCGCTGGGCTCGCCCTCGCGGTTCACGAACTCGGGGATCGCCTCGTGGTGGATGGCCAGGCTGGACTCGCCGACATCGGCCACCTGGCCGCGAACGGTGTAGGTGCCGTCCGGCGGCGTGGTCTCGGCGGGCTCCTCGCCATCGCAGGCGACCAGGGCGAAGAGGAAGGCGAATGCGACGCGGGTCATGGTTCTCGGGTGGTGCCGTGACCCGGCAGGGTCAAGGCGGAAATCTCTCGGCGGCCCCGCGCGTCTTCTGGAGGTGGTGGACGACGAGCGACCCTTTCGACGAGCGGGGCGGAGCCTGCGCTTGGCTCGCTGGCTGCTGCTGGTACCCCTCTCGCTGCTCTGCGCCTGGGCGATGCTCGGTCCACCGAGCGTGGAGGCCGAGCTCTTCGCCGTGGGGATCTTCGGCGCGACCGTCGCGGCCTTCCTGCGGGAGCCACGCCATCGCCGGGTCGGGCTGGGCATCGGGCTGGGGGTCGCGGCGTTGGCGCTCCTCGGTCGGCTGGTCATGGCCGGCGAAGGGGAGACGGTGCGCAACGGCACCCCACCGGCGGACGCCGGCCGGCTCACCGACCGGTTGGTCCCGGAGCGCGACCTGGCCCTCGGCGGCTCCCGGCTGCTGATGGTCACCGGGCTGATGCCCGAGGACGTGCCCGGGCTGCTCGGCCACCTGAGCGAGGGCTACGAGCGCATGCGGGAAGCGGAGGGGGCGGTGCCCTCCCCGGTCCTGAGCACGCTCCTCTTCGGTCAGACGCCGGACGACCACGGCGTGCTCCGGGTCGCGCCGGAGGCGCGCGACGACGGCGAGACCGCGCTGGTCTTCCTCCACGGCTTCATGGGGAGCACCACCCTCGCCTGCTGGCACGTCGCCCAGGGGGCCAGCCCGCTGGGCATCGAGACCGTGTGCCCGGCGATGCACTGGCGCGCCCGTTGGGACTCGCCCGCCGGTCGGGCCATCGCCCGCCAGACCATCGCCGAGCTCCGCGAGGCCGGCGCCGAGCGCGTCGTCCTCGCCGGGCTCTCCGCGGGCGCCGTCGGCGCGAGCCGCATCGCCCGCGACCTGGACGTCGACGCGGTGATCCTCATCAGCGGCGCGAGCCGGCATCCGCGTCCGGCGCCGGTCCCCACCCTCGTGCTCCAGGGCGGCCGCGACCAGATGACCCCGCCCCGCTTCGCGCGCCGCTACGCCGACGCGCTCGGCTCACGAGCCCGCTACATCGAGTATCCCGCGGCGGGTCACTGGCTGATCCTCAGCCACCACGACCAGATCACCGCCACCATCCAATCGTTCCTCGAGGACTAGAACGACGAAGCGCGCCCTCCCGAGCCCGGAAGGACGCGCGGCGTGGAGCGGTGGGTGTCAGGCGGCGAGCCAGGGGAGCTTGCGCGCGGCGTGCATGAAGCTGGAGCTGGCGCTCATCGCTTCGAGCGCCTCGTCGAGCTCGTCGTCGACGCCGGCGATGAGCTCGCTGACCTCCCAGACGTTGACCTGGTCGCCGAGGTCCTCTTCCCAGGTGAGCAGGCACTCGATCCAGATCAGCTCTTCCTGGACCTTGGCCTTGCCGCGGGGCAGCGGCGGCGGGAGGCGCTTGAGGGAGCCCGCGAGGATGGAACGCAGGAGCGAGTCGTTGTGGTCGAAGGCGATGCCCATGCCGGGATCGAAGCCGTCCGCGGGCGTCACCTCGGTGCGGCTGATGTGGCCGAGGATGCAGAGCGGCTCGCCCAGGCGCGGCGGGGTGAGCTCGATGAGGACCTCGTCGCCGGGATCGAGGAGCAGGTCGCTCAGCGCGAAGAGCCCGTCGGCGCTCATGTCCTTGATGCGGAAGGGCATGGGCTCGCCGTAGACCTCCGAGAGCACGGTGCATTCGAGGTCGACGGCGTGGCGGGACGCGGTGCGGCGGTGGGGCTGGATCTGGACGGGCTGAAGCATGATGACGGCTCTCCTGCCCACACTGTCCTACATGTAAGCCAGCTGCCCAAGAAAGTGGCCATCGGGTCGCCCGGGACCGCTCAGAGGCCGTTGGCCTGGCGGAAGAGGCGCATGTAGTAGATCGAGCGGAAGCCGACCTTCTTGCCGTCCTCGATGTAGACCGCGACGCCGTCGTCGTGCTCGGGGCAGATGGGCACCTGGAGCTTCACCACCCGCTGCACGCTGATGGGCGAGACCATGGCCGCCGCGCTGCCGACGGCGCTGGTGCCCTCGATGGTCTTCATGCCACTCGAGGGCTGGCCGCAGCACGGACAGATCACCACCCCACCCTGCTGCACCCACTGCGGGCCCTGCTCGGGCAGCGGGCAGGTGAAGACCGGGAAGGAGTGCACGTGGTCGGGCGCGACCGGCGCCATCTCTCGCGAGCCTTCGAGCCACTCGCCGCAGCCGGCACATTCGAGGATGCGCCCCTGCGAGATGTGCAGCACCTCGTTGCCGTGGCCGCACTTCGGGCAGGCCACCGTCCCCGCGCCGCCGGTGACCAGCATGCCGATGCCCCCGCCGATGCCGGAGAGCGCCAGGATGCCGCCGAGCAGGTAGGCCCACGCCCCCCAGTCGAGGACGACGGCCAGGGCGATCAGCCCGACGCCCAGAATCCCGATCGAGGTGAGGTAGATGGCGAAGAATTTGTTCTTCGCCGGATCGGCCTGAACGGCGGCGGTGCTCATGGCTTCCGTGTACGCCGCAGGTCGCGCAACCTTCCCGTGCTCAGAGGTCGATGTCTTCGGCGTCCACGCTCGGCGCCTCGGCCATGATGAGCTGGTAGCGGGGCGCCGCGTCCTTGCCCATCAGGTCGCTGAGCACCTGATCGGTCTCGAGCGGGTCGTCGATGACCACCTTGAGCGCGCGCCGCCGCTGCGGGTCGAGGGTCGTCGCCTTCAGCTCCTCGGGGGGCATCTCACCGAGACCCTTGAAGCGGCTGACCTCGGCTTTGACGTTCTTGGGGAGCCCCGCGAGGATCTCGTCTCGCTCCGCCTCGTCGAGCGCCCAGTGGGTCTCCTTGCCGGCGTCGACCCGGTAGAGCGGCGGCTGGGCGATGTAGACGTGCCCCTCGCGGATCAGCGCGGGCATCTGCCGGTAGAAGAAGGTGAGCAGCAGCGTGGCGATGTGGTGGCCGTCGCTGTCCGCGTCCATCAGCAGGAAGACCTTGCCGTAGCGCAGCTTGCTGATGTCGAAGCTCTTGCCGATGCCGCAGCCGAGCGCCTGCACGACGTTGGTCAGCTCCTTGTTGTTGAGTACCTGGGCCTTGCTCGCGCGCTCGCTGTTCAGGACCTTGCCGCGGAGCGGGAGGATCGCCTGCGTCTTGCGGTCGCGGCCCTGCTTGGCCGAGCCACCGGCGCTGTCGCCCTCGACCAGGAAGAGCTCGCTGATCTCCGGATCGGTGCTCTGACAATCGCTGAGCTTGCCCGGCAGGTTCAGCCGGTGGCTCACCGCGCTCTTGCGCTTGACCGTCTTGCTGGCGGCTCGGCTCGCCGCTCGCGCGCGCGCGGCGAGCACCGCCCGCGCGACGATGTTGTCGCCGCTCGACTTGTTCTGCAGCAGCCACTGCTCGAGGGCGATGCGCATCGCGCTCTCGACCTGACCGGCGACCTCGCGGTTGTTCAGCCGGTTCTTGGTCTGCCCCTGGAACTGCGGCTCGGCCACGTAGACGCTGAGGATCGCGACCAGGCCCTCGCGGATGTCCTCCGCGCTGAGCTTCACCTTGGTCTTGATCTTGTTCGCCTCGATGTAGGTCCGCAGCGCCTTGTTCAGCGACGCCTTGAACCCGCTGTCGTGGGTGCCGCCGTTGTTCGTCGGGATGCCGTTGGCGAAGGTCTCGATCTNNATCTTTTCGTCCGGCGACTCGGTCCACTGGAGCGCGACCTCGAGGCGGATGTCGCTCTCGTCGTCCGGCTCGTAGGTCAGCGTGAAGGGCTCCGGGTGCACCGCCGGCTTGCCGCTCTCTTCGATGCGGCGCTCGACCAGCTCGACGATGCCCTCGGGGTGGTGGAACTCCTCGCGGTTCCCCTTCTGGTCCTTGAAGACGATCTTGAGGCCCTTGTGCAGGTAGCTCTTGGCCTCGAGCCGCTCGCGCACGCGCTTGGCGTCGAACTTCTCCTTCTTGCCGAAGACCTGCGCGTCCGGTCGGAAGTGGATCTGCGTGCCGCGCTTGCTGGTCTTGCCGCCCTTCTTCAGCTTCGTCTGCGGGACCCCGCGCTCGTAGCTCTGGCTGTAGGTCTTGCCGTCGCGCCAGATGGTCGCCTCCATCGACTCGCTCAGCGCGTTGACCACGCTCGAGCCGACGCCGTGGAGGCCGCCGGACACCTGGTAG